>BNJU01001214.1_pt1 | contig 61528 bp, 58 predicted proteins | sample 8539281 | NCBI WGS metagenome assembly BNJU01 (sample SAMD00202456, study PRJDB9452) | human saliva metagenome | isolation source: human saliva | place: Japan
GAGCCGCGTCGTTTCTGAAGTTTTCGTCGAAGTGAGGTGGGGCGGGTGAGGCGCGGGCCGGCGGTGGAGGGTCCTCGGTGGGCCGCTGACGAAACGCGCCTCGGCATCGACCCCTGACGACCGCCTTCGGTCTCCTGCTCCTGGGCGTCTGCGCCGTCACCGCCTACGACCTTCTGACCTCCTGAGCCAGGGATGGGAGCTCGCCCACCGAGCCTGCGGTGACTGCGGATACGGCGCTGCGGCTCGGCAAGTACTTCGGGGTATCAGCGCAGTTCTGGTTGAACCTGCAGACCCAGTATGACCTTGACGTGGCGGAGGACCGTCTTTCGATGCAGATCGATGCCATCACTCCTCTGCGAGTGGCCTGAGGTTCGACATGCCGCGCAGGTCGGCCGGCCGGCCAAGATGCGTGGCAGCATCGGTGGCATGAGCGAGAAACAGTGCCTGAGCAGACCAGCACCTACGATGTCGTCGTGATCGGTGGCGGGCCGGCGGGGAGAACGTCGCCCAGTACGCCATCAAGGGCACCGACCTGACCGCGGTCCTCGTTGAGGGCGAGCCCTGGGCGGCGAGTGCTCCTACTACGCCTGCATGCCCAGCAAGGCGTTCCTCGTGCCTATCGAGGTCGCGGCGGCGTCCGCCAACCTCAGCGGCCTGCGCCCGGCCGAACTGTCCGCGCTCGATCTGCTCAAGCGTCGTGACGAGTGGGTTTCCCGCTATGACGACGCTGGCCAGGTGCGTTGGGCCGAGGGTGCCGGTCTCGACGTCGTTCGCGGATGGGCACGCCTCGACGGCGAACGGCGCGTCGCCGTGAGAACCGCTGAGGGGGAGCGGGTCCTTCGCGCCCGCCGCGCTGTCGTTCTCGCCACTGGCGCGCAGCCCGTCATGCCTGCTGCGTTCCAAGGCCTTGAGGCCTGGGACTCGCGTGACGCCACCGGCGTGCAGGAGATCCCGCAGCATCTCATCGTTGTCGGTGGCGGGGTCGTCGCCTGCGAGGCCGCCACGTGGATGTCCGCCCTGGGCTGCGATGTCACCATGCTGGTGCGTGGTCCCCGCCTCCCTGTCGGCTGCTGGAGTCCTTCGCCTCCCGACTCATCGAGGAGGCTCACTGCCCGCGGTGTCACCGTCATGACGGATGCCCGGGTGACTGCCGCCGAGCGGTCCCAGGCCAGTGACACCGGGCTCGGTCGTATCCATGGCGGCTCTGTCACGGTCACCTGTGCCGGTCGAACCATCGAGGCCGATGAGATTCTGGTCGCCACCGGCCGTCGCCCTCTACTGACCGGCATAGGGCTGGAGACCGTCGGCCTGGAGCCCGACGACGTCCTGGCCGGTCGCCTTCCCGACTGGCTCTACGCCGTCGGCGACGCCAGTGGCGAGGCCCAGTTGACCCACATAGGCAAGTACCGAGCACGCGTCATAGGGGAGAGGATCGCCGCCCTGCGGCTGGCTGCGAGCCCGAACCAGTGCCCGAGAGCATCCCGGTCCCACAAGTCGTCTTCACCGATCCTCAGCTCGCCTCCAGCGGCCTGACCGAGCAGAGGGCCCGGGCCCTCGACCACGACGTCGTCACCGCCCAGGTCGGTTACACCTCGGCTGCTGGAGCTGCCCTCCCTGCGCGACGATGCCCACGGTGAGGCCAAGCTCGTCGTCGACCGGCAGACGGGGGCCGTGCTGAGAGCCACCTTCGGGGCCCTGGTGCGGGTGAGCTCATCCACGCCGCCACCATCGCTATCACTGCGGGCGTCCCCGTCCATCGGCTGCGTCACGCCGTGCCCGCCTACCCCACTGCCAGTGAGATATGGCTGCGCCTCATCGAACTCCTCCCGAGCGAGTTGCTCCACCCGAAGAGGTGATATGCGGCGGCGCCACGTGGCGTCCATGGGAAGCGGATGAGAGGTCTTCAGCGACATCAGCCTGGAGCAGCCTCGCCTTGAGTGGCACCAGTCTGAGACTGGGCGCATGCGAATCGCCATCGGTGCCCCGGGCAATGGAGCCCTCCTGAAGGACGCTCTTGCGGAACGACTGGCTGAGGACGGGCGTGTGAGCGACGTCCTCGACCTGTCCACGCCGGAGATCACCTACCCGGAGGTCTCCTTCCGGGTCGCCCGGGCAGTCGCCGAGGGGCGGGTTGACCGGGGGCTTCTCATCTGCGGCACCGGCGTGGGAACGGCTATCGCGGCCAACAAGGTGCCTGGGGTGCGTGCGGCGACCGCGCACGACCTGCTCACCGTGCGCGGCTCGGTGGAGAACTACGACGCCCAGGTCCTGTGCATGGGACAGAACGTCATCGCGGCCCCCGCCGCCTGGGCGCTCATCGACATCTGGCTCGACCTGCGCCACGACCCCACCAGCAGCTACGGCCCCAAGGTCGGCGAGATCGCCGCCTACGAGACGCGTCTCCACTCCTGACGGCGGCCCCTGTCGAGCGGACGGGTGCCCAGGGCACTATCCGCAGCCTCTACATGCGTGGCCCCTGACGGAAACTCATCGAGTCCTTCACCAGCGAGGCCTCCTATGAAGGAGAATGAATGTGATTGTCAGTATCGACATCGGTGGTGCCGTCTCCTAGGATGAGACCATGATCGGCGCAGGGGTTCAGGAGACTCTCTTCTTCCCGCTTCTGGGGCGGGCTCGAGCTGCGCGAAGCTGGCCGAGCTGCTTTCAGGACTCCTGGTCCGAGCGCCTGGTCTCGATGGTCTCCGCCTTCCGCCCTGGCGTCGAGGACATGGATATGGGCGAGATGCCCGCCGCCGTCTACGCCTTGCGCCACCTTGCCGCCGTGACGGAGATCCGGCGCTACCTGGACACCCACCCCGAAGCCGCCGTCGTCGATCTCGGCTGCGGACTGGATCGTCTCGTTGACGAGGTCGACAACGGTCAGGGCGCTGATCTACAACTTGGACTTCCCCGACGTTCTCGAGTCCCGACGCACCTGGGTCGAGCCCCATGAGCGAGAGCGGGAGCTCCCCTTCTCCTTAACCGATCATCGCTGGATGGATGAGGTCGACGCCAGCGGCGGACTGATTGCCGTGGCCTCCGGGGTCTTCTACTTCCTGGAGACCAGCTCAGTTCGAGACCTCGTCAACGCGATGTCCTCACCGCTTTCCCGGCGGCCGTCTGGTCTACGACTCCGAGTCCCCGGAGATGGTCGCGATGAGCGAGCAGGCCGTCCGGGATCGAGGAATCGACGCGGCCCCCATGCCCTTCCGGGTCGCCGACCCCTGCGCCGCACACACCTGGAGCCCCCGCGTCTCCCAGATCAGGGTGAACTTCGACCTGTCCTCCCTACGCCGCCGATCCCTCAGCCCTTCCTGCACAGGTACTCGAGGGCTGCGCTCAGATGAGGCAGGGTCGGGCTCTCTATGAGGTCATCGCCGATTTTGCCGTCTCAGGGGAACCCTGCTGACTTATTGACCGGGGCATACTCGCCTTCCGTGACGAGGCCTGAGAGACTGGGCGCATGCGAATCGCCATCGGTGCCCCGGGCAATGGAGCCCTCCTGAAGGACGCTCTTGCGGAACGACTGGCTGAGGACGGGCGTGAGCGACGTCCTCGACCTGTCCACGCCGGAGATCACCTACCCGGAGGTCTCCTTCCGGGTCGCCCGGACAGTCGCCGAGGGGCGGGTCGACCGGGGGCTTCTCATCTGCGGCACCGGCGTGGGAACGGCTATCGCGGCCAACAAGGTGCCGGGGGTGCGTGCGGCGACCGCGCACGACCTGCTCACCGTGCGCGGCTCGGTGGAGAACTACGACGCCCAGGTCCTGTGCATGGGACAGAACGTCATCGCGGCCCCCGCCGCCTGGGCGCTCATCGACATCTGGCTCGACCTGCGCCACGACCCCACCAGCAGCTACGGCCCCAAGGTCGGCGAGATCGCCGCCTACGAGGCGCGCCTCCACTCCTGACGGCGGCTCCATCGAGCGGACAGGTGCCCAGGGCACTATCCGCAGCCTCTACATGCGTGGCCCCGAACGGAAACCCATCGCGGTCGCTGTCTACGAGAGTGCCTGAGGGTTGCCCAGGTGCCGCAAGAGCATCCGTGTCCAAAACGGACACAAAGGAGTCCGAGGCCCGACATAGCCGCTGACTGAACCGCGGAATCGCGCGGTTTCTTTCTGCGTGTCCGAACTGGGGGCGAGCCTTTGTGTCCGATTTGGACACCGCCCAGCACATCATGGCCGGTTGCGCTGCGCGTGGGGCCGTGATGTCCGGTGCATGACCTGCGTGAGGAACCTCGCGCACCTCTGCATTGAGTGCAATGATGCACTGAGTGCAAGATGGTGGCGTGACCGGAACCGACCTGCGCGCCACCCAGGCGCAACGCACCCGCGCCGCCATCCGCGCCGCCGCGCTCACCCTGACCTGGGAGCGCGGCTATGCCGCGATGACGGTGGATGACGTCGCCGCCCTCGCCGGAGTCTCCCGGCGCACTGTCTTCAACCACTTCGCCTCCAAGGCCGACCTCCTCGTCGTGGGCCTGGAGCCCCCGGCGCCCGAGGTTGTCGAGGCCTTCGTCGACGGCTCCGGAAGCCTCCTGGAGGACCTCGGTACCCTGCTCGCCTCCGGTGCGGAGACTGTCGAGTCCGAGCGCGGCTGGCTCCTGTCCTTCCCGGAGATCGTGCGGGACAACCCCGAGGTGGAGCGCGCCGTCCACGAGCGGCTGCGCATCGTCGCCCAGTCCTTGGCGGAGGCCGCCGGCCGCCGTCTGGGAGCCGAGCCCGACGACCCGCGCACCCGCGCCGTCGTCGCCCTGGCCATGGCCATCCAGCGCAGCTCCCTGGATCTGTGGTGCGGGCGCTCCCACCCCTGGGAGGAACGCCGCGAGGTGGCGGCGCGCACCGAGCTCACCGAGCCCGCCGGGGCCTCCGAGGGCCCTTCGACCGTCGAGGTCTCAGGCAAGTGCTCCCAGGTCCCCTTGGTCGATGCCGTCCGCACCATGGTCGAGGCGATCTCCGAGGTCGTCTCCCCATCCCGTCCTTCTCGCACCTGACTGAACCAGCTGTTTCCATCCTTTTTATCCTTCGCCCTCAACCGACAAGGCCACACCTATGACTCAACGCACTTCGACGCCGGCCTCCGCCGGCACCGCCCTCCATGAACCGGGGGCGGAGTTCCACCCCGACCGCCGCTTCTGGGCCGTCTACGCCTCGCTCCTGATCGTCATGTTCCTGTCCGCCATGGACCAGACGATCGTCGGCACGGCCCTGCCCACCATCGTGGGCGATCTCGGCGGCGCCGCCCACATGGCCTGGATCCTGACCGCCTACACCCTGGCCATCACTGTGGCCATGCCGGTCTACGGCAAGCTCGGCGACCTCGTGGGACGCAAGAACCTCTTCCTGGTGGCCATCGCCCTGTTCCTGATCGGCTCAGCCCTGTGCGGCACCGCCGACTCCATGACCCAGCTCATCATCTACCGCTTCATTCAGGGGCTGGGTGGCGGCGGCCTCATGATCTCCTCCCAGGCGATCACCGGCGACCTCATCCCGCCGCGCGTGCGCGGCACCTACATGGCCCCCATGGGAGCCATGTTCGGCATCGCCTCCATCCTGGGACCCATCATCGGTGGCTGGCTCACCGACTCGGTCTCCTGGCGCTGGACCTTCTGGATCAACCTGCCGCTGGGCGTCCTGGCCTTCATCGCCATCTTCCTGGTGCTGCGCCTGCCCAGCAGTCGCCTGACCAGCCCCATCGACTGGTGGGGGCTCGGGACTCATGAACGCCGGCGCCATCGCCATCGTCCTCATGGCCACCTGGGGCGGCAACCAGTACGAGTGGACCAGCCCGGTCATCATCGGCCTGGGCGTGGTCGGCCTGGTCTGCTGGGGGCTGTTCGGCTTCGTCGAGACGCGCGCCATCGACCCCATCCTGCCCTGGACGATCCTCACCAGCCGCACCTTCATCGTCTCCACGCTCGTCGGCATGCTCGCGATGGGCGGCATGATCGGTGTGCTGAGCTACCCTGCCCACCCTACCTCCAGATGGTCTACGGCTACTCGGCCACCACCTCCGGCCTGCTCCTGGTGCCCATCACCATCGGGATGCTCGTCTCCTCGATCCTCTCCGGCGTGCTCGTCTCGCGCACCGACCGCTACAAGATCTACCCGGTCGCGGGACCCCTGGTCGCCGCCGGCGCCGCCTTCTGGCTCTCCCGCCTGTCGACGACGTCGCCCGTCTGGCAGATCTCCGCGGCCACCTTCCTCATGGGGGCGGGTATCGGGCTGTTCTTCCAGCTCCTGGTCACCGTGGTGCAGAACGCCCTGCCGGCCAAGCACCTGGGCACGGCCACCAGCGGCAACAACTTCTTCCGCGAGGTCGGCGTCTCCCTGGGCGCCTCGCTCATCGGTGCGGCCTTCTCCTCCGGCCTGACCTCCAACCTCACGGATCGGATCGGGGCGCTGGCCCGCAGCGCGGACCCGGCCGTCCTGGGGGCGCTGGCCCAGTTCAAGGACGCCGACACCTCCTCGCTCACGCCCGCCCTGGTCAACCAGCTGCCCGCCGCCCTGCACGACGCCGTGGCCGGCTCCTACGCCGACGCCCTCCTGCCGATCTTCGGCTGGATGATCCCGCTGTTCGTGGCGACCTCCGTCGTCGCCCTCTTCCTGCCCGAGGTGCCCCTGTCCCAGAAGACCGCCATGGAGCAGGTCGCCGAGGCTGAGGCCGCGGCCGAGGATGAGCTCAGTGGGCCGACGTCGCCGCAGGAGCCGGACTCGGCGCCGCAGCAGGCGGAGCGGGAATCGACGGAGCCGGTGACGGCGGCTGACGCAGAGTGATGGGCGGCCCGGTGGCCGGGCGCCCGCCTCAGCCCGCCGGGAACCGGTAGCGGTAGATCCTGCTTCCCCGCGCGTAGTAGAGACTGCCGTCGGCGCCGAGGGCCAGGGAGTTGACGTAGACCTTTCCTTGAGGCGTGGTGGCGAAGTCGGCGATGACGGTGCCCTCATCCTGCAAGGACGTGCTCAGGGCCCGCAGGCGCCCCGCCATGATCCCGTAGAGCACGCCGTCGCGCTCTATCAGCTGACTGCGGTTGGCGTCGGCGTAGCCCTGCCTGGTCAGCGCCCGGCTGCGTCCGATCGTGAAGTCGGCCGGGATCATGGCGAAGACGTGCATGCCGGTAGTCCCGTACACGGTGCCGTCGCTGCCCAAGGTCAGGGCCGTGATGGAACGCTGGTCCTTGAACGGCGTCATCACCCGGGTCACCTTCCGCGTCTTCAGGTCGAACTCGAAGAGCCTGGGCGCGCTCGCCTCCGTCTGCTCGGGGTTCATGCCGTTGCCGCTGGCACTGGTCCCCACGTACAGCTTGTCCTGGTGGTGGACGATCGACAGTGGCCGGCGGTCGCTCAACAAGCCCCGCAGCGACGGATCCGCATAGCTGATCGTGTCCAGCGGGTAGGTGTCGATCTTGTTGTGCGCGGCGTCGTAGATGGACAGCGCCCCGGAGCCGGCCTTGTTCTTGGGAGAGGTGCCGACGGCGAACTCGTCGTCATTGATCGGCACGATGGCGTACGGCCGCGCCTGGCGGGCATCAGACGTGATCCTCACCGACTGGTGATTCTCCAGCGTCGGCCCGGAGGCCCCCATCTCGTACCTGACCAGCTCGCCACTGGGGTAGATGCCCGTGACGAACCACTTGTTGCTGTGGCCGAAGCCCTCGACCTGACCCAGCGGGGCCTGGGGCAGGCTGTACTGCGTCTTGTCCACCTGCGCGTTGGGGGTGGCGCGAAGGAGCATCGGGTGCGGTCATGTACCAGGAGGCGTAGAGGTCTCCGCCGGGGACTGCCGTCAGGGACTGGATGTCGCGAGGTGATCCCTGGATCGCGTTGCCTCCGTTCGCGTCCTTGGGGAGGCCCGTCGCGCTGCCGTCGGAGGCGTGGACAATGGCGATGCTGGCGTCGTCCTTGCCCGCTGAGATGAAGTGCTCGTGCGTCGCCCAGCTCGACTGACTCGGCCTGGCCGTGGAGGCCAGTCCTTGGGCCAGTGTCCGTGAGGTGTTGGTCCGTGGGTCGTACTCCTGGAGCGTCGGTGTGTGTTGTGGCTCTGAACGGTGTAGTAGACCTTCTCAGCCTCGCCGGGGCGAGTGACGACCTGGCTGGACCAGGTGTCCACCTCAAGCGCCTTGCCGTCCTTCATCTTCTGCGCCCCGGTGACCGGGTCCAGGACGCAGGTTCCCCCGCAGGCCGGCCGGACGCCGCCCGGGACATTCGTGCCGACGTACAGGTTGCCGGCCTTGACCTGCAGCCGTTCGAGGTGGGAGAGGCCGGCGGTGACGTGACTGGGCACCGCCAGCTTGGTGGCGGCGTTGGTGGAGGTGTTGATCCGGACGATGGAGGGGTTCTTCGTACCTGTCCCGGCGTAGAGGAACCCGTTGTCGTAAGCGAGGCTGCGCACGTCGCTCTCTCCTGCCTGAACTCCTCCCGGCAGCAGGTCGGTCCACTGGCCCCGTCCCTGGTTGGCGGAGGGGGTCGTATCGCAGGATGTGGCCGCCGTGATTGCTCTGCGTGGCCACATAGACCCGGTCGTGCTCGTCGACGGCGACGTCCCAGAGGAACGTGCTGTAGGCGGCGACCTGTTCGTAGCCGGGCCGGGACGGATCGCTCAGATTCGTGGCTTTCTGTCCCTCGGGGGCGTCCGGATCGATCTCGAAGAGCTGTCCGCCGCCGCTGGCGAGCATGACGTGCCGGTTCGACAACGTGGCGAACTCCCAGGGCTGCACGTCGGTGTTCTCCGGGACGAGCCGCTCGCGCGACCTCAGCGTGCGGGTATTGAGGTCCACGACGTGCAGCAGGCCGCCGTTGCCGCCGGCCACGACGATGCCGACGGGGGTGCCGTCACTCAGGACGGTGGTTCCGATGCTCGGCACGCTGGGGTCGGGTGGCGGCGTAGTGGGCAGGGCCTCCTCCCGGCCTCCCGGGTCGAGGGCGACGGCGGGTGCGGTGATGGACAGGGACAGGGCAAGGGCGGTGACGAGTGCGACCCACAGGGTGAGGATGGTTGTCCTGGCTGACTGCTTCATCGCTGTTCTCGCCTTGTGTCGGAGGAAGGGGACTGTGCGTGCCGCCGTCCGACGGGCTGAGCCCGTCGGAGCGGATGGAACCGCCTGGCCATTGTTCACCGGGGGAGAGATGACGGGTGGCGAAACCAACCGTGAAGTTGATCGATAAATCACTGTGAGGATGCTGGTCGAGGTGCTCTGGTGGTCCTGAGCGTTCTCGTGGGTCGAGTCTGGTGCGCCGCCGGGCTCTGCGGATGAGAGGATGGCCTGGTGATGGAACAGATCATCAGGCGACCGCCCCCGGCAGTGCTGCTGGCGATGGCGGGCGCGGCGCAGGGCGCCATGGCTCGTGGTCGGACAGTGACGCCCGCGTCGGTGGCGGCGGCCACCGCCGTCGTCGGAGGCTCGCTGTGCCTGCTCGCCGGAAGCGCGGGTAACTTTCTTCGCCACCGCACCACGGTCGACCCAGTGAGGGTCGAGCGGGCCCAGCACCTCGTTGTGGACGGCCCCAACCGGCTGACGCGCAATCCCATGTACCTGGGCCTGACGGGCCTGCTGCTCTCGCACGCGATCGCGCGCAGGAGCCCGTCCGCGTTGATCCCGCTGGCCGGCTTCGTCTGGCTCATCGACCGCCACCAGATCCCGGCCGAGGAGAAGGCTCTGGAGGAGAGGTTCGGGCAGGACTACCTCGACTACAAGGAGGCCGTTCCCCGCTGGCTGGGTGTGCCGTGCGCTCGAGGGTACTGTCAGGCGCGCTGCCGGCGCTGAGGGTGTGCGGCGCATGAGGGTGGGGTGACCTGAATCGCGCGGTCGGCCGGAATGATCCGACGGAGCGCGTAGTTGAAGATTGTATGAAAGCATTCGGGTTTCTCAGCTTCGGACACTATGGACACGGTCGCGGCCCTGGCGACCCCGACGCCGGCCAGGCGCTCAAGGAGGCCGTCGAGATCGCCGTCGGCGCTGATGAGATCGGTGTCAACGGCGCCTACTGGCGCGTCCACCACTACGCCCGCCAGGCCGCCGCCCCCATCCCGCTGCTCTCCGCGGCCGGCGCCCGTACCCGGCGCATCGAGGTCGGCACCGGCGTCATCGACATGCGCTACGAGAACCCGCTCTACCTGGCTGAGGAGGTCGCCGCCCTCGACCTGCTCACCGACCAGCGCATCGCCATCGGCATCTCCCGCGGCTCGCCGGAGCAGGCCCGCCGCGGCTGGGAGACCTTCGGCTACACCGGCGGCGCCGACCCGCGCGGAGCTCGACGTCGCCCACGCCCACACCGCCCAGTTCCTCGACGCCGTCCGGGGCGTCCCGCAGGCGGACCTCGACACCAGCGGTGGCATGGCACCCGGCGCCAGCTCCCGCCTGCGTATCGAGCCGCACGCCCCCGGCGTGGACCGCCGCCTGTGGTGGGGCGCCGGCTCGCGGGAGACCGCCGAGTGGACCGCCCGCCAGGGTCTGAACCTCATGAGCTCGACCCTCCTGACCGAGGCCACTGGCGAGGGCTTCTCCCACCTTCAGGCCGAGCAGATCCGCCGCTACCGCGAGGCGTGGAAGGAGGCCGGCCACAACTGGACCCCGCGCGTGAGCGTCTCGCGCTCCATCTTCCCGATCGTCTCCGAGGTCGACCGGAAGTTCTTCGCGCTGCGCGGCGAGGACTCCCACGACCAGATCGGCGTCATCGACGGCCTGCAGTCGACCTTCGGGCGCACCTACGCCGCCGAGCCCGACGTCCTCATCGAGCAGCTCGCCCGGGACGAGGCGCTCCATGCCGCCGACACCCTCATGCTCACCATTCCCAGCCAGCTCGGCGTCGACTTCAACCTCCACATCCTGCAGGCCTTCGCAGAGCATGTCGCCCCGGCACTGGGGTGGCAGCCCAACACCGCCGGACCGGTGACGGGCTACTCCCTGGAGGTGTAGACCTCCGGCAGCGGTCACCGTCCCGGTCCGTCGCGATACGGTTCCGTCATGGAGGGCGCAGGCGATCAGGCCCCGGTGGTCGTGCACGACCTCGTGATGCCACAGGAGGACGATGGGCCGGATCGCGAGGAGCTGCTGACGGAGCGGAACGCCCTGGTCGATCGGGTGAAGGAGCTGAGCCCGCTGCTGCGCGACATCCATCAGCCGGTCCTGGAGATAACGGCAGCGATCAACGACGTGAAGGCCCGCATCGACGAGATCGACGCGGAGCTGCTCGACCGTTCGGTGTCGGCGGCGGCGAAGCTGCTCGCGGACGTCGAGGAGCCGGTCGGCACCGCGGAGCGCCGCGAGGTGGTCGAGGCGAAGTGGAAGGTGTTGGACGTGGACCGCCGCCGGATGCTCGTGGACGAGCTGGTGACGGTGACCATCGAGCCCATCACGCCCGGTCACGTGAAATTCGACCCCGACCTGATTCGGATAGAGCCGCGTCGCGACTGACTCATGAGTCGACTCGTCATTGCAATGGTGAGTCGACTCGTGGGAGAATGGTTGCAGACAAGAAGATCCCACCGGGGCCGCGACTTAGAAGCGCGGGGTTCTGCTCCCGGATGAGTAGCCGGTCAAACAGCCCAATTACCGTGGCGGGGAACCGGAAGATACTCATGTCTGAGGACTTCCGATGTCTGTCGTTATCGACGTTCCCCGCGCATCCGCGCTCGACCGCCCTGGCCTCGATCAGGGCTCCACTCCTTCTCCGCAGGCAGACGGCCTCGATCCCGTCATCGCCGCCGCTCGTGCTGCTGGTCGTCTGGCCGGTGAACGCCTGGCTCGCACGCCCCTGACCCCGCGACAGCGCGCCGCGGTCGCCGCCGTGATGGGCGGTGGTCACTGATGAGCGCCAACTCCGCCGCCTTCGACCACGTGAACGGCTTCCGCTGGCGACAGGGCGACCCCTCCCTCGCCGAGTCCGAGGCACGTCTCTACGACCTCGGCGTGCTCCGCTCCGTGCTGGAGGAGTCCGTCGAGATCGCCGTCGCCGTCGCCGACGCCCGCGCTCCGTCGCGTGGCCTCGTGGGATCATTTTGGGTCTCATTTGGGGGTCAATAGGGGGTCATTTAGGCGCCGCACTCTCTCTGAGGCCCTCCGCGCTGTCCGCGGCGGGGGTGGTCGCCGTGGCTAAGCAGGAGAACAACCCGACGAGCATCGGGCTCACGCAGTACCTCGATCCGTCGTACTGGACCTGGGCTGCCGAGGACCCGAACGGGGCCGCGCTGCTCCAGCAGGGAGCCGAGGCGATCCTCGCCTACGTGGTGCAGCGGCTCGAGGCCACCGGCTGCGAGGTCGTCGAGGCCTACGGCATCGTGCATGACAAGGACGAGCGCGAGGTCTGGAGCGACACGGAGAAGGCTCTGGTGATCGAGCCGAAGCCCGATCACCTGCACGCGGTCATCAAGTTCGCCAGCCGTGCGAAGAGCGCACCGCTGGATCGGCTCGCGTTCGGCATCGGCGTCGAGCCCCAGTACGTCGAGAAGCCGGGCCGCGGGCGGTACGCCTACGACAACATGCTGTCGTATCTGACGCACGTGAAGTACGCGGACAAGCACCAATACGCGCCTTCGGAGGTCGCTACGGTGCGTGGGCCTGACTACCTCGGGATCGACGCCCAGCGTCGGGAGACCTGGCTCAAGGGGCGCGCGCACGTGAAGAAGAAGGTCGTCGCCGAGAACTTCGAGGACATGCGCGAGCGCGTGCTCCAGGGCGAGTTCACGCGGGATCAGATCATGCTCACGGACGAGCTGTTCGACATCTACTCGCGGCATCAGCGGGAGATCGACGACGCGCTGTCGGCCTACGGCCAGCGCCGCGCATACCGGGCGGCGGCGAAGCTCCGCGCCGGTGAGTTCTCGACGCACGTGGTGTTCGTCCATGGGGATGCCGGGATCGGCAAGACCCGGTTCGCCACGGACTTCATCACCGAGGCGATCAACGCGGCGAACGCGCACGGCGAGCGGTGGCAGGTCTACCGGGCCGCGACGGGGAACCCGCTTGATGACTGGCGAGGCGAGGAGGTGCTGCTGCTGGACGATCTGCGGGCCTCGGCGATGGATGCGAACGACTGGCTGCTGCTGCTTGATCCGTACAACGCCTCGCCTGCGAAGGCTCGGTACAAGAACAAGGGCGAGGTGGCCCCGCGCCTTATCGTCATCACGGCGACGATCGAGCCTGTCGAGTTCTTCTACTACGCCCGCCAGAAGGGCAACGTGGACGAGGCGTTGGACCAGTTCATCCGCCGCTTGGCCTCGGTCGTGAAGGTCTATCGTGCCGACGACATCAATCGTTACCTCGTGCAGCACATTGGGAAGATCGAGCCCTACGAGTGGCACCAGTGCAGCATCCCGACCGCCGCACACACGCCCGGCATGTACGGCAACGCGTATCACCAGAACGTCGGGTCGCGGGAACTGACTACGGTCCGGAGACCTCGGCGGAACATGACGCTGAGGGCGCGGTTGCTGAGCTGCTGGGCGGGCTCGCGGTGCGGAGCCCTGACGTGCCGCTGGCGCTGATCGGAGGTGCCGCATGAGCACCGAACGCGATGCGCTCTTCCAGGGGGTCGAGGGGGCCGGAGGCCCCTCGCAAGCAGCCGGGGAGGACATGAGCGCCAGCGAAATGTCCGACACGGCTACTGCTTGCCACTCTGGCGTACAGGTGGAGCAGCAGACCGACTCCCAGGTGAACACCGGTCGGGCTGATGCGGAGGCTGTGCGTCAGAGTCACGGCGGCGCGAAGCGTCGTCGTGGGGGCCGCGCGAAGCTCGATACCGACTTCGGAGAGGAGACGCTCGCGGCGCTTCGCACTCGTGCGAAGCGGCTCGGGCTGGCTCCGAGCACGTGGGTGCGGACCGTCGTCCGGGATGCCCTCCACGCCTCTCGGAGCGAGGAGTTGGACGCCGCCGTGGCCGCGCACCTGCTCGGGGTCGAGGCGCGGGTGCAGGCGTCGGCGGATGCTCGCGAGCTGGCCGCGCAGATTCGCCCGCTGGCGATCAACGTCAACGACCTCGACCGCCGGGCGCGGGCTGGTGAGTCAGTGGCGCTGTCGGCGGAGGTGCCCGAGCTGATCGAGTTGCTGCGCGAGGTCCGCGCCCTGCTCGGGGATCGGGCGGCCTCATGAGCACCACGCACTACAGCCCGAGCGCCAGCGCCGCCGACACGGAGCGCTATATCCGTGGCAAGGAGGACGAGCGGGGCATCGCGATCACGTGCGATGTGCCGGGAGGCCCCGGCGCGTTCTCGGCGCGCGCTCGGTCGCTCACGCAGAACACGACGCGCGAGGTCGAGGCGGTGCATTACCGCCAGTCGTTCAGCGACGAGGAGTTCGACCCGAAGAGTCCGGAGGACGTGCAGCGGGTGAACGATCTCGGTTATCAGCTCGCGAAGAAGATGCACCCGGATTCCGACTGCCTCGTAGTCAGTCATGTGGATGGGCTGGGCAAGAAGCCGCACAACCACATCTTGGTCATCAACCACAACAACCGGACGGGGAAGGCGCTCTCTCGGACTATCGCACGTTCCACGACCGCAAGGCCGGGAATCAGCGGGGCGTCCAGTCGGCGAACGACCAGCTGATGCGAGAACACGGGCTCTCGGTCGTGAAGCGGCTGGAGCACGCACCGAAGGACTGGGAGCTGCGCCGCGAGGACTTCGCCGAGGGATCGCTCGACCGCGAGATGGGCGACCGGATGAGCGCGGCGCTGGCCGATCCCCGGGCGGTGGACAAGGCCGGTCTGGTCTCGGTGATCGAGGAGCAGAACCAGCGGCTCGGCGATGACGGGGAGCGGGTGCCGCGGATGCGGTTGCACAGCCCCGTCAGCAAGAAGGGCAAGCGCGCCGGGCAAGAGACCTGGACGCTCTACATCGAGGATCGCCGCGGCGAGTCCGGCCGCGCCGAGCGCCGCAAGCGCGCGAGCGCCCTCTCGGCGGACTTCACCCCGGAGGGCGCGCAGGCGTTCTTCGACTACCACCAGCAGCAGAAGGAGAAGGAACATGAGCGCAGCGCTCGACAGGCTGAAGCAGCAGAACGAGCCCGAGCAGTCGCAGCAGCAGCTCGGCAGTCCGGAGACGATGGAGCTGTTGACCTCGATCCTCGCCGCCGTCGAGGCGCAGAACACGAGGATCGCCACGCTGACCGAACAGCAGAAGAAGCTCGCGGGGTTCGTGAAGGTCATGGACGAGGAGACGACGAGGCGGCTGGAGCGGATCACGGCCCCGGCGTCGACCTCCTCGCCCTCCAGCGACGTGTCCGCGAGGATCGCGAGTATCGAGAGCAGGCAGAACGAGATCGCGAGCACGCTCGGCGAGTTCGCGCAGAGTCTCAACGGCGAGAGCTTGAACGCCGCTTCGCGGAGCTTGGTCGCGGAGGCGCAGAAGAATCGCGCGGCTACGGCCTCGGCGATTGAGGGTCTGAAGGCGCAGGTCACAGCGAACCAGAAGCTCGTGAGCCAGGTCGGCGGCGCGGTCCAGCGGATCGAGAAGCGCACCGAGGAACGGGTCGAGAAGGCTGTCGAGCAGGTCGCCGGGGAGGCTTCGGCCACGATGACCGCGAGCCTCGACGCCTCGAACGCGCGGGCGGAGCGGATCATCGCCGCGACGGCGAAGCTGGAGGCGCGACAGCTCTGGTCCGCCGCCGCCGCGATGTGCCTCGTTCTCCTGCCGGTGGCCGTGGTCGTCGCCGGTCTCTGGATGGGCATCGCCGGGCTCATCACGGGTGTTCAGTGGGCGCTGGACGTGGACGGGAGCGTGTGGCTCGGCATCGGCCGGTGGCTCGTGGTCGGCGCTGGCCTCGCCGGGGCCGGCTACGGGCTCTTCGCGTCCGTCCGCTGGGTTGCGGGTCTCGTGGAGACCTGGAAGGGCCGCGGGATGCCGAAGTGGCCCCGCTGGCGCAAGAGGTGATCACGCCTCACGAGGGCAAGCGCGCGCAGCGCGTGCGGCAGCCGCGACAACTGGACATTAGGTCAGCGGCTGCTGTATAGTTCAGTGCATGCTGACCATTGCTTCGCGTCTTGACGTCATGAACCGGCTCGGCCGGGCCATGGCCGACCCGACGCGCTCCCGCATCCTGATGTCCCTGCTCGACAGCCCGAGCCACCCCTGCGGTGCTCTCGCGCGAGCTGGGGCTGACCCGCTCGAACGTGTCCAACCACCTGACCTGCCTGCGCGACTGCGGGATCGTGGTCGCCGAGCCCGAGGGCCGCCAGACTCGCTACGAGATCGCCGACCCGCACCTGGCCGCGGCGCTGACGGCACTGGTCGATGTGACCCTCGCCGTGGACGAGAGCGCGCGTGCATCGACCCGGCCTGCTCGGTGCCGGGCCGCTGCGCCGCGAGCAGTTCTGGGGACGCCTCGTGAGCGCCGCCTGCGGCTGCGACGAGCCGACGACCAGCCCCGCGGACGAGGCAGAGGAGGCAGAGCGCCCGTGGTGGCGTGATCCCGGCCTGGTCGTGCCGATCCTCTCCGGCGTCGCGTTCGGCACCGGCCTGGCGCTGGAGTGGTCGGGGCTGCACATCGCGGCGCTGGTCGCGTTCTGGGCGGGCCTGCTGCTGGGCGCGTACACGTTCGTGCCCGGTGCGATCCGGAATCTCGTTGTGAAGCGCAAGCTCGGGATCGCGCTGCTGATGACGATCAGCGCCGTGGGCGCGGTGATCCTCGGCTACGTCGAGGAGGCGGCCGCGCTGGCGTTCCTCTACTCGATCGCCGAGGCCCTGGAGGACAAGGCGATGGACCGCGCCCGCGGCGGCTGCGCGCGCTGCTGAAGCTCGTGCCGGAGACCGCGACCGTGCTGCGCGACGGGACCTCCGCCTCGGTCCCGGCCAGGGAGATCGCCGTCGGCGACGTGCTGCTGGTCCGCCCTGGCGAGCGGGTCGCGACCGATGGGCTGGTCCGCTCGGGCCGGTCGAGCCTGGACACTTCGGCGATCACCGGTGAATCGATCCCGGTCGAGGTCGCGCCCGGAGAAGCGGTGTCGGCGGGCGCGATCAACAGCGCCGGCGTGCTGGAGGTCGAGGCGACCGCCGCGGGCACCGACAACTCGCTGACCACGATCGTGGAGCTGGTAGAGCAGGCCCAGGCCGAGAAGGGCGACCGAGCCCGGATCGCTGACCGGATCGCCCGCCCGCTGGTGCCCGGCGTGATGGTCCTCGCCGTCCTCGTCGGCGTGCTCGGGTCCCTGCTCGGCGACCCGGAGACCTGGATCACCCGCGCCCTGGTCGTCCTCGTCGCGGCCAGCCCCTGCGCGCTGGCGATCGCGGTGCCCGTCACCGTGGTCTCCGCGATCGGCGCGGCGACCAAGTTCGGCGTCGTCATCAAGAGCGGGGCCGCCTTCGAGCGCCTCGGCGGCATCCGGCACCTGGCCGTGGACAAGACCGGCACTCTGACCCGCAACCGGCCCGAGGTAACCGCCATCGTCGCCGCCCATGGGTTCGACGATGCGCAGGTGCTTGCTTGGGCTGCCGCCGTGGAGCAGCACTCGACGCACCCACTCGCCGCCGCCATCGCCGCCGCGGGCCGGGGAACCCCCGCCGCGCAGGACGTGGCCGAGGAGGCCGGGCACGGCATCGGTGGCCTGGTCGACGGCCGCAGGGTGGCGGTGGGCAGTCCGCGCTGGATCGACGCCGGTCCGCTCAAGGCCCGGGTCGAGGACCTGGAGGCCGAGGGCAGACCTGCGTGCTCGTCACCGTCGACGGCTTCCTGGCCGGGGCGATCGGCGTCCGCGACGAGCTGCGCCCCGAGGTCCCCGAGGTCGTGCGGACCCTGCGCGACCAGGGCGTCGAGGTGAGCATGCTCACCGGCGACAACTCCCGCACCGCTGCTGCGCTGGCGAAGCTGGCCGGGATCGGCGACGTGCACGCCGAGCTGCGTCCCGAGGACAAGGCTCGCATCGTCGCCGGGTTCTCGGAGACGTCGCCGACCGCGATGATCGGCGACGGCATCAACGACGCGCCCGCCCTGGCCGGGGCGACCGTGGGCATCGCGATGGGCGCGACCGGCTCCGACGCCGCGATCGAGTCCGCCGACGTCGCCTTCACCGGCCACGACCTCGGCCTCATCCCGCAGGCTCTGCGCCACGCCCGCCGCGGCGGCAGGATCATCAACCAGAACATCGTGCTGTCCTTGGCGATCATCACTGTGCTGCTGCCGCTGGCGATCACCGGCGTGCTCGGCCTGGCAGCGGTCGTCCTCGTGCACGAGGTCGCCGAAGTCGTCGTCATCGCCAACGGACTGCGGGCTGCGCGTGCCCGCAAGCAATAGGTGTTCCGTCCAACGCCATAACTCAGACATGCGCTACGAGAACCCGCTCTACCTGGCCGAGGAGGTCGCCGCCCTCGACCTGCTCACCGACCAGCGCATCGCCATCGGCATCTCCCGCGGCTCGCCGGAGCAGGCCCGCCGCGGCTGGGAGACCTTCGGATACACCGGCGGCGTCGACCCGCGCGGAGCCGACGTCGCCCGCGCCCACACCGCCCAGTTCCTCGACGCCGTCCGGGGCGTCCCGCAGGCGGACCTCGACACCAGCGGCGGCATGGCACCCGGTGCGAGCTCCCGCCTGCGCATCGAACCGCACGCCCCCGGCGTGGACCGCCGCCTGTGGTGGGGCGCCGGCTCGCGGGAAACCGCAGAGTGGACCGCCCGCCAGGGCCTGAACCTCATGAGCTCAACCCTCCTGACCGAGGCCACTGGGGAGGGCTTCTCCCACCTTCAGGCCGAGCAGATCCGCCGCTACCGCGAGGCGTGGAAGGAGGCCGGCCACGACTGGACCCCGCGCGTGAGCGTCTCGCGCTCCATCTTCCCGATCGTCTCCGAGGTCGACCGGAAGTTCTTCGCGCTGCGCGGCGAGGACTCCCACGACCAGATCGGCGTCATCGACGGCCTGCAGTCGACCTTCGGGCGCACCTACGCCGCCGAGCCCGACGTCCTCATCGAGCAGCTCGCCCGGGACGAGGCGCTCCATGCCGCCGACACCCTCATGCTCACCATTCCCAGCCAGCTCGGCGTCGACTTCAACCTCCACATCCTGCAGGCCTTCGCAGAGCATGTCGCCCCGGCACTGGGGTGGCAGCCCAACACCGCCGGACCGGTGACGGGCTACTCCCTGGAGGCGTAGACCTCCGGCAGCGGTCACCGTCCCGTCTGGTCGCGATACGGTTCCGTCATGGAGGGCGCAGGCGATCAGGCCCCGGTGGTCGCGTGGATGGAGCACCACCAGGTGGTCCTGTACCTGGGTGCGCTCGTGGCCGGCGCCGTCCTGGGGCTGGCGGCTCCCTGCAGCCAGCCGCCTTCTTGAGGCGGCGATCTCCCCGGTGCTGGTCACGCTGCTGTACACGACCTTTCTCGGCGTCCCCTTCCATCGCCTGCGGGCCGCCTTCGCCGACGCCCGGTTCATGACGGCGCTTCTGGTCATCAACTTCCTGGTGGTGCCGGCGGTGGTCCTGCCTCTGTCCCGACTGGTCGCCGATGAGTCGGGGCTGCTGGTCGGCACCCTCCTGGTGCTCCTGGCGCCCTGCGTCGACTACGTCATGGTCTTCACCCGACTGGCCGGCGGCGCATGGTCACGCATCCCTGGCGGCATCTCCGGTGCTCATGCTCCTCCAGGCCCTCGTCCTGCCACTGTGGCTGGCCCGTCGCCGCCGGCTCACCCTGGGGCTCCAGGGCGGTGGTATCAGCTGGCGGCCCTTTCGCGCAGGCCTTCGTCCTCATGATCGCACTGCCCATGGGGCTATCGATCCTCACGCGGCGCGCCGCACCCCGGGTCCGGTCCGCCGACCCGGCTCGCTTCAGCGAGCGACGGCGCTCATGGTTCCGCTCATGATGGCGACCCTGGTGCTCGTCGTCGCCTCCCAGGTTCCCCACGTCGCCTCCCCGGCCCGACGTCGTCGCCCGGGTGGTTCCCCTCTTCGTGACTTTCGCTCTGGTGATGCCGGTTGTGGGAGACGTCGCCGGGCGCATGGCTCGCCAGGGACGCCAGGAGCGCCTGGCGCTCGCCTTCTCCGGGACCACCCGTAACTCGCTGGTGGTTCTGCCGTTGGCTCTGGCGCTGCCCGATTCCATGGGGATGGCGCCGATTGTGGTGGTGACTCAGACGCTGGTGGAGCTCGTCGTCATGGCAGTCGGTGTCCGTCTGCTTCCCCGCCTTATTCGATAGGGGAGCGGGGACAGAGACTGATGCAGATGATGACTGCCGCAATGATGTCAGAAGAATGACGTGGCCTGTGGGTCTCGGACTGCTCCGAGCCCCACAGGCCCCTGTCGTTGAGGGCGGCATCGCCTCTGGATCCCATATTCCAGAGGAGACTCAACCCTCCTTCGCCAGAGCGGCTCGCGCCGAGCTCCCTATCAACTCGGGCGGCCTCGAAAATCCGATCGGTCATCGGGCTCCCCAACCCTCGCGACCAGTTCCGTCCGGCGGCGGTCACTATAACCCACTGCTCCTGAGGGAGCACTTCAATGTACCTGAGAATATTCTGGGAATCCAGTTGCGGAATTTGTTTCGTTTTTCCTGAGGGCTGGATACGCCCTTTTTCTAAAAGAGGGTAAATGGCGTTAATTCTCAGTGTATTTTTAAACGTATAGGCAATCCCTTCTGCGTTGATTCCTCTCAGGTGTTGTCCCGGAAAGTGCCGTGTATTGTTCAGCCGTCCAACCGTCAATCAACGGGTGGAAGGTGGTGGTTGTCCGGCTCAGGGCGCCGGATACCGCCGGCCCCCGATCTCCAAGGAGCAGTTGCCTATGCCGCAGGTCACCGGAGCCGTTCATGAGGTGGGTGTCGACCAGCTCTTCTTCTCCACCACTGACGCGCGTGGTGTCATCCGCCACTCGAACAACGTCTTCATCGAGCTCTCGCGCTATCGGCGTGACGAGCTCTCCGGCGCCCCGCACAACATCATCCGCCACCCGGAGATGCCCGGTGGCGCCTTCAAGGCCATGTGGGACACCCTCAAAGCCGGCAGCCCCTTCGCCGCCTACGTGCGCAACCTCGCCGCCGACGGCAGTGAGTACGACGTCTTCGCCACCGTCACCCCACTGTCCGACGGCGGCTACCTCTCGGTGCGCACCCGTCCGGTGTGCTCCGACCTGTTCGACACCGCCTGCGCCATCTACCGCGACGCCCGCGCCATCGAGGATGAGGCCATCGATGCCGGGGCCAACCGCCGGGCGGCGGCCGAGGAGGGGTTGAACCGCATCGCCGAGAAGCTGGCCGGAGCGGGCCTGTCCTCCTACGAGGAGTTCCAGAACACGGCCCTGCCGGCGGAGGTGGCGCGTCGGGAGGAGCTCTCCGAGGGCATCCCGGTGCGCCCAGACGCCACCGGGGACCTGCGCGTCATGCTCGACTCGGTCACCAGGATCGCCGCCGGGCTCGACTCGTGGATGTCCGGTCAGCAGCAGCTCGCCGAGCTCTCCGCCTCCCTCAAGGCCGCGGGGAAGGGACTGACCCGGACCCTGGAGGACCCTCGCCTGAGCGCCGCGCACATCGCCGCCCTGGACCGCTCCGACCCCCGGGTCAAGCCCCTGGCCGACCTGCTGGACCTGTGGACCCAGATGCAGGGCCTGGTCAGCCCCCTCGTGGCGAGGCTCGTCGACACCCTGGCCCAGCTCGACACCAACGGCGCCCGCACCCGCTTCCGCATCGCCCTGGCCCGTCTGCACACCACCATCACCTCCCTGTTCACCGTCGAGCTCATCGACGGCGTCGGAGACCCGCAGTACTCGGCGCAGGCCATCCCCGACCTCATCGAGTCGCTGCGTGAGGGCATCGCCGAGATGGAGCGTCAGACTCAGGCCCACAGCGCGCTCGCGGCCCAGGCGGTCGCCTACATCGGCGAGGCCAGCCGCATGATGACGATCCCGAACCAGCTCCTCATGCTGTGGACCGGTTCGGCCGCGTCGAGCGACCCGGAGCTGCCCGCCACCGCCGCAGAGCTCTCCAGTGCCGCCTCCGGCGTGGTCGAGTCCGTGGGCCGTCGCCTGGCCGAGCTCGACGACCTCGCCGCCCGCTGCCAGGCCGCTCATGTCGCCGACAACTTCGCGGAGCTGGGGGAGGCCCTGGACTCCTTCACGACGGCGGCCGGTGCCGTCGCCCCGAGCTGAACGGGTTCGGCGCCGGTCGGCGAACGTATCCGTTCACCAACCGGCGCCGCTGCGCTGACCGGAAGCCGATCGGGCGCTGACGGGGTCGTCCGACCCCGGCGGGCCTCAGTTCTGGCCGGGCCCGTCGCCTGGGCCACAGGCGAGCTGAGGTGCTCGGGGACAGCTGTCCCCGGAGAATCCCGTGGACCCGCTCACGGGATCCCGTCGGTGAGCCGTACCCGTAGGGGGTGGGCTGCTGCGGCCCGACGGGACCGGCCATGTTCGGGGGCGCTCCAAAGGCCGCCTGTCCGACAGGCGCGGTTCCCACCGGAACGGGCACGGGAACGGGGGAGGCCCAGCGCAGCTCATCGCGAGGGACCTCGTAGACCACACCGGGGTAGCGACCGAACTGCTCCTCGCTGGGCACGGCCGAGGAGGTGGAGTCCAGCACCGCGAGCATCTGCTCCGGCGTCGGCCACGAACCGGACTGCCCGCTGCCGCTGGGAGCCGGCGGCGGGAACCACGCCGTGAACTCCGGCGGACGGATCATGATCCGCCCCGGGCGGCTGCGGTCGCGCAGGGCGTGGGCGCGCCAGGTGATGACCGGGTGCGTGGACCGCCAGACGGTCATGTGGAGCCACAGTCCCTTCTCCCGCGTGGCGCGATCCGCCAGGGCGTGGGTGTTGACCTCGGCCCCCAGGTACTTGCCGCCGGAGAGCACCCCCACGACCCCGGGCACGCCCTCAGGCGCGTAGGAGTAGCCGTGGTTGTCCGCCGTGTACTCCTGGGCCCGAACCAGCGCTTTGCCCAGCAGCGGGACGTTGAGGCCGAGGGTGACGAACAGCAGGCGCAGCATGGAGATGTGACCCGCGGCGAGGTGCCCGACCTCGTGCCCGATCACGAAGCGCAGCGCCTCAGGGTCGCGGGCCCGGCCGCCGATCTCGAACAGGTCGGAGTGGACGACCACGAAGCGCCGGTAGCCGTGGCCGGCTGCGAAGGCGTTGATCTGACCGTTGCCCATGGTCACGTAGGCATCGGGAACCCGGCGCAGACCGAACTGCCGGGCCGCCTCGACCACCATCCGATAGCCCTCCGGGAACTGGGTGGGGCTCATCTGGACCGCGGTCGCACGGAGCTTGGCGTACAGCATCGCGCGCGCCACCCACAGGATGATCGGGATGACGGGCACCAGCAGGAGGAACCGCGCGCCGCCGCCCGCCTCGCTGAGGAAGAAGTCGCGAACCTGAGCCCCCAGGCCGGTCGGTTCAGGCACGGCCACCAGCCAGATCACCAGGGCGATCCACGCCAGGTAGGCCAGTGCAGTCGCCATGCTGGTCGCGACCAGGAGCGGGATCTCGGCAGGGGTGACGCAGCTGACGGATGCCCCTTGATGCCGTGAACGGTCGCGCCGTTGAACATCCGTGGACGGGAGGGTCGGTACGGCCGGCGGCGTCGAGCCAGAGGAGCCGAGGGACGGTGGATGGAACATGTGGTGGCATGACGGCAACCCTAAACGACTCGCCGCTGGATTCATCTCCCTGCCCCAGGAGGATCTTCGCCTCGGCGTATCAGCCGTCTGGTGGGAAAAAGGTGCGGTTGATCGCTTCCCCTCGAACGGCGCTGTCGCTCCAGCAGTCCCTGCAGGAGGTGGGGAGCAGGCGGGACCTGACGCCGTCGATCGCGACCCCTGTAGGCTCCTGCCCGTGCCGCACTCCGCATCGCCGTCCTCGCCGTTCCTGTCCCTCGCAGCCTCTGCCCTCCCTGTCCGGGAACCCGGACCACGCCGTGCCCTGGGGCATGCAGATCGCCGTGCGCTACGACAAGGTCCACCCGCCCCGGAGGATCGACGTCGCCGAGGCGGCCGCGCGCGCCGTCGTCTCCCTCCTGGCCTCACCCGCCGCCGCCCCCGGCGGGCCGTGGAACCCGGCCGTCGACTACTGGCGCGACGGGCGCATCCGCAAGCTCGTGCGTCGGGCCCGCGGCAAGCGCTGGGAGGAGGTCCAGGACATCGACGGCGTCACCGTCACCCAGGACGGTCCCGGCCGGCTGGGGGCAGGCCGCTGCCCGCGCCTTCGTCCCCGGGCCGGTGCGCCCCCTGCCCGGGGCCCTGGCCAAGACCCAGGTGGAGGGCACCCACTTCCCACCCGGTGACGAGCTGCCCCCGCCGCCCGCCGAGATCACCGCGCGCGTCGCCCAGGACCCGGCCGCGGCCGAGCAGATCGCGCTCACGGCGGCGTCGGCCTCCACCGGGGCCCTCGTGACGATCGAGGTGACCCCCCTGCACGAGATGACCTCGGGCAAGCTGGCCGCCCAGTGCGGCCACGCCGCCCAGCTGGCCTGGGAGAGCAGCGCCATGCCGCCCGCCCTGAGGCGGGCCTGGGCCGACGACGGCTACCGGGTGCGCGTCGTCGTGCCCAGCCGGGAGCAGTGGGAGACCACCACCCGGCCCGTCAGCGTCACCGACGCCGGCTTCACCGAGCTCGACGGCCCCACCGAGACGACCCGCGCCTCCTGGTGAGGGAGGTTCCTCAGCGATCAGCGTGCTCGGGCTCCGGCACCCCGCGGAACACCCACAGCCGGATGAACACGTAGAGGTAGATGCCCTCGCAGCAGGCCGAGATGACGCGCGCCAGCTCGGCGTTGACCCGAACCAGTGCAGCAGCGAGGACAGGCCCAGGATGAAGATGACGTACTGGCTGACGACCCCGGCCATGTAGCCCGCCCCCTGCTGGACGACGTGTCCGTGGGCCTGGAAGTTCAACCACCGGTTGAGCAGGAAGGAGTAGACGGCCGCGATGGCGTAGCCGACCGTGACCGCCACGGGGTAGAACCAGTGGAGGTGGTTGTAGAACACCCACAGGCAGGTGATGTCCAGGAGGAAGGCGGAGCCGTTGATGATCGCGTAGCCGATGAAGGTCACCGGCAGCCGACGGCGCACGAAGCCCGGCAGGACGGAGTGGATCGCCGTGATGAGGCGCAGGAAGATCTCCGGGGCGCGGCGGGTCGTGGAGGCGGAGGACTCGACGGTGGACGCAGCTCCTTCAGCGGTCGTGGTCCCGGGGGCCCGGTCGTCCGTCGCGGTTCCTGCCATGAGGTGTCCTTCCCTGTGAACGCTCCTGTCAGGGGGAGTCTTCCCCGACCGCGCCGGATGGGCAAGTTCCGAAAGGAGGAACAGTGGCCCGCTGGGTCATCCTTGCGGCGCAGAGGCGGCCGGCGTCAGGGCCTGGGCGACCTCGCGGCGCAACAGCTCGCCGCCGGCGTCGGCCGGGTGGTGGATAGTGCGCAAGCCCACCTCGCGGGCCGCGGCGATGTTGGTGGCGCTGTCATCGACGAACAGGGCCTGGTCCGCCTCCACCCCCGCCAGCTCCAGCAGCCGGTGGAAGTAGGCGGCATCCGGCTTTGGCCACCCCCAGCGTGCAGGAGTAGCCGTCGATGTCGCACAGGCCGTCATAGCCCAGCTGCTCACGCATCCAGGCCCGACGCTCCCACTGCTGATTGGTGGCCAGGACCGTGGTGTAACCCGCCTCGCGCAGGTCCCTCACCAGCTGCCAGGCCACAGGGTCGGGCGTGGCCCGGTGCCACATCTCCAACAGGTCCGATGCGCGCAGCTCCAGCCCCAGGTTGCTCACCACCCGCTCCAGCAGCTCGGTGAGGGTCTCCCGACCTGCCAGGGCGTCGGTCTCACCATCGATCATGGCCTGGGCGAAGGCGGGTCCGCCGCCGCGGGTCAGCGCCTCGCCCCACGGGGTGCCGATGAGCTGCAGAACGCCGTCGGCATCGAGCAGGACGGCGCGCACGGGCGTGGACGAGGCGGGCGGGATGACCGGCTGAGAGATGCTCACACCCCGATTCTGCCCTACCTCACGGTGGGTTTTCTTGGGAGGTCGGTCGGGGCGTGGGGCGCACCGGTGGAAGACTGGGGCCATGACTGATGCCGCCAGCACCCCCACCCGTGACGCCGCCGCGATCCTGCGCGACGACGACGCCTACACCGACTCCCTCATCGACTTCGTCACGGCCTCTCCCAGCTCCTACCACGCCGCCGCCGAGGTCGCCCGCCGCCTGGAGGCAGCCGGCTTCACCGGCGCCGATGAGACCGTCACCTGGCAGGAGGACCTGCCGCGGCGCGGCTACGTCATCCGCGACGGCGCCATCGCCGCCTGGGCGCTGCCCGAGACGCTCAGCCCGGGGGCGGGCCTGCGCATCGTCGGCGCCCACACCGACTCCCCGGCCCTCAAGCTCAAGCCCGCCGCCGCCCTCGTCCGCTCCGGCTGGCAGCTCATCAACGCCGAGGTCTACGGCGGCCCCCTGCTCGCCTCCTTCCTCGACCGCGAGCTGGGCCTGGCCGGACGCCTGACCACCCGCGACGGCGCCGTCCACCTCGTGCGCACCGGACCCATCGCCCGCGTGGCCCAGATCGCCCCGCACCTGGACCGCAGCGTCAACGACACCCTCCACCTGGACCGCCAGACCCACCTGCTGCCCCTGTGGTCACTGGCCGAACCCGACGCCGCCCCCGACGCCGTCGAGACCCACCTGTGCGAGATCGCCGGCATCGACCCGGCCGAGCTCGCCGGCCACGACGTCCTGACCCTACCCCACCCAGGCGCCCGCCCGCTTCGGCCGCGACGGAGAGTTCCTGGCCTCCTCCCGCCTGGACAACCTCTCCTCCGTCCACGCCGGACTGGTCGCCCTCGAGGCGCTCGCGGTCGCTGGGACCGAACTCGCCGAGCCCGTCATCCTGGTCGCCTTCGACCACGAGGAGGTCGGCTCGGACACCCGCTCCGGGGCGGGCGGTCCCTTCCTCGAGACGCTCCTGCGGCGCCTGGCCCGCGCCCTGGGCGTCAGCGGTGACGGCCTCGAGGCCCTCCTGGCCCGCTCGACCTGCGTGAGCGCCGACGCCGGGCACTCCGTCCACCCCGCCTACGCCCACCTGCACGACCCGGCCGTCCAGCCGCTCATCAACCACGGGCCCCTGCTCAAGATCAACGCCCAGCAGCGCTACGCCACTGACGCCGCGGGCGCCGCGATTTGGGCGCGGGCCTGCACCGCCGCCGGCGTGCCCAGCCAGGACTTCGTCTCCAACAACGCCGTGCCCTGCGGCTCCACCATCGGCCCCATCACCGCCACTCGCCTCGGCATCACCACGGTCGATGTCGGCGTGCCCCTGCTGAGCATGCACTCGGCCCGCGAGATGTGCGGCGTCAAGGACGGACCCTGGCTCGCCCAGGCCCTGCACTCCTACTGGCAGGGGGCCTGAGCGTGGCGGGGGAGCAGGTCGGCCGCAGGGGCCGGCCGGACTCGCCGATCCGCGCTGCCGGCGTGCACGGCGCCGACCCCTGCCCCTGCGGCAGCGGCGCACCCTACGCCCAGTGCTGCGAGCCGCTCCACGACGGTGCCCCAGCGCCCACCGCCCAGGCCCTCATGCGCTCGCGCTACACGGCCTTCGTCGTCGGCGACGAGGACTACCTCTTCCGCACCTGGCACCCGCGCACCCGCCCCGAGGGGCCCTACTGCCACCCCGGGACCCGGTGGACGGGACTGACCATCCACGAGACCGTCGACGGCGGGGCGGACGACGAGACCGGCATCGTGGAGTTCACCGCCACCTACCGCAGCGGCGACGGGCGCGGGCAGTGGTGGACGACGCCCTGCGCGAGCGCTCCCGCTTCACCCGCCGCGCCGGCCGCTGGCTCTACCTCGACGCCGTCGGATAGCCCGTCGCGTCCGGCGATCGAGGCCCGCTTCGGTCCCGATTCGGTCGGCTCAGCCGGCGTCGGTCACGACGATCTTCCCCACTGCGCGCCCGCTCTCGATGAGGCGGTGAGCTGCCCGTATCTGCGCAGCATTGCGAGGCGTGAGCGTCTGGGACGCAGTGCCACGGATTCTTCCGCTGTCGATGAGCTCGGCGATGGTGGAGAGGATGTGGTGCTGGGTGATCAGATCGTAGCCGTGCCTGGGGCGGGCGAACATGAACTCCCAGTGCCATGAGATGGCCTTGTCCTTGAGCGCGTACAGGTCCAGGTCTCGCTCGTCGTCGATGGCGACGATCTCCCCGAAAGGACGAACCACCGTGGTCAGCAGCGGCACGCGCCCTCGGCTCTGCGGGGTGAAGACGTAGTCGACGCCGTCCGGTGCGATGGTGAGAACCTGCTGTGCGAGGTCCTCGGCGAAGTGGTCCACCACTGCGTCGGCACCCAGCGACTGGACCCAGTCGCGGGACTCCTCACGTGAGGCAGTGGCGATGACGGAGACATCGGTGAGGGCCTTGGTCAGCTGGATCACCATGGAGCCCACCCCTCCTGCGGCTCCCAGCACGAGGATCGTGCCTGCGGAGTCCCTGCTCAGGTGGAGCTTGTCGAAAAGAGCCTCCCACGCGGTGAGGGAGGTCAGGGGCAGAGCCGCCGCACTCGCGTAGTCCAACGATCTCGGCTTCGGTCCAACGATGCGTTCGTCCACGAGCTGCAGCTGTCCGTAGGAGCCGGGACGCTCCAGTGCTCCGGCGTAGTAGACGTCATCGCCGGGCTGGAAGAGGGTGGTCTGCTCGCCGACCGCGATGACCGTTCCCGCTGCATCCCATCCCAGGATGCGTTCCTCGCCGCCGGCGTGGTTGAGGGCAGCGCGCACTTTGACGTCAACGGGGTTGACGGACAGTGCCTTGACCTCCACGAGGATGTCGTGGCCAGTGGGAGCCGCCGGGGCGGGGACGGTGGCATCGACCAGGGCATCCGGGATGTCCACCGAGCCTCCGGATCGAGTGACGACAGCGGTCATGGTGCGTTGGGTGTCAGGGCTGCTTGAGGGCATCGATAGCTCCTTGCTCTCCTTGCTCATCGGCTTGTGCCAGGTTCGACGGACGTGCACCGTCAACGAGCATCGACCGTAGTCAGAAGAAAGTGGTTACCCGCAACGACCTCTACTATCAAGAAGATAGTGGGGTGCTCGTGAGTCGGCTGTGACGACGTCCAGATGCTCCGGGACTCGTGGGTGCGCCGTAGGCTCGCAGCACCCTCGGAGCCCGATGTCGAGGGCTGAGGTGCGTTCCCGACGAACTGTGCGCGGTGGCGATTCCCCGGGGCATAGCCCTGGGAATCGCCTTCACGTCGACACGCGACCCTACGGGGTCGACCTCGCGTGAGTCAGGGCATGCGCGTATCGGGACTCGGCCCATTCTCGAAGCGCGAATACCGGTTCGACGGCGCTCCGGCCGACCTCCGTCAGGGAGTACTCCACGTGAAGAGGAACCTCCGGGATCACCTCTCGATGCACGAGTCCGTGGTCCTCCAGCCGGCGCAGCGTAGCGGTCAGTACCTTCGGCGAGATTCCTTGAAGGCGGCGTTGCAGCTCCCCGAAGCGCAACGATCCCTCGGCCAGTGCGCCGATGGCCAGCGCGGACCACTTGTTGGCCACGACGTCCAGAAGATCGCGGCACGGGCACTGCGAGGAGTACACGTCTCCGCGGTGCCTCTGCGCGCTGGGTGCCGTCGAATGGCTGCTGCCCAAGGATCTACCTCCAGGAGATGGATACGTCGCATGCGACTGAGGACTTCCCAGGAGATAGTACTGGTGGAGGGCGGACGGAGTCCCGCTCAGCTCCAGGTGCCGCGCCAGTACTGGATGGGCCAGGGGGCCTCGTCCCAGGAGCGCACCCCCAGGTCGGCCGCCCAGCGCAGCGGCAGGTAGGGGTCGCGCAGGGCTGCCCGGCCCACGGCGATCGCGTCGGCCTGCCCGGAGATGAGCGCCTGCTCGGCCTGGGCCGCCTCCTCGATGAGACCCACGCCCACTACCGGTACGTCGCTGCCGGCCACGGCCTGCTTGACCTGCTCGGCCAGCGGCAGCTGGTAGCCGGGTCCCACCGGCACCGCGGCCGGGACGTTCCCGCCGCTGGAGATGTGCAGGACGTCGACGCCGGCCTCCACCAGCTCGCGGCTGAAGGCGGCGGTCTCCTCGCCGGTGACGCCGCCCTCGGCCCAGTCCGAGGCCGACAGGCGGATGTCGAGCACCGTCTCCGGCCCGATGGCCTCGCGCACGGCCCGCACCACCTGAAGCGGGAAGCGCTGCGGTTCTCCACGCTTCCGCCGTAGGAGTCGGTGCGCTGGTTGGACAGGGCGGAGCGGAACTCGTGGATGAGGTAGCCGTGGGCGCCGTGGATCTCGACGACGTCGTAGCCGGCCTCGACGGAGCGTCGCGCGGCCGCCGCGAAGGCCTCCACGATCCGACCGATCCCGGCCTCGTCCAGCTCGGTGGGAACCGCGTGCTGGGGGAAGGGGATCGCGCTGGGGGCCAGCAGCTCCCAGCCCTCCAGGGTGCCGCTGCGGGCACCCTCCACCTTGGGGCGCCACGGAGGGGTCCCGGACTTGCGTCCGCCGTGCCCGATCTGGATGCCGGCCAGGGCCCCGCCGGCGTGGATCGCCTCCACCAGGCGGCGCTGGCCGGCGACCTGCTCATCCGACCACAGCCCCAGGTCGTTGGGGGACAGGCGCCCCTCCGGGGTGACTGCCGTGGCCTCCACGATGACCGTGCCGAAGCCGCCCACCGCACGGCTGGCGTAGTGGGTCACGTGCCAGTCGGTGACGACGCCGTCCTGCGCCTCGACCGAGTACATGCACATCGGCGGCAGCCACAGGCGGTTGCGGGCGGTCAGTCCGCGCATGGTCATGGGCTCAAGAATGCGCAGCGCGCTGGAGGAAGTCATGGCCTCACGCTACTCTCCCGACCGCTCGGCCGGCATGGGGCGGGAATCACCCGTGCGACGACCCCCATGGACGCCATAGGCTCCCGGGCGTGATCTCGCGTCCCGTCCCCGTCACCGACCCTGTTCAACGGCCCGTCCCCGTCTCCGACCCTCACCACCGGCCCGCACCCATCACCCACGGACCCGACGACGTCGCCCTCGTCTTCGAGAGCGGCGGCATGCGCGGGGCCTACACGGCCGGCCTCGTGCGCGTCATGCTGGAGGCCGGGCTCTCCTTCCCCTGGGTCGGGGGGCATCTCGGCGGGCTGCACCAACACCTGCAACTTCGTCTCCCGGGACACCTGGCGCACCCGTGAGGCCCTACCTGGGACTGACCACCGACCCCCAGGCCGGCGGCTGGGGCAGCTTCGTGACCGGCAAGGGCTACTTCAACTCCGAGCACATCTACCTGCACACCTCCGCCCCCGACGAGTCCATCCCCTTCGACTGGGAGACCTTCGCCGCCTCACCCACCACGGTGCGCCTGGGCGCCTTCCGCTGCGACACCGGTGAGGAGGTCTACTGGGGCCTGGAGGACATGCCCACCATGGGCGACCTGCTGGTGCGGGCCCGGGCGTCGTCGTCGATGCCGGTGCTCATGCCCATGGTCGAGGTCGACGGCGCCCCCTACGTGGACGGCGCCGTCGGGCCCACTGGCGGCTTCGCCATCGACGCCGCCCGCGCCGACGGCTACGACAAGCTGCTCGTGGTCATGACCCGCCCCGAGGGCTACCGCAAGCCGCCCATGCGTCGCCACGAGATCGAGATTCTCCAGCGGCTCTACCCCCGCTACCCGGCCCTGGTCCAGGCCGTCATCGACCGCCCCGAGAACTACAACCGCACCGTCGAGGAGCTGGAGCGCCTGCGCAGCCAGGGGCGCGTCTACCTCTTCCGGCCCGAGCGCATGCCCGTCGCCAACGGCGAGCTGCGCTACGACCGCATCGTCACCGCCTTCGAGGCAGGCTTAGCCCAGGCCCGCCGTGAGCTGCCCGCCATCGAGGCCTTTCTGGCGAGCTGAGCTCAGTGCGGCAGGGCTACGCCGTAGCGGGCGATGTCCTGGCCCTCATCGAAGCCGAAGGTGATGATCGGGGGCACCGGCTTACCGCCGTCGAGGGAGGCGGCCAGCAGGTCCAGGACGTGGCGCTCGTGCGGCGGGACCGCCTCGGGCAGGTCGGTCAGGGAGAACCAGCGCAGACCCGCGTTCTTGGCCGGCTCACGCACGGCCGGCGTACCCGCCCAGGTGCGCAGCGTGAAGAACAGGTCGATGCGCTGCTCCAAGGCCGCGCCGCCCAGGTCATTGGTGCGGTGCATCGCCGTCAGTGCGCTGAGGTCCGTCGCCTCGACGCCGATCCCCAGCTCCTCATCGGTCTCGCGCAGAGCCGCCTCCAGGACGCTCTCGGCGGCCTCGACGTGCCCCGAAGCGCCGCAGGCCCAGTGTCCGTCCATGTAGCCGGTGTTCCGCCGCAGCTGGAGGAGGACCTGGGTCGCCGTGCTCACCGCCCCGGTGTCCCGGTCTGCAGCGCCCGGAGCGGGACGCAGGAGATAGACGTAGGCGGCGGGAACGAGGGTGAAGGAGTGGGCGGACATGGCGACCACCGTAGCCCAGGTGCCGGGGCGGAGTCGGGACGGGCGGGGTGAGTGGGAGAGCTGTCGGGATACGGGAGACAGGGGACTCATGAAACCATCAGGAATGTAGGCGATGCTCCGGTGCAGTCAGTCATCAGTGGCCGTCTGTGGCAGTTCCGCCATGTGCCCGTCGGGGCATCTGAGAATCACCTCGACGGTAACGCTGCCGGCTCGACGTCGGACAACCAGGATCCACCCTGGGGTGACGGGAGATCCGGACCCAGCCCTGCGGACCCGACGTCGCCGCCGACCGTCAGCCGTCGACACGATCAATGATGACCGATGCCGACCTGAGCCCGACCGACGCCCCGTTGACGTCGATTGACGACGCTGCCCTGAGGAGGACCTGATGCAGACCAGCCTTACTCGGCTCACGGCCGACGACGGAACGCGTCTGGTCGTGCACATCTGGCTCCCCGAGTGGCTCAGTCGACGGCTCCCTCCTGGTGGCCGACGCTCCCCGAGGCCGACTCCCCAGCGCCCGCCTCGGCCGCGCCGCGCCCGCAGGTACCCGGCGCCGCCCGCCCCTCGGGGCATCATCGTCATCGCCCACGGCATGGCCGAGCACGCCTCGCGCTATGCCCGCTTCGCCGCCTCCGCTGTGGAGGAGGGCTATGCGGTCCTGGCCGAGGACCACCGAGGCCACGGGGCCACCGCCGCCCCGGGAGGCTTCGGCTTTGTCTCCGAGCGAGACGGCTGGGAGCGGGTTGTGGCCGACATGGGCACCGTCCTGGACGCGGCTCGGCGGGCCTGGCCCGATGTTCCGGTCTTCCTCATGGGCCACTCCTGGGGCTCCTTCCTGGCCCGCGACCTGGCAGCGCGCCGTGGCGACGAGCTGGCCGGCCTCATCCTGCTGGGGACCGGTGGGGGAATCGGCGTGTTGGCCGTCCCCGCCACGGCGATCTGCGCCGGTCAGTCCCGGCTGCGCGGCCCGCACCGGCCCTCCCGGCTGCTCAACGCGCTCGCCTTCGGCCCCTACCAACGGCACTTCGCCCCCAACCGCACCGAGGCCGACTGGATCAGCCGGGACATTCACGAGGTCGACCGCTACGTCGCCGACCCCTGGTGCGGATTCGCCTACCCCCCGAGCTTCTATCGCGACATCATTTGTCACGGGCAGGAAGGGCCGTCAACGCGGCCTCCCACGCCGCGGCCGTGCCCGCGAGGGCTGCCCATGCTCCTGGCCTCCGGTGACCGGGATCCAGTCGGTGCTATGGGGCGGGTGTCCAACGGGCCGCCACCCTCTACCGCCGCGCCGGCGTGCGAGAGGTCTGCGTCATCCTCTACCCGGGCGGGCGCCACGAGCTGCTCAACGAGACCAACCGGGACCAGGTCACTGGCGACATCCTCACCTGGATCGACGGACACCTGCCCGAACTGTGAGAATCGACGGGTAATCGCGGATTTTCAGGCGGATAACCCGCGCCATCGTTGTAGGAAACCTACAAGTTGCGCGGTGGCTCTTCGGTGGGAACCGGTCGTTCGTCATCTCGGTGATCCCCGTAGGGTGGAGCCATGGTCACCAAACCCTCCTCCACGTCAGCCGCCGACAGCCTCTCCCTCAGCCCCGCGCTCGCCCACGTCCGTGACGCCGGGCTGATCCTGGCCGGAACGGTCGCCCTGAGCCCTCATCGGCCAGATCGTGATCCCCCTGCCCTTCACTCCCGTGCCGATCTCCATGGGCACCTTCGCCGCTCTGGGTGTCGGCGCCGTGCTCGGTTCGCGCCGCGGCGCCCTGTCCGCGATGCTCCTCGGCGCCCTGGCCGCTGTTGGGGCCCCGGTCCTGGCCGGTTGGAGCGGGGGCACCGTCGTGACCTTCGGTTACGTCATCGGCTACACCCTCATCGCCGCCATCGCCGGACGCGCCGCCACCGTGTGGTCGCGCCACTCCGGCTCCATGGCATCTCGAGTCGCCACCGGCGTCGCCCTCATGCTGCTGGCCTCGGCCTCGGTCTACATCCCGGGCCTCATCTGGCTGAAGGTCGCCACCGGCGCCAGCTGGAGCACTGCCCTGAGCCTGGGCCTGGTGCCCTTCATCGCGGGAGACATCCTCAAGTCCGTGGTCGCCACCGGCCTGCTCCCCGCGCGCAGCCGCCTTCGCTGACCGCCTGACGACGCGGGTCGGACCCTCCGTGTGCCCCGCCGGGCTCTGCGCTCGGCGGGGCACACGGGCCTGAGGGCCCGCTTCGGGGTGGTCGGCGGGGTTAGAGTGCCCGTATGAGTCAGCCCGAAAGGCGGGCCGTACCCGTCCTGTCCGTCATGGACATGGTCCCCGTCAGCGCCGGATGCAGCCGCACCGACGCTCTTACCGACATGATCGCCCTGGCTCGAGCCGCCGACGCCGCCGGCTATGAGCGCTACTGGTTGGCCGAGCACCACGGCTCCACCACCTACCCTGTCCTCGGCGACCATCGTCCTCATGGGGCAGGTCCTGGCCGCCACCGAGCGCCTGGGTGTCGCCTCCGGCGGGATCATGCTGCCCAACCACGCCCCGCTCGTCGTCGCCGAGCAGATCGGAACCCTGGCCACCCTCTACCCCGGCCGGGTCGATCTGGGACTGGGGCGGGCCCCCTGGGCACCGACCGGCGCACGGCCGCTGCACTGCGCCGGCGGGCCTCCGAACCGGGCCGCTTCGCCGAGGAGATCCTGGAGATCCTCACCTACCTCGGTGACGAGCCCGTGCCGGAACGGGTCCCCGGCTCCCTCCTCCTGGGCTCCCCCGGCAATCCCGACGACGCCCTCCACGCCCCTGAGCCCGGCGGCCCCCGCGTGCGGGCCATCCCCGGGGAGGGCACCCACCCGACCGTGTGGGTGCTCGGCTCCTCGGTCAACGGCGCCCGCGTGGCCGGCCGGCTCGACTTCCCTTCGCCGTGGCCTCGCACTTCGCCCCGGTCCAGGCCGAGGCGGCGATCGCCACCCTACCGCTCCGTCCTGGAGTCCCGTACCGAAGACGCTCCCGGCCCTCAGTGCGCGCCGGATGTCCCCCGGGTCGCAGCCGCCGTCAACGTCATGGTGGCCCCCAGCCAGGAGGAGGCCCGCCTGCTGTTCAGCACCGCCATGGCCGCCGCTGCCCGCATCGTCGGCAACCGGCCCGGGCCGCTGGACCCGCCCAGCCAGGACCCCGAGGCCTGGCGCGCCTACGCGCCCGGCCGGGAGGGCCGTCGAGGCGGCCATGTCCCTGTCCTTCGTGGGCACGGCCGACGACGTCGCCGCCCGCCTGCGTGAGCAGGCCGCCCGGTGGGACCTCGACGAGATCCTCGTGGTCACCTACGCCCACGACCCGGCCCTGCGGCGCCGCTCCTACGAGCTGCTCGCCCAGGCCTGGAACGCCTGAGACTACCGGTTTCTCACGGTTTGACGCGCGTTCCACGTGTCGGTCCTGTTTCCATGGCGGGCGTAGTATGCCCGCCTATGGGCGGCGCCTGAGCCCCTCAGTGCGCCGGTAACCCTCTGTCCCAGTGACAAATCCCAGTCGGTTCCATGCCCCATGGAGGTCGCATGAACAACGCCCTGACAGTGTCGCGCCGTGGCTTCGGGCTCGGCGCGGCCGCCTTCGGCCTGCTCCTGGTCTCAGGATGCTCACGCGGATCGAGCTCGGAAGGAGGCGGGCTGGGCAGCGGCAGCGGCAAGCTGACCCTGGCCTACAACTCCGATGGCCCCCACAAGACCTGGGCCGAGGCCGTATGCCACTCGGTGTCCAACGTCCTGGGCATCACCATGGAGCCCTCTGCCGGTGGCCCAGTTCTCCGAGATGCGGTCCGCCATCACCAAGCACACCCTCCTGGGCGCCTTCCGCTCCGGATGGTCGGCCGACTACCCCTCGCTGGAGAACTTCCTCAACGCCACCTTCCAGACCGGCGCCAGCGCCAACGACTCCCAGTACTCCTCGAAGACCTTCGACGACCTGCTCGATAAGGCGGCGGGCTCGGCTGATCCCCAGACCGCCTACGGCTACTTCCGTCAGGCCCAGTCCCAGCTCTTCGCCGACCTGCCCGGCATCCCGCTGTGGTACCAGAACGGCTTCGGCGGCTACTCACGTCACGCCTCCAACGTCGACTTCAACTGGACCGCCACCCCGGTCTACGAGGAGGCCCGCTCCAGCGCCAACGGCGGCGTCGTCCTGGCCAATCTCTCCGAGCCGCAGAACTCGCTGTTGCCTACCAACACCAACGAGGCCAATGGTGGGCGCGTCCTCGACCTGGTCTTCGCCGGCCTGATCCGCTACGACAAGGACGGCAACGTCATCAACGAGGTGGCCTCCTCCATCGAGACCACGGACAACCAGCACTACACGATCACTCTCAAACCGGGCTGGACCTTCTCCGACGGCAGTCCGGTGACCGCCGACTCGTTCATCAAGGCTTGGAAGTTCGGCGCCCTGCTGTCCAACGCCCAGCTCGGCTCCTCCTTCTTCGAGAGGATCAAGGGCTTCTCCTACGACGAGGACTCCGAGCTGACGGGGCTGACCAAGGTGGACGACCTCACCTTCACGGTCGAGCTGAACGCTCCGGCGTCGGACTTCAAGATCAGCCTGGGGCACTACGCCTACTATCCGATGCCGGACTCCGCCTTCAAAGGACCCCAAGGCCTACGGCACCAAGCCGGTGGGCAACGGCCCCTACCGGCTCGTCTCCTGGGACCACGACAGCCGGATCGTCTTGGAGCCCAACCCCGCCTACGCCGGCGGGCGCACGGTGGCGAACAAGGGCATCACCTTCAAGCTGTACACGAGCCTGGACTCGGTCTACAACGATCTGCTCGCCGACGCCATCGACATCGCCGACGGAGTCCCCGACTCCTTCCTGCCCATCTTCCAGAAGCAGCTGGGCGAGCGCGCCATCAACAAGCCGGCCGCCTTCTACCAGGGGCTCGCCATCGATGTCACCCACGAGCACTGGAAGATGGACGAGGAGGGGCGCGCCCGCCGCGCCGCCATCTGCCGGGCCATCGACCGCAAGCTCATCTGCGACAAGCTCTACTACGGCACCCGCACGCCCGCCAAGGACTTCACCGCTCCCACCGTTGTGGGCTGGACGCCGGATGTCCCGGGCAACGAGGTCCTCACCCTACGACCCGGACGAGGCCAGACGCCTGTAGGGCGCGAGGCCGAGGCCATCTCCACGTTCTGATCGGGAGGAAGAAGGAGACATGCTTCGCTACGTCGCACGCAGGCTGCTGCAGATGGTCCCGGTGTTCTTCGGTGCCACGCTGCTCATCTACGCGATGGTCTTCGCCCTGCCGGGCGACCCGATCGCCGCGCTCGGGGGCCAGCGCTCGCTCAGCCCCGAGGTGATCGACCAGATCAAGGCCAGCTACCACCTCGACAAGCCCTTCATCGTCCAGTACCTGCTCTACCTCAAGGGACTGTTCACCCTGGATCTGGGCCAGTCGCTGCGGGGGACCGAGTCCGTCCTCGACGTGCTGGTGCGGGCCTACCCGATCACCATCAAGCTCTCCCTCATGGCCCTGGCCTTCGAGGCCATCGCGGGCATCGGCTTCGGCCTCATCGCCGGGGTGAGGAAGGGCGGCTGGTTCGACGCCACCGTCCTGGTGCTCTCCCTGGTGGTCATCGCCGTGCCCACCTTCGTCATCGGCTTCGTCCTGCAGTTCATCGTCGGGGTGCGGCTGGGGTGGCTGCCCGTGACCGCCGGTGAGAGCCCCGGTTTCACCGAGCTCCTCATGCCCGCGGTCGTGCTGGGCGCCGTCTCCTTCGCCTACGTGCTGCGTCTGACCCGTACCGAGGTGGCTGAGAACCTCACCGCCGACCATGTGCGCACCGCCCGGGCCAAGGGCCTGAGCGGGGTCCGCGTCATGATCGTCCACGTCCTGCGCAACTCCCTGGTCCCGGTCGTCACCTTCCTGGGTGCGGACCTGGGGGCCCTCATGGGAGGCGCCATCGTCACCGAGGGCATCTTCAACATCAAGGGCGTGGGAGGCACCCTCTACTCCGCCATCATCCGCGGTGACGGCCCCATGGTCGTGTCCTTCACGACCGTGCTCGTGCTCGTCTTCATCGTCTCCAACCTCCTGGTGGACCTGCTCTACGCCGCCCTGGACCCGAGGATCCGCTATGCCCTGAGAACACCACGTCCCCCACTACCCGTCCCGGGCCAGGAGCGCTTCGTCATCGCCGACGACGAGATCGGCCTGGGTGCCGTCGACGCCGTCGCCGACGAGTCCGCCCCGGCCTCCGTCTGGGTCGACGCCTGGAGGCAGCTGCGCCGTCGGCCCATCTTCTGGGCGGCCTCGGTGCTCATCGCCGTGGCCGTGGCCTTCTCCCTGGTCCCCGGGCTCATCGCCCCGCGCGACCCCGGCTACTGCACGCTGGTCAACTCCTACCAGGGGCCCTCCTGGGGCCATCCCTTCGGATTCGACATCCAGGGCTGCGACATCTTCGCCCGCACCGTCCACGGCGCCCGGGCCTCGGTGAGCGTGGGCATCTTCACCACCCTCGTCGTGGTCCTCGTCGGGCTCGGCCGTCGGGGCCCTGGCCGGGTTCTTCGGCGGGTTCTTCGACGCGCTGCTCTCGCGCGTCACCGACATCTTCTTCGCCGTGCCCTTCGTCCTGGCGGCCATCGTCGTCATGCAGATGTTCCGCAACGACCGCTCGATCCTCACCGTCATCCTGGTCCTGGCCCTGTTCGGCTGGCCCCAGATCGCCCGCATCACGCGAGGCTCTGTCATGAGCGTCAAGAACGAGGACTACGTGACCGCCTCGCGGGCGCTGGGCTCGGGACGCATGGCCATGCTGCTGCGCCACGTCATGCCCAACGCGGCCGCCCCCATCATCGTGACCGCCACCGTCGAGCTCGGCGTCTTCATCGTCTCGGAAGCTACCTTGAGCTTCCTGGGCATCGGCCTGCCTTCCTCGGTGGTCTCCTGGGGAGCGGACATCGCGGCCGCCAAGGACGCCCTCAACAGCCACCCCAGCGTCCTGCTCTTCCCCGCCGGCGCACTGGCCCTGACCGTGCTCGGCTTCATCATGCTCGGCGACGTCGTCCGCGACGCCCTGGACCCGAAGGCCCGCAAGTGACACCCTCCAACGCATCCACCGCCACCGCCTCAGGCGCCTCCGACAAGACCTTCGCCCCCGCGGCCTCCTGGAAGGCCGAGAGCGACCCCCTCCTGGAGATCCGTGACCTGGAGGTCGCCTTCCGCTCCTCGACCGGGCTCGTCCCGGCCGTGCGCAAGGCGAACCTGACCCTCTACCCCGGCCAGTCCGTGGCCATCGTGGGGAGTCGGGCTCGGGCAAGTCCACCCCTGGCCCACGCCGTCATCGGGCTGCTGCCCGGAACCGGTCGGGTCACCGGCGGCACGATCCGCTTTCCAGGGGCCGCGACATCACCCACCTGGGCACCCAGGAGCTCACCGCCCTGCGCGGCTCCTCCATCGGCCTGGTGCCCCAGGACCCCATGTCCAACCTCAACCCGGTGTGGTCCATCGGCTTCCAGGTCAAGGAGGCGCTGCGGGCCAACGGCCTGGCCGGCGTCGCCGACGACCGCCTCGCCCACCTCATGGCCGAACATGCCGAACATGCCGGGCACGCTGGGCGTACTGGGCACGCCGATGGCGCCCAGAAGGCGGCCACCTCGGCCGGCGGGCGCATCGACGTCGACGAGCAGGTGGCCCTCCTGCTGGAGCAGGCCGGCCTGCCCGAGGCCTCCCGGCGGGCCAAGCAGTACCCTCACGAGTTCTCCGGCGGCATGCGCCAGCGCGCCCTCATCGCCATCGGCCTGGCCGCTCGCCCCGACCTGCTCATCGCCGATGAGCCCACCAGCGCCCTGGACGTCACCGTCCAGCGACGCATCCTCGACCACCTCCAGACCCTCGTGCGCGAGCTGGGCACCGCGATGCTCTTCATCACCCACGACCTGGGCCTGGCCGCTGAGAGGGCCGAGCACATCGTCGTCATGCACCGCGGCCGGGTCGTCGAGTCCGGACCCAGCCTCGAGGTGCTCCAGGACCCCCGTCACCCCTACACCCAGCGCCTGGTCAAGGCGGCGCCCTCCCTGGCCTCCCGGCGCATCGAGTCCGCCCACGCCCGCGGCATCCAGGTCACCGACGACGAGCTCCTGGGCGCCAGCCTGGGATCGAGCGCCACCGAGGAGATCCTGCGCGTGGAGCACCTCACCAAGGTCTTCGAGGTGCGCGGCGCCAAGGGCAAGGACAAGACCCTCACCGCCGTCGACGACGTCAGCTTCGGTATCCGCAAGGGCACGACGACGGCGCTCGTGGGCGAGTCCGGCTCGGGCAAGTCCACGGTCGCCAACATCATCTTGAACCTCATCGACCCCACCTCCGGCAAGGTGTTCCACGACGGGGTGGACCTGTCCACCCTGGGGCCCAAGGAGCTCTTCGCCCTGCGGCGCATCATGCAGCCGGTCTTCCAGAACCCCTACGGCTCTCTGGACCCGATGTACTCGATCTTCCGCGTCGTCGAGGAGCCGCTGCGGGTCCACGGGATCGGCACCGCCAAGGAGCGCGAGGCGCGCGTCGCCGAGCTGCTCGACATGGTCTCCCTGCCGCGCTCGGTCATGCGCCGCTACCCCCACGAGCTCTCCGGCGGTCAGCGCCAGCGCGTCGCCATCGCCCGCGCCCTGGCCCTCAAGCCGCAGATCGTCGTCCTCGATGAGGCGGTCTCCGCCCTGGACGTGCTGGTCCAGGCCCAGATCCTGCGTCTGCTGTCCGACCTGCAGTCCGAGCTGGAGCTGACCTACCTGTTCATCACCCACGATCTGGCCGTCGTGCGCCAGATCGCCGACGACGTCGTCGTCATGGAGCACGGGCGCATCGTGGAGTCCGGGGCGGCCGACGAGCTCTTCGCCAACCCGCGCCAGGACTACACCCGCGAGCTCATCCGGGCCGTTCCCCGGAGCCGGCATCGACCTCTACGGCGATGAGGCTCCCTCCGGGTCCGAGAGCTGAGGATGGACGTCTGATGACGCGGCGGTGGACATCAATCCGCCGCCGCGTTTCATTTCCCCTTTTTAACCAGGTGAGCGGTTTTTGAATGCTGGAAATGTATCCATTGAGTTTCACTCAACGGGTATTGTGACCCCGTTCATTTGTTCGTACACGGTGTCACCTTCACGGCTGTCAGGTGCTCGTGCCACGGGCCGGTGTTCCACGTACCGGTGGGTTGTCCGAAGGAGGAGAACGCATGCTCCCGTACCTGGCGCGCCGGATCGCGAACTACGCGGTCCTGCTGTTCATCGCCACGTCGTTGGCCTATCTGCTGGCCTCGGCCTCCCTGGATCCCTCGGCCCTGTGGAACCGTCAGGATCCTTCCCTCAACTGGGACGCCATTCACGCCAACCTCGTGAAGTACAACATCAGTCACGACCTGCCCGTGTGGGACCGCTACGTCACCTGGCTGCGCAACGTGCTCTTCCACTGGGACTGGGGGCGCACCCCCAAGGGTGAGCTCATCAACACCCTCATCGGCACCAAGATCTTCGTCTCGGTGCGGCTGGTCTTCCTGGGTGCCGCCATCGGCATGGTCGGGGGAGTGGCCCTGGGGGCCTGGACCGCCACGCGCCAGTACCGCTTCTCCGACCGCGCGATCTCCCTGATCTCCATGATCATCATCTCCACCCCCGCCATGGTCATCGCGATCCTCCTGCAGGTCCTGGCCGTCCAGATCAACCGCAGCTCCGGCTTCCAGATCTTCGAGTTCACCGGTGAGGGGGAGGGCGCCCTCGGTCGCCTCCAGCACCTGCTGCTTCCCACCCTGTCGATGTCGCTGGGCGGTATCGCCTCCTACTCCCGCTTCCAGCGCAACCTCATGCTCGACACCCTGGGCGCCGACTACGTGCGCACCGCCCGCGCCAAGGGCCTCATCAAGCGCAAGGCGCTGACCCGCCACGCGCTGCGCACCGCGCTCATCCCCATGGCCACCTACTTCGCCTTCGCCCTGGCCACCCTGTTCACCGGTGCCGCCATCACCGAGCGGGTCTATGGCTGGCACGGCATGGGCGAGTACTCCATCAGTGCGATCGCCGGTATGGACATCAACGGGGTGACGGCCGTGGTCGCCTTCTCCGGGCTGTGCACCCTCACCGGTGCGCTCCTGTCCGATGTCTTCGTGGCGATCGTCGACCCGAGAGTGAGGGTGAGCTGACCCATGGCGCGCAATGCTGAACCCAACGGGATGGCCTCCATCGGCAAGCAGATGACGGTGGGCGGCTACGCCGCCGTCGAGCAGGGCGGGAGGCCCCTGCTGAGCCCCTCGAGGACCTGGGCGACATCACCAAGGAGACTCCCCAGGGACTCCCGGCGTCTGACCCGCAGGCAGATCATCACCCGGCGCTTCTGGCGCAACAAGGGGGCCGTCGTCGGCGCGATCGGCTTCCCTGCTCATGGTGCTCTTCGCGCTCCTCGGTGACGCCGCGACCCACTGGACCTTCACCGACGTCGACCCTCCGCCTTCCTGCAGGCCCCCAGTGCCGATCACTGGTTCGGCACCACCCAGGGCGGCCGCGACGTCTACGCGATGGTCGTGGAGGGCACCCGCAAGTCCATGATGATCGGCGTCTTCGTCGCCCTGCTCCAGACGGGCATCGCCGCCGTCATCGGGATCCTCGGCCGCCTACTTCGGCGGCTGGTGGGAGAAGATCGCCCCTGTGGGCCACCGACCCTGCTCCTGGTGGTGCCCTCCTTCCTCATCATCGCGATCCTCTCCCAGCGGGCCGGAGCCGCCAAGGGCTCCATCGCGCTGTTCATCATCCTGCTGGCCGGGCTTTCGGGTGGATGCTCACGGCCCGCGTGGTGCGCTCCTGACGCTGAGCGTGAAGAACCTGGAGTACGTCAATGCCGCCCGCTTCATGAACGTGCCCAGTCCCGTCATCATCGCCCGGCACATCCTGCCCAATATCGCCTCCCTGCTCATCGTGGACGCCACCATCAACGTGGCCTACGCCGTCATCAGCGAGACGACGCTGTCCTACTTCGGTTTCGGGGGTCCAGTCGCCCAACACCTCCCTGGGCACCCTCATTGCCGAGGGGCAGCGCTCCGCGACCACCTACCCCTGGATCTTCCTGGCCCCGGCCGCCGTGCTCGTCCTCATGCTCCTGTGCGTCAATGTCATGGGTGACGGTCTGCGCGATGCCATCGATCCCTCGTCCAAGTCAGGAGGCAAGGCATGAGCCCCACGAGCAGCACCCGCACGTCCGCCGAGGCCACGAAGAGCGCCGCGACCGTGCCCGCCGTCGACGCCCGCAGAGGCGACGACGCGCTGCCGGACCCCTCCAGCACCGCCCCGCTGCTGGAGGTCTCCGACCTGAAGGTCTCCTTCCCCTCCGAGGACGGGCGCGTCAACGCCGTGCGCGGAGTCAACCTGTCCGTCGCCCGCGGTGAGGTGCTGGCCCTGGTCGGCGAGTCCGGCTCGGGCAAGTCCGTCACCTCGACGGCGGTCATGGGGCTGCTCGACGAGTCCGCCGAGGTCACCGGCTCGGTGCGCCTCCACGGCACCGAGCTGCTGGGGCGGCCCGACGGCTACATGTCCCGCATCCGCGGCTCCCAGGTCGCCATGGTCTTCCAGGACCCGCTCAGCGCCCTGACCCCCGTGTACACGGTGGGCGCCCAGATCGTCGAGGCCCTGCGGATCCACCAGCCCGGGATGAGCGAGGCGGACGCCCACAAGCGCGCCGTCGAGCTGCTCGACCTGGTGGGCATCCCCAACCCGCAGGTGCGTGCCAAGGCCTACCCCCACGAGTTCTCCGGCGGCATGCGCCAGCGGGCCGTCATTGCCATCGCGATCGCCAACGACCCCGATCTCATCATCGCCGACGAGCCCACCACGGCCCTCGACGTCACCATCCAGGCCCAGATCCTTGACGTGCTGCGCACCGCCCAGAAGGAGACCGGTGCCGGCGTCATCATGATTACCCACGACCTGGGGGTCGTGGCCGGCATGGCCGACCGGGTGGCCGTCATGTACGCCGGGCGCATCGTGGAGACCGGCGACGTCGACGACATCTTCTACCGCTCGCGCATGCCCCTACACGATCGGCCTGCTCGGCCCCCTGCCCCGTCTGGACGCGCGCAAGGACTCGGCCCTGGCCACCCTGGAGGGCAACCCGCCCTCCCTGCTCGAGCTGCCCCGAGGGTGCCCCTTCATCCCCCGCTGCCCCCATGGCCCAGGCCGAGTGCGCCCAGGGCGAGCCGGAGCTCACCCTCGTGGAGCGTGACGGGGCCGACGGCCAGGAGGCCGGCTCCGGCTCCCAGTACTCGGCCTGCCACCGCCGCGACGAGATCGAGCGGGACCAGCTCGACTACTCCCACATCTATCCCGTGCCGGCGCTCAAGACTCCCGAGACCATGAGCCTGCCGCACGCCGAGCGCCCCTGAGGTCCTGCGCGTCACCGACCTCGTCAAGGAGTTCCCCCTCATGAAGGGCGCCGTCTTCAAAAGACGCGTGGGCACCGTCCACGCCGTCGACGGCGTCTCCTTCGACGTCCGCCGGGGCGAGACCCTGGCCCTGGTCGGCGAGTCCGGATGCGGCAAGACCACCACCCTCATGGAGGTCCTCTCCCTCCAGGGGCCCCAGGAGGGCACGATCGTGGTCCTGGGCAAGGACACGGCCGACCTGGGGCGGGCCCAGCGCCGCCAGGTGCGCCGCGACCCTGCAGATCGTCTTCCAGGACCCCATGGCCTCCTGGACCCGCGCCTGCCGATCTTCGACATCATCGCCGAGCCGCTGCGGGCCAACGGGTGGAAGAAGGCCGATATCGGGCCGCGCATCGAGGAGCTCATGAGGCTCGTCGGGCTCGAGCCCAGCCACGCAAACCGCTACCCGCGCAACTTCTCCGGCGGGCAGCGTCAGCGCATCGGCATCGCCCGCGCCCTGGCCCTCGAACCCAGCCTCCTGGTCCTCGACGAGCCGGTCTCCCGCCCCTGGACGTGTCCATCCAGGCCGGTGTCATCAACCTGCTCGACGAGCTGCGCGCCACCATGGGGCTGAGCTACCTCTTCGTGGCCCACGACCTGTCAGTGGTGCGCCATATCGCCGACCGCGTCGCCGTCATGTACCTGGGGCGGATCGTGGAGATCGGCGACGTCGACACCATCTTCGAGGCCCCGGCCCATCCCCTACACCCAGGCCCTGCTCTCGGCGATCCCCATCCCGGACCCGGCCAAGGAGCGCAGCCGCAGCCGCATCGTCCTGGAGGGCGACATGCCCAGCCCCGCCAACCCGCCGTCGGGTTGCCGCTTCCGCACCCGCTGCCCGAAGTTCGCCTCAGGACTCACCGACGACGAGCGCTCGGCCTGCCTGGGAGCCATGCCGGAGTTCCGCTCCCAGGGTGAGGACCACGACGTCGCCTGCTACTACCCCGAGCGCACCGCGGTCTTCTGAGGTCCCTCGCCCCGAGTCCTCCCATCGCACTGTCCACCGATCCAGTCCACCGATCCTGCCCACCACCGTGCGCCGACGACGGCGCCCTTAGTGAACGGAGATTCCCATGAAGCTCAACCGTCGCATGTTCCTCGCCACGACGGCCTCCGCGGCCGTCCTGACCGCCCTGGCCGCCTGCGCCAAGAACGGCTCCGGCTCCTCGGGCTCCACCGCCGGCGTGCCCACCGCCGCCCCCGACGAGCTCCAGGACGGGGGCACGCTGCGCTTCGGCATCGCCACGGCGCCGGCGAACTGGAACGCCGCGACCGTGGACGGCAACGTCGTCGACGTGCGCCTGGTCATGAAGTTCGTCGCCCCCTACGTCGTCGACTGGGCCGAGGACGGCAAGGCGACGCCGAACCCCGACTTCCTCACCAAGCTCGAGGCAGCGGAGGTCGGTGGCAAGACCGTGGTCACCGTGGCCGTCAACGAGAAGGCCACCTGGGGCAACGGACGCAAGTGGGACTCCGAGGACATCAAGGTGTTCTTCGACCACGTCAAGGACTCCAGCTACTCCTGGGCCTCCGTCGAGGGAATCGACAAGGTCGAGAAGGTCGAGATCGTGGACAAGCAGACCGCGAAGGTCACCTTCAACTCGGTCTATCCCGACTGGTCCAATGCCCTGGCCGGCATCACCCCCAGGGAGCTCATGGCCGACGCCAAGACCTTCAACGAGTCGATGGCCGGCGCCACCAAGTTCAACAACGACTACTTCGCCGGCCCCTTCAAGATCAAGAGCTACGACGAGTCCAAGCAGGTCATCACCCTGGAGCGCAACGACAAGTGGTGGGGCGCCACCCCCAAGCTCGAGACCGTCACCCTGCACGTCCTGGACGACTCGGCCTTGGGGCAGGCCTTCGCCAACAAGGAGATCGACGTCCTGGACTACATCTTCTCCGCCGACGTCTACCAGCAGGCCAGCGGCCGTGACGACGCCGAGGTCCGCCAGAACACCGGCCTGCAGTGGCGTCACATCATGTTCAACGCCTCCTCCGGCCCGCTGGCGGACAAGGCCGTGCGCCAGGCCATCACCCGGGCCTGCGACCGCGAGGCCATTGCGGCCTCCGACCTGGCGGGCCTGCCCGTGGACGCCAAGAAGACCCTCATGGGCAACCGCTTCTTCCTGCCCGTCCAGGAGGGCTACCAGGACAACTCCACCAGCTGGGGCCACGACGTCGAGGCCGCCAAGAAGCTGCTCGACGGCGCCGGCTGGGTGGCCGGATCCGACGGCGTGCGTGCCAAGGACGGCACGAAGCTCGAGCTGGTGATGACCATCCCCTCCAACGCCCCGGTGGCCACCAACGAGGCCAACCTCCTTCAGAAGCAGCTGGGCGAGATCGGCATCAAGCTCAGTGTCTCCACCGTCGAGATCGACAAGTACTTCCCGGAGTACCTCAACAAGAAGAACTACGCGCTGACGGCCTTCACCACCGAGAACACCCAGTACCCCCTGGCCAACGTGGGCCAGTACTACGCCTCGACCAGCCAGTCGAACTACACCGGACTGTCCGTTCCCGAGGTCGACGAGTACGTCGCCAAGATCGGCTCGACCCCCGATGGTGCCGAGCGCAACAAGCTCGCCAACGATCTCGACAAGATTCTGTGGGAGAACGTCTTCAACATCCCGATCTACCAGCGCATGCAGCTGACCGCCGTGCCCAAGACGCTGCGCAACTTCGGCGCCCAGGGGCTGGCCTCCTTCCGGCCCGAGCGCATCGGCTACGTCAAGAGCTGAGCCGGCGCCCTCAACCGGAGCGGATGACGACGGACGAGAGCCGGTGCGGCATGATGCGCCCGTGCAAGAAGACGTGCCCACCACCATGACCACCACTGTGCCCCCTGTCATGCCGACCGTCGTCATCCGCTCCCTGCCGGCCCGCCTCGGCACCGCCCTCATCGGCCTGGCCTCGGCGGGGATGTCCCTGACGATCGGCCTGGCCGACGGCGCCGCCCACGGGCTGCGCACCCTGGCCTGGGCGGGGCTGCTCACCTTCCTCACCTGGCTGCTGTGGTGGGCCCCGCAGATCACCCTGACCCCGCAGGCTCTCACCATCCGCAACGCCTGGCGCACCCACGTGCTGGACTGGGGCGAGGTCGAGATGTGCCGCACCCGCTGGGGGCTGTCGGTCGTCACCCGCGACGACGTCGAGGTGCGGGCCTCGGCCGCTCCCCGTCGCGGCGGCATGGCCGAGTCCTTCCGGCGCCGCCAGGAGCTGCGCGAGCAGCAGGAGCGGCGCGACGGCCTGCGGGCCGCCGAGCCGGCCCCGGCGGTGCGCCCGGAGTACTTGGTGGGGGAAGGGACTCACCGCACCAACCTCGACACCGGTGACGCCGGGGCGCTCATTGAGGCCTACGCCGAGCAGGTGCGCAGCCTGCTCGCTCGGGCCGCAGGCGATACCGTGCCCGGTGAGGCCGCCGGCGTGACCAGCAGCCTCAACCGCCCGGTCATCGCCGCCGCCGGTCTGCTCGCCGTCGCGCTCGCGGCCGTGACCGTGCTCCTGTGAGGTGACTCCCCGGTGACCTGAGCGTGAGTGGGCGCACAGGACGGGTGTTGGCCCGGCCATGGCAGGTCGCGACCGGCGTCCTCTAGTCTTTCCCTGTTTCGTGCCCTGTGGTCGGTGCCTGAGCGGTGCCTGACCCGCGGCGTCCTCCCACCGGAAGAAGTGCCCCCTATGAGCGTGCGCCAGGATCTGCGCAACGTCGCCATTGTCGCCCACGTCGACCACGGCAAGACCACTCTTGTCGACGCCATGCTCTGGGAGGCGGGGGCCTTCGGGGCCCGGGCCACCGAGGAGACCACTGGCGAGCGCGTCATGGACTCCGGCGAGCTGGAGCGTGAGAAGGGCATCACGATCCTCGCCAAGAACACGGCGGTCCACTACTCGGGTCCCTCGGCCGCGGCCGCCGGCTGCCCCGAGGGCATCGTCATCAACGTCATCGACACCCCCGGTCACGCCGACTTCGGCGGTGAGGTCGAGCGCGGGCTGTCCATGGTCGACGGCGTCGTCCTCCTCGTCGACGCCTCCGAGGGGCCCCTGCCCCAGACCCGCTTCGTGCTGCGCAAGGCCCTGGCTGCGAACCTGCCGGTCATCCTCGTGGTCAACAAGGTGGACCGCCCCGACTCCCGGCTCGACGAGGTCGTCTCCGAGTCCACCGACCTGCTGCTGTCCCTGGCCAGCGACCCTGGCCGACGAGCACCCCGACATCGACCTCGACGCCGTCCTGGACGTGCCCGTCATCTACGCCTCCGCCAAGGCCCGCCGCGCCGACACCGAGGCCCCGGCCGACGGCGAGCTGCCGGCCAATGACAACCTCGAGCCGCTCTTCCGCACCATCATCGAGCGGATCCCCGGCCCCTCCTACGAGGAGGGCGCCCCTCTGCAGGCCCACGTCACCAACCTGGACGCGTCACCCTTCCTGGGCCGCCTGGCACTGCTGCGCATCCACAACGGCACCCTGCGCAAGGGGCAGACGGTGGCCTGGGCCCGCCACGACGGCTCCCTGTCCTCCGCCCGCGTCTCCGAGCTCCTCGTCACCGAGGGCCTGGACCGTAAGCCCGCCGAGGAGGCGCACGCCGGCGACATCGTCGCCGTCGCCGGGATCGAGGACATCACCATCGGCGAGTCCCTCGTCGACCCCGAGGACCCCCGCCCCCTGCCGCTCATCACCGTGGACGACCCGGCCATCGCCATGACCATCGGCATCAACACCTCCCCGATGGCCGGGCGCACCAAGGGCGCGAAGGTCACCGCCCGCCAGGTCAAGGACCGCCTGGACCGCGAGCTCATCGGCAACGTGTCTCTGCGGGTCCTGCCCACCACCCGGCCCGACGCCTGGGAGGTCCAGGGGACGCGGCGAGCTGGCGCTGGCGATCCTCGTGGAGCAGATGCGCCGCGAGGGATTCGAGCTGACCGTCGGTAAGCCCCAGGTGGTCACCCGCACCATCGACGGCAAGCGCCACGAGCCCATCGAGCGCATGACCATCGACGTCCCCGAGGAGTACCTGGGCGCCGTCACCCAGCTCATGGCCGCCCGCAAGGGCCAGATGGAGACCATGACCAACCACGGCACCGGCTGGATCCGCATGGAGTTCCTCGTGCCGGCCCGCGGCCTCATCGGCTTCCGCACCCAGTTCCTCACCGAGACCCGCGGCACCGGCATCGCCTCCTCCATCGCCGAGGGCTACGCCCCGTGGGCCGGGAAGATCGTCTCGCGCACCACCGGCTCCCTCGTCTCCGACCGCGCCGGGGCCGTGACCGCCTACGCGCTCATCCGCCTGCAGGACCGCGGCAGCTTCTTCGTCGAGCCCACCCAGGAGACCTACGAGGGCCAGGTCGTGGGGGAGAACCCCCGTGGCGAGGACATGGACGTCAACGTGGTCCGTGAGAAGCAGCAGACCAACATGCGCTCCTCGACCGCGGACACCTTCGAGGCCCTTGTGCCGCCGCGCCGCCTCACCCTGGAGGAGGCCCTCGAGTTCGCCGCCGACGACGAGTGCGTCGAGGTCACCCCGGAGGCCGTGCGCATCCGCAAGGTCATCCTCAACTCCCAGGAGCGTTTCCGCGAGAACGCCCGCCGTCGTCGTGCCGAGGCCTGAGGAGGAACCGCCGCCCATGAGCCAGTCCGTCAACCCGCGGGGAGAAGCCCGCCCTGAGCTCGGAGGCCGCCGTCGAGTCCCGTTGAGGCTGCTGCACCGGCCGAGTCCGTCAAGCCGGTCGAGAAGGCTGTGGAGGCTGAGGAGGCCGTGGAGGCTCTGGCCGCCGAGCAGCTTGAGATGAGGGCAGCCGAGGGCGACTCCGCCAAGGGCGGGGACGCCGATGACACGCCGACCCTCAACCTCGACGAGGAGTCCCAGGACGTTCAGGACGAGGCGGCCGAGTCTGCCGAGCCGGCCGAGTCTGCCGAGCCGGCCGAGGCTGCCGAGCCGGTCGAGCCGGCTGAGGGGCTCGGCGCCGAGGCCCAGGTGAAGCAGGAGCCCGCTGAGGAAGCCGGCGAGGGTCGCTGATCAGGGCGGGGATGCTGATGACACGCCGACCCTCAACCTCGACGAGGAGACCCAGGACGAGCCGGCTGAGCCTGCTGAGTCCGCTGCGCCTGTCGCGACAGCCGAGTCCGTCGAGCAGGCCGAGCAGGTCGAGCAGACTGAGGCGGCTCCGGCCGTCGTTGAGCAGCCTGCGGAGAAGGCGCCCGCCGCCCAGGACATCGTCGAGCTCGCTGAGCAGGGCACAGACGAGACCTCCGCCCCTGACGACGAGTTCGTCGAGCCGGCCGTTTCCGAGCCGACCACGTCCGAGCCGGCTGCGGTTGAAGCCGCCGAACCGGTGGCGACGCCGGCATCGACGCGCGTCGTCGACGAGGTCGCCACCCCTGCCGAGGCCCTCTCTCCCTATGAGTCAGCCGGTGCCGATGCGGCTGCCGAGAATCGGCGGGGCACCGCATGGAGCCCCGACTCCGGCGACATTCCGCCGTCGATCACACCGAAGAGCCTGTCCGGGGCGTCGCCCTCGGCGCCCGGAGCAGTCCACACCCGCCGTCGACGCCGCCCGAGCCGCTGAGCCCACTACGGGCGACGCCGGCCCGGTGGGGGACGACGCTGCCGCCGCCGTCCCCGGGACCCTGGCCGCGGCCAAGAAGGCGCACAAGCCCGCCAAGGACCAGAGCGTCGCGAAGAAGACCAACAGCGGGGCAACCGGGGCGGGCGCCTCTCGCCGTCGGCGCCTCATTCCCGCCGCCTGCGCCGCCGGTGCCGCGGTCCTGCTGCTGGCCTGGGGTGGCATCGCCTGGTGGACCACCCAGCACATCGCCTCGGGCACCACCGTCTCCGGCGTCGATGTCTCCGGCCTGAGCCCCAAGAAGGCCCACGAGCGCATCGGCAAGGGCATCGGCGACCAGCTCGCCCAGCCCGTCACCCTCACCGTCGGGCAGGGCAGCTCCGAGCTGGTGCCCGCCAAGTCGGGTATCTCGGTCGACACCGACGCCTCGGTCAAGAAGCTCACCGGATTCACCCTCAACCCCCTCACCCTGGCTCAGCGCCTCGGCGGCCAGCACACCGACGCCGTCATCCGGGTCGATTCCACCGCGCTGCGCGGCGCCCTGGAGGACCGGGTCGATGCGATGGCCAACGGCGCGGTCTCGGCGACCGTGACCCTGGAGGGCACCAAGCCGGTCATCACACCTGCGAGCAACGGCATCGGACTCGACGTCGACGCCTCTCTCAAGCATCTCGGCGGCACCTGGCCCCTGGGGAAGAAGACCCTTGCCATGGCTGAGGGCACCGCGACCCCCGCCATCACGGATGAGGAGGCCTCCACGTTCGTGAACGGCACGCTCACACCGCTGCTTTCCAGCGGACTGACCGTGAACACGGCGGGCGCCGATCCGCAGAGCAAGAGTCCCGGCGCGGCGGCGGCCTTCTCACCGCAGGACACCGCCGAGATGCTGAAGATCTCCTCCGAGGGTGGCACTTTGAGTGCCACGTTTGACCCGACCGCACTGCGTGACGGCGTCGTCGCCAGGGTCGGCCAGGTCGAGACCCCCGCCCAGAACGCGACCTGGAAGATCGACGGCTCCGCCACCGGCGCCCCGGGTGCACGCCCCCAGTACGTCCCCGCCGCCCAGGGCAAGGTCATCGACACCGCCGCCCTGTCCACCAGCCTGCTCAAGGCCGGCACCACCGCCACCGACGCCGCCGGTCGGACCGTGACCCTGCCGATGGTCGTGGCCGAGCCGACGGTGACGACGCCGCAGAACGAGTGGGGCATCAGCGAGGCGATCGGCGAGTTCGCCACTCCATACAACGCCGGGGATGCGCCGCGCACCCAGAACCTCACCCGCGGAGCCGAACTCGTCAACGGCACGGTGGTCAAGCCCGGCGAGGTCTTCTCCCTGGAGAAGGTCCTCGGCGAGGTCGACGGCGAGCACGGCTTCGCCGCCGCCGGGTCATCTCAGAACGGAGAGCATGTTGACGCGATGGGAGGTGGACTCAGCCAGGTGGCCACCACCGTCTTCAATGCCGGTTTTGAGGCCGGGATGGATGACACCGAGCATCACCCCCACCAGTACTACTTCGAGCGTTACCCGGCCGGGCGTGAGGCGACCCTGTGGACCGGCAATCTCGACATGAAGTTCACGAACTCCACGCCCCACGCGGTACTGGTCCAGGCATGGCTGGACGGTGAGCAGATCCACGTGCGGATGTGGTCCACGAAGTACTACGACGTGTCGATCACCTCCTCAGAGCGCTCAACTTTCCGTCCCTGTGAGGACTGAGCACAGGTCCGGTCCCAGCTGCGAGCCCCACTCGGGGGACAGCCCGGGATTCGACATCATCGTCACCCGCGCCCGCAAGCACGACGGCAAGGCCCCTGCCCGACGACGTCCTGACCACCAAGTATGACGGCGATGTCGATATGATCTGCAACTGAGCGATGTGGGAGTCTGCGGATCCCTGTGACAGTGGGCATGCAGATCGGGATGCATCGATTGTTGCCTGTGACATTCGCGCCGCGGCAGTGACGTAATCGCGGTGTGGCAACCCTGAGTTTTTGGCGTGCTGACGGCCACTGTCTCACCTCTTGGGCCGACGGGCACTGGGGGACCATACTTGGCCCGACCCCGCTCACCCGTGCGGGAGGATTCCCCTGAGAAGAAAGGACACTGCTGCTATGACGTACGTCATTGCCCAGCCCTGCGTCGACGTCAAGGACCGTGCCTGCGTCGACGAGTGTCCCGTCGACTGCATCTACGAGGGTGAACGCAGCCTCTACATCAACGCCGACGAGTGCGTCGACTGCGGCGCCTGCGAGCCCGTCTGCCCCACCGAGGCGATCTTCTACGAGGACGATGTTCCCGAGGAGTGGGAGGACTACACCCGCGCCAACATCGACTTCTTCGAGCTCAAAGGACTCAGCTCGCCCGGCGGCGCCCAGAGGACCGGCGCGCTGGACTACGACGACCCCATGATCGCCGCCCCTGCCCCCGCAGAACGAGGAGTGGAAAGAGGCCAACGGCTACTGAGCCGACGGGCCGGGGGTGGAGACGCCCCCGGCCCGTGAGGAAGAATCAGGGCCCGTGACCACCAGCGCGACACCTGAGACCCTCCCCAGCCTCCATCTGCCCCGCCGACTCGCCCTGCCCGACTTCCCCTGGGACTCGCTGACCCCCTATCGGCAGCGGGCCGCCCAGCACCCGGCGGCGTCGTCGACCTCGCGGTGGGCACGCCCGTCGACCCCACCCCCGAGATCGCCCGCAACGCCCCTGTTCTCGGCGGCCAACGCCCCCGGCTACCCGACGGCGGTCGGTGCCCCCGTGGTGCGTGCCGCCATCGCCGAGTGGATGGAACGACGTCGGGCGTGGCCGGCCTGGGCGATGACGAGGTCATCCCCACCATCGGCTCCAAGGAGTCCGTGGCCCTCCTGCCCCTGCACCTGGGGTGTGCCCCGGCGACCTCGTTCTGCACCCGCGTGCCGCCTACCCCACCTACGACGTCGGCTCCCGCCTCGTGGGGCCACCCCTGTCCCAGTGGACACCGACGCCGACCCCGCCACCTGGGGCATCGCCGAGGACGCGCCCGTGTGCCGTTGTCTGGCTCAACAGCCCCGGCAACCCCGACGGGCACGTCCTGAGCGTCGAGCAGATGGCCCGGATCGTCGCCTGGGCCCGGGCGCGGGCGCCGTCGTCATCTCCGACGAGTGCTACGCCGAACTCGGCTGGGAGAAGCCGTGGGACACCCAGCCGATCCCGAGCCTCCTGGACCCCCGGGTCGGAGGGGAGGCTGGGCCGAAAGCGGCCTGCTCGCCCTGTACTCCCTGTCCAGCAGTCCAACCTGGCCCGGCTACCGGGCGGCCTTCCTCGCCGGTGACGCGCGGCTCGTGGGTGCTGTCACCGAGGTGCGTAAAGCACACCGGCATGCTCATGCCGACTCCGGTGCAGGCGGCCCTCGTGGCCGCCCTCGGCGATGAGGCGCACATGGAGGTGCAGAAGGAGGTCTACCGGGAGCGCCGCGAGGTGCTCGTTGAGGCGACCGCCGCCGCCGGGCTCGTCAACGACCCGGCCTCCGTGGCCGGCCTGTACCTGTGGCTCCGGGGGCCTGAGTCGATGAGCGCCTACGAGCTCGTGGGGCCTTCGCCGAGCTGGGGATCGTCGTGGCCCCCGGCGACTTCTACGGCGAGGCCGGGGCCGGGTCGGGTGCGGATGAGCCTGACCGACACCGATGAGCGAGTGGCCGCCGCCGCCGCGCGCCTGCGCTCTCCCGAGGCCGCCGCCCTCTTCGCCGGCTGAGGCTGGAACAGCTGGTCGAGAAATCGCCGACCAGCGCCTTGATAAACTTATCAGCCGCCGCCGGGCTTGATAAGTTTATCAAGCGCGGTGTGGCGTCGGCTGCGCCTCGGCGGGCTGATCCGGGCTGATCGACCGATCCGGTGGGCCCGCGATGAGTCCGTGAAACGACGCCGTGACGTGGCACCCGTCAGTGGTCGCTGAGTGCCCGCTGAACCCTGCGGGCCAGGTCTCGCCGTCGCGATGCGTGCGGCCCCGAGCCCAGGAGGCATGATGACGAGCACCCCCACCCCGCCGCGGCCGAGCAGCCCGAGCAGAGCGCCTTAGCGCCGTCGGCGGTCCTGGCCTGCTGGCCGTTGACGGCCATGAGCTTGACGCTGCGGACCCCGGCGACCGACGGTGCCGACGGGCTGCGTGTCCAGTTGCTGGGATCCACGGCGGTGACGCTCGACCCGGGCTCACCAACACGGCGTCGTGCACCCCGCGAGATCACCTACATCGACGGCGCGGTTGGATCCCAGCGTACCGCGGCTACCTGATCGAGGATGGGCCAAGTCCTCGACCTTCCTGGAGGTCGCCTCCCTCCTCATCAACGTGGCGATCTGGCCCGACCGAGTCCTTCGCGCGCATGGGCGGCGCATCTCGCGCCACCGGCTCTGCATGAGGACTTCCGCGGCTATCTTCACCTCCTTCCCCTCCTCAGGCCACCCGATGGCGATCCTCCAGGCCGGATCGCGGGCCTGGCCACCTACTACGAGGACACCTCAACCCGCGACCCCTACGAGCGCGAGGCATCGCCCGCTAACGCTGCTGGCCAAGATGCCCACGATGATTAGCTATCATCGCCCGGCGCGCCATCGGCCTGCCGCTGCTCACCCCGACCCGCAGCGCTCTTACGTCGAGGACTTCATCCGCCTGACCTTCGGCATGCCCTACCAGTCCTACGAGATCGACCCTGCCGTGGTGCGGGCCCCTGGACATGCTGCTCATCCGCACGCCGACCACGAGCAGAACTGCTCGACCTCCACAGTGCGCCTCGTGGGCTCGGCCGACGCGCCAACATGTACGCCTCCGTGGCCGCGGGCGTAGGCGCCCTGTCCAGGCCCGCTGCACGCTGGCGCCAACGAGGCTGTCCTGCGGATGCTGGACACCATCCAGAGCTCGGGGATGAGCACGGCCGAGTTCGTCCGCAAGGTCAGGACAAGGAGGACGGAGTGCGGCTCATGGGCTTCGCCACCGGGTCTACAAGAACTACGATCGCGCGCCGCCATCGTCAGGAGACCGCCCACGTCGTCCTGACCCGTCTGGGCTCCGACGACGGCGACCGCAATCGAGATCGCCATGGAGCTGGAGGAGACGGCGCTGCGCGACGAGTACTTCGTCTCGCGCAGCCTCTACCCGAACGTCGACTTCTACACCGGCCTCATCTACCAGGCGATGGGCTTCCCCACGAAGATGTTCACGCCCCTGTTCGCCCTGGGGCGCCTGCCAGGCTGGATCGCCCAGTACCGCGAGAGATGATCGCCGATCCCGCCAAGCGCATTGGACGGCCCCGACAGGTTCGACGGCTCCACCGAGCGCCACTACGTGGCCATGCACCGCCGCAAGCACGACGACGGCCAGTACCGGCCACCGCGCCGGTGTCCCCAGCCTCGACCGCGTCACCAGGGGTCTGAGTCACCAGGGTCTGAGGATCACGGGCCACGCCGGTTGCCCAGGGCTGATTGTCTGTGGCCGGTTGTCTGGGGCCGGGCGGTGCGGTTCGGGAACGTACATTCCCGACGACGACTGCGTTCTCCCCCAAACCACTGAGGTCCGTCCGCGGTGGTTTGAGGGAGACGTCGTCGACGCAGAAAGTACGTCGTCGATCAGGGCGTTGGGCCGTCCAGCGCGTCTCCTCGCCTACAGGCCGGCCAGGTCGATCTTGCCCATGTGCAGGAGCTTCTCGCGCGTGGGCGTCGGCCATGAGCTCGGCGATGTTGTGGGGGACGACCTGCCAGGAGACGCCCCAGCGGTCGACGCACCAGCCGCAGCGCTCGGCCTCGGGCACGGCCGACAGTCCCGCCCAGTAGCGGTCGATCTCCTCCTGGTCCCGGCAGGAGACGATCATGGAGACCCTGGGAGTGAAGGTGAGGTCCTGGGAGGCCCCCGAGTCCCTGGCCGTCATCCAGATGCCGCGCAGCGTGAAGTCAGTGAACATCACCGTTCCGCCTCCATCAGTGCCCGCCTCTCCTCGTAGCGGTACAGGGCCCCGCGGTGAGGCGTCGTCGAACAGGGCGATCCAGGCCTCAGTGGCCTCCTCGCGCGTTGGCGTGGTTGGGGCCGCCGAACATGAAGGAGGGCAGGATGAAGGGCGCGGCTCGCCGGCCGGGTCGGTGAGCATGAGCTGCCAGGTCATGCCGAAGCGGTCGCGGACCCAGGCGTGGCGTGACGAGAAGGGATGCTCGCCCAGCTCCATGAGCACGCCGCCGGTGGACAGGCGCTCGTAGAGCCTCATCGAGGTAGGTCCGGGCCTGGTCCTCGCCACCGAACAGGAGCGGATCGAAGTTCAGGATGCAGCGTGATCGACGGGTTTCGGGGCGTCCTGGTCGCCGCCGTTGAGGCGAGCCAGCGAATCCGTGGATGCTGACCGTGGCCGCGTGCCCGGGCACCTGCTCGACGACGGAGCCCTCGCGGAAGGCGTCGGCGTAGAACCGGGCCGCCTCATCGGCGTCGCCGTTGCACCGGATGGCGGGAGTGACGAACTGGTCGCTGGGACACCGTAGCGTGACAAGCGTTGGGGCCGCTCCGGAGAGGAACGGCTCCCAACACCTGTGATCGGCAAGCCGGGTCATGCCGGTGTCACCCGGCCAGGAGGTGACTTTGCGGCGGTGGTGGAGAACTCGCTGCGCGGCGAGCAGCCGAGGATTGCCAGGGCTGCCAGCCTGCTCGCGCTGATCCCTGTGCTGGGGAGGGCGCTGAAGCAGTAGTCGTCGGAGCGGCCGTGGGCGCCTGAGTGGGGTGCTGGTGCGACGGCAGAGTGGTGTCGAGCCTCCGCTCGGCGCGGTGTCAGTTGACACTGGAGTCCCGCTTGTCGGGTGGGCAGTTCCCCGCCGACGACGCAGACACCGGGCTTGTCCTGCGTGGGGAAGCCGGGGTCAGTCGCACTCGTCCTCCGACCTGCGTCGTTGTCGTAGTCGGTCTGACCCCAGTTACTGACGTCGGGGCGGTTGTCCTGAGTCGCGTGGCGTGTTGTCGCCGTCGTCGGTGATATCGACTCTGGGTGGTGGCGACGGCCGTCTGCCCGTCTGACTGGGTGACGCGCAGTCCGATGACGCCGCTGAACTCCTCGCTGAAGGCGTGGGTGATGCGTGGGAGGTTCCGGTTTTCGCCGTAGACGCCGTCACCGTTGAAGTCCCACTCATAGGAGGTCAGGGAGCCAGAGCTGCGTGGGAGGCTGCGGCATCGATATCGACAGGATCTCCGACCTTGGCGACGATAGGGCCCTGGATCCAGGCGAAGGGCTTTCGTCTAGCCTGCTGCTGATGGCCTTTGTTGACGAGGTCGCTGACCCTGATCGGGCGAGGAGGCGCTGGCGGTCGTGCGGAACTGGAACCTCGCAGGTTCTGGAATCCGGAGGAGCTGAGCTGTCCGGTGTCGATGCCGTGACGCTGACTCGGATCCACCCTCGTAGGCGGCCTTAGCGACAGAGGCAGCGGTGTATCCAGTGCCCGGCTCGGGGTCACGTGGCGGCGCGTCACCGATGACGACGACGATCTTCTTGACCCCATTGCGCCACTTCAAATTAACGGCTTGCATGACACCGCTGTAGACGCTGGCGTTGGTGTTGCCGAGATTCCCTCCCTCGTCATGTTAAAGGTCCAGTCCTTTTCTCGAACGGTGGAGCCATCGCTGGTAAAGTCGACATCTGTGCGGCTAGGTAGTTTTGAGTGTTGAACTTAGGGTGGTCCTTGTAGTCAATGAGTGCAAAAGCGATACGAGGGAGGCACTTTTTCTGTTTGCTTCATGATCTCATTGACTCTCGCCCTGAGTGCGCCAACACTTCGTCCTTCATGGAGCCGGTGGAGTCGATGACGAAGGCTATGTCGATGTCACTCTTCGTGCTCGGCTCCTGGTTATTGAAGGTAGGAACTCCGACCTTCTCAGCGATGAGTTTCGCTATCTCTGCGTGTCCCGTAATGTTCGGGTGGTAGAACTCATTCGTGTCTGAACTGCTTTCAGATTCGATCTGGCCGTTGTCTTTGATCTTCCCTTCGGTCTCCAAAAACTCGTTGATCCACCGTTGCGGGTTGCGGTGCTTCGGGGATGGGTCTGGTTCGTGTCCGTCGAATGTGTTGATGACTCCGTCGATGTAGGTAACCTTAAGACTGGGATGTGACTGTTCCATTCTTGAACGAGTGGATTGTATTTCCATGGAGGCGTCGCTAAGTGAGCGAACCCCGGCCCCGGCGTCGTATCTCACGCCAGAATTGTCTAGGATGTAGTTCCGATTGGTGGTAAGGCGGATAGCCGACAAGGATGACTTGAGCGTCGTTCTTCAGTTTATTGTCAATCTTCTGAAGTATGGTCAAGGTGTTGGACTTAACGCTCTCCAGTTTTGTGTTGGCGTCCGCAACTTTCTCCTTGCAGGTCTTTGCATCTCGTAGACCAAGGGTGAAGCACTCTTTTGACTATGTCGGAGAAGTTGACATCGTTGCCGCCTATGGTGAACATCACCAGGTTCGTATCTTCCGACATTTCATCGATTTGGCCTCGACTCTTGGTGAGATCGTTCGTGACGTTCCCGCTATGGGCGAGGTTGGTGAGTACCGTAGGGGTGCCCTGAGAGTTGAGCCACTCGACGTACTTGTGCGCCCAGTTGTTGTGACTTCGGTAGGGCCTCCTTGTCTCCATAGTATGCGCCCAGCTCCATTGCCGGCTGAATGAGAGTCTCCAAGTAATGTGGCTCGAATAAGTGTGTTGATCCTGGCGTCCGCTCGGGCGGTGACTGCGAGAAAATTGAGCCAGTGACACCTGGGTCACAATCAATAAAGTGGTCACGATGGATATTAATATCCCGTGGGTACGTCTTGCTCTTGATCTGTTTTCCATGTCAGAAAAATGGGTGTTCATTTGAGGTCCTATGTAAGAATAGTGCTGATGTTGCTGGTGGTGGGGTATGTACTTGCAGACCAGTGTTCGCGTCCGGGTCGACAGGTAGGGTGTAGTTAGTCAGATGCGAACTTCACTATCCCCGGGTGGTGTATCTTCTGAAAGTCCAACAAATAGGTGATGATAGTCGTCAGGTTTTCGGTGTGCATGTTGGGCGAGCCATAATGTCGAGGGTAGTGACTCGGGTCTGTTCCTCCCATCCGTGAGACTTTTGGCGTAGTCTATGAACTCGTCCTTGAGTTGCTCTGAGGGTTTTGATGGGTCTTGAAACCATCGCTCAAGATGAACTCCTGGGTACTTCCAGGTCGTCCATCCGGGGAGCTCGGACTCTTCTGTGCGGACGGCGGTGAGGCCGAGGATGGTCTTGGCTCCCATGGGGTCATTCTTGAGGGCCCTCAGTTGTCTCGCCTCATATGAAAGGGGGCCTCCTGGGCCAGCGCCCAGGTCAGTCCGCCGATGGCGAGCCCTCCGGTCAGTGTTCCGCAGCCGATTCGGGCCAGCAGTTTACGGCGTGACACGCGCGGGGTGGGACATGTAGATCCCGTAGAAGCGTCGTGGCTATAGGGAGGTGTGTGATTGTGGGACTGCGCTGTAGTCATGTCACGATTGTATAAAATCGATGGCGGGTGGTCTGGGTTCGCGTGCTGACATTCATCAGTCGTGTTGGGTGGTGGCTGCGTGTATCCAGACATTGGTTGCTCTTTCGTTAACGTCGCGCTGATGCTCCCGTACTGGGAACTCGTGGGTACCACAAACGAACGTTGACGGAGTTATTCGACGGTTCTGTCTCGTGTGGTCTCGAGGTCAGAGACAATGGTGAGGATCATGTCGTCAGTGGGGGCCGGTCCGCTGTGGCGGCCGATCCATTACTCGGGTATGGATGGTCCGGCATCCTTCGTCCAGCCGTGGCTCTCGGCGTAGTCGGCGAAGAGGTTCGTGAGCTCCGCGGGATTCCTCCTTGCGTCATGGAGGCGCCGGTGTGGCCAGAGGTCCCCGTGCGTCCACTGAAACCATCCGGGAAATTCTGGCGACTCGGTGAAGATCGGCGAGATGCTGAGGATGGTCAGATGCTGAGGATGGTCTCGGCCCCTCATTGGTCGGCTCGAGCGCTTTCAGCCCTCTGGTCTCGTAGGGCGGCGCCCAACTCGGTCCGTATGTCCACTCATGCTCTACTGCGATAACGAGCCCTCTATCGATGGTGGGGTCGCAGCACGCGCGAGCATCCGCTGCCGATGTGGCTGCCCTGTCCCGGCCGCGCCCTATCGACCTCCACTCCGAAGAGGTTAGGCTTGCCTTATGAGCAAGAAGTCCGCC
>BNJU01003116.1_pt1 | contig 61501 bp, 56 predicted proteins | sample 8539281 | NCBI WGS metagenome assembly BNJU01 (sample SAMD00202456, study PRJDB9452) | human saliva metagenome | isolation source: human saliva | place: Japan
TAGTTTGGAGTCACTTTTGTTATAACTTCGATGAAGATATCGAACGACTTAAAAGCCTACTTGCATGATGCGGGCTATGTATATAGCGAAGAGCAGCGTCAGTTTCGACCAATAGGTTTTGATGAATAAATAGGTAATAGTAGATAAATAAAGCACGCCATACAATCCTGCATGGCGTGCTTTATTTATATGTTCAATACGATTCTCCACTATTATTCAGCGAAGGGAAAGTACTCTATTCTGTATTTCAGATCCTTTTAAGACTTGCGACAACCGTCTCTTATATAACCACGGCAGTACCAGAACAGGTGACCATGAGCATAGAACCACCCTGTCCGACAGTCTCATAATCGAGGTCAATACCAACGATAGCGTTAGCACCAAGTGCTTCTGCACGTTGCATCATTTCCTGAATGGAGGTTTCTTTGCCTTCACGTAGCACTTTTTCATAGGCTTCGCTACGTCCACCGATGAAGTCCCTGATGCCAGCAAGGAAGTCTTTTATGAAGTTAGCACCGATAATTGTTTCTCCAGTGACAATTCCTTTATACTCTTTGATAGGACGACCTTCAATGGTTGGGGTTGTTGTGATAATCATAATCTTTTGTCAGTATTAATAATATAATTGATATGTAGACTTATTACTTGATGTCTTACAAATACATGACAAAGATAATAAAAATTCTATGTAGACGCATCATGGCTGACAATAATTTTGTAATTTTGCATCATTAAGATATAAACAACGATTATGCAAGACTTAGTTATTTACAATACACTGCATCGTAAGAAGGAACTCTTCCAACCGATTGCAGCTCCTAACGTAGGAATGTATGTCTGTGGACCAACTGTTTATGGCGATCCACACCTCGGACACGCACGTCCTGCTATCACCTTTGATATTCTTTTCCGCTATCTTAAACACATAGGGTACAAGGTTCGTTATGTTCGTAACATCACGGACGTGGGCCATTTGGAGCATGATGCTGACGAGGGTGATGACAAGATTGAGAAGAAGGCACGTCTTGAGCAGTTGGAGCCAATGGAGATTGCGCAGCACTATACCAATCGCTATCATGATGCTATGCATTCGCTCAATGTTCTTCCACCAAGCATCGAACCACATGCAACAGGTCACATCATAGAGCAGGAAGAACTTGTAAAGCAAATTCTTGCCAACGGTTATGCTTATGAAAGCAATGGAAGTATCTACTTTGATGTAGAGAAATACGACAAGGACCACCATTATGGCGTTCTTTCTGGTCGTAACATCACTGACATGATAAACAATTCTCGTGAGTTGGCAGGTGTTGGCGAGAAGCGTAATCAGATTGACTTTGCCCTTTGGAAACGTGCTATGCCAGAACATATCATGCGTTGGCCGTCTCCTTGGAGCGATGGTTTCCCTGGTTGGCACTGCGAGTGTACAGCGATGGGACGCAAGTATTTAGGTGATCACTTTGATATTCACGGTGGCGGTATGGACCTTATCTTCCCTCATCATGAGTGCGAGATTGCGCAAGCTGTAGCCTCACAGGGTGATGAAATGGTGAAGTATTGGATGCACAACAATATGATTACCATTAATGGACAGAAGATGGGCAAGTCGCTTGGCAACTTTATTACGCTTGAGCAGTTCTTTACTGGCGAGCATGACACGCTCACACAGGCTTACTCTCCAATGACAATTCGCTTCTTCATCCTCTCTGCTCACTATCGTGGAACAGTCGACTTCTCTAACGAGGCACTACAAGCTGCTGAGAAGGGATATGAGCGTTTGATGAATGGTATTGAAGATTTGGCACGCATTCAGCCTGCTGCAGTATCAGATGAGAATACAAAGACGTTTGTTGCTGGCTTCCGTCAGAAGTGCTATGATGCAATGAACGACGATTTGATGACCCCTGCTGTTATCTCAACTCTTTTTGAGGCTTGCCACTTGGTGAACATCCTCATTGACCATAAGGCACAGATTTCAGCCGACGACCTTAAGGAACTTACAGAGGCAATGCAGCTCTTTGCCTTCGATATCCTTGGTCTTCAGAATGAGCGTGGAGCTAATAACGATGCTCGTGAGGAGGCATACGGCAAGGTGGTTGATATGGTACTCGACCTTCGTGCAAAGGCAAAAGCAGAGAAGAATTGGGCTGTTAGCGATCAGATTCGTGATGCCCTCGCTGAGGCTGGCTTCCAAGTTAAGGACACCAAGGACGGTGTTACGTGGAAACTTGACCGATAAAACATAAACTTTATACAACTTCATCGAGGAATGGATATCCTATTTGGCGGTGAAGTAAGAAGTAGATAAAAGGATTATGAGTGGATGCTATTCTATGTATCGCTCATATCCAATCCCGTAAGGATAGATATTCTTAGTATGTGTCAGCGGTAATGCGCAGTGTATTAGGAATACCTATCCTTATTTTTTATTCAATTATTAGGGTGATAATAACCGCCTAAGCAATATGAAACGAACAAAGACGCTTCTCCTTTCTTGCTTGATAACCGTGCTGGTAGGGCTTGGCTTATTCTTTTGGTTGCTTCCTTCTAAGCAGACCGCTAAGCCAGTAACGATTGAAAAAGACTCGGATTCTGTTGTTTTCGTACAGCCGAAAGCTGTTGTAAATGACACGACAAAAGACATAAATGTCATCAGAGATTATTATCGTCTCTATCTTAAAAGAGCAAATGGTCAGGATATTTCTATCCATGATGAGCGTAGGTTTCTCACGCAGACATTGATAGATAAGCTGTGTTATTGCGTTGGAACTAACTATTTACCTTTGTTCCCACTTAAAGACAATAGGGACCCAAGATGGTCGTTGGATAATTTAAAAATACGCTCTGAGGGTGGAAACTGGTATAGCATACAGTTATATGACCACAAACTAAAGAGCAATTGCAATCTTGCTTTGCGAATGGTAACTGACAAAGATGGGCAGAGAAGGATTGGATATGCCTATCAATATGGTCAAGCTTCGGAGTTTTCGGATGCAGATATTTATAAGAAACTTGTGAAGATGGATGAACATCCAAAAGATGAAATCACTTTTCTAAAGGCTTTTATCCGTTCTTATCTCTCTCTGAACCTAACGATAGACCTCGATGCACCTGCTTATAGAAAGTATCTTTGTGAGAAGTTTGTGAAAGCCGGAGAAGGAGTCTATAAGAACAAGTATTCTGGTAATTATCAAATAGACTGGTTGGATAGTCCTGGTATTGATTATCTTTCAGATATTCCTTCCTTTTCCATTGTTCCCGATAAGGAAGGGGAAGGATACTTTATCATACCAGAAGGTGTGGCTACTTACGAAGGATATTATGTGAATATTGGAAAACGAAACGGGCATTATTATATTATGCAATACGGTACAACAGACCCATATATAGAACCATCGGACGATATTGAGCCGGTAACTATTGAAGAATAGTAACAGAGTAGGTCTGAGTAAGATAGGAGACGGAGCCTTTTAATGTGTTGTAAATGCCATTTTTACAAACGTGACAGTATGTGTTAGAAGTATAATAAATCTGTTTTTCCGAATTATTTTTCATGAAAAAAAATATTTCTTTTCATGAAAATAAATTCTTCTTCTCGTGAAAAATAATTTCTTTTTGTATGAAAGTAAATCAGTAAAGGTTAGTTTCTAAGTTTTAGAGTTTGTTTTTACCTTTTTATTCCTTTGCTTTTTGCATTTTAAAACTGAGTAAAGTTACCTTGTTTTGCAGTTTATTATATTCGTTATAATGAACATAATGTCTCCCTTTTTGTCATCTTTTAGAGGTACTGTTGTTATACCGCACGCGTCGTGTTGATGGTTCGCACTGAATGGTGTTGTTGGTTCGCACGAATGGTGCGGATGGCTAAACACCTCGCAATAGGCTATTAATGTGGAATTAATTTAATGTTAGAAAAGAGTTGTATTACGTAAAAAGCAACTAACATTATTTGGTTAGAGGAGGTTTGTTTTTATCAAAGGTAATACCATAGAGGTAACTACAAAGATGCAGCAATAGAGCCTATTCTTTTTCACTTTTTATTGGATAGCAATATTATAAAAAAAGATTTGCAAAATTTTAGACGTTTCTTTCTCTGTTTCACATTTGTTGTATATCTTTGTATTGTTAACGAAAGAACTCTAACTAAAACAATAAAATGAGTTATGAAAAAGATTAATGTAATCATGTTGATGATGCTAATGTTGTTGATTGGCATCGTCTCAGTAAGTGCTAAGAAAAAGGAATTCAAACCTTTACCATGCGTCCTTACGCTCAAAGATGGTAGCAAAGTGTCAGGTTATTTGGTTGATGTAAAGAATGCAAAGGTTATGGCAAGTGTGTATGGGCAGGTCGTTATTAATATGCAGACATTGTTTATCTCACCTACACCAACGGGTAAAGGAACAAAGTATGTAGCTGATAATGCAAAAGAAATGGAGTTAACAGTAGATGGGAAGCAACGTAAATACTTGTCTTTATATGCATGCAAGATATTAACGTTACCTAAAAATTTGAAGCCAACAAATCATCGGTACTTTTGGGAACTGGTTTATGAGGGAAAAGAAGTACTTGGTTTTTTATCTCCAACAGTATGGTATAGTAGTTCATGGACAACATTTTATACTGAAGAGTCATTGGCTTATACTTATTGTCTTAAAGGTGACGAAGTTGTTGTGACTTATTATGTTCCTGAAACAGGAATACGTCTGGCTGCTAAGAAAACACTCCGTGCTTGTTTTGATCGTTTCCCAAAGATGGATGAGTACTTGCAGAGTGATGGATTCTCACTGAAAGATATGAAGAGACACCCTCTTGATTTGCTGAAAGTGTTGGAACGTAAAATAAAGTAATAGCTTTGTCTCTTTGTGTGCTAAGGTCAATGAACAATGAGAAACTGATGATAGCTAATAAAATAAAAGGTGCGCTTTTGAGAGTCAAAGGCGCACCTTTTATATGTTAGAAGCGTATCTAATACTTAAACGAACTACCTCCTAAGAACTCTCTGAGTAGGGAGGTTGGAGGGAGATTGCGGAAAGGTAGTGGCGCAAAATACTTGAGGAACTTGCGCAGGCGATAGGCTTCAGCATATTCCTCGCAGTTCTCTGGCACTTGTTCCAATACCTCTTCTGCCTGTGGTTTGATGACGGCAAGTTCAAAGAGGAGGGCAGTGTTGAACATTACATCAGCCTGCTCTTGATAAGGGAAAATCCACTTATTCTCGCCAGCACGTACACTTGGCCAGCGGTGAATGGTGTCTTGTGCCGAACAACCACGATACTTGTAATCACGAACAATACGACGAAGCAGTCGATTGTCGGTTGTTGGGATATAGTTATGGTCGTCCAACAGAATCGTAGTGAGGGCAGATGCGTAGATTTTAAACTTCTTATCGTCTGCAATCTGCTCTGTCAGTGCTGGGTTGAGTGCGTGAATACCTTCCACAAGTAGTATGTTATTCTCTCCAAGATGCAGTTTTTTACCGCTCTTTTCACTCATTCCGGTTTGGAAATTATACTTTTGGTAATTCCACTTCTTCACCACGGAACAAGGCGTTGAATTGCTCGTTGATAAGTGGAATGTTCAGTGCATAGATACTCTCATAATCAAGTTCTCCGTTCTCATCTTTTGGTGTTTCCACTCTGTTAACGAAGTAGTCATCTAAGGATATCTGTACTGGTTTCACACCACTTGCTAATAGTTGGACAGAAAGGCGTTTGCAGAAAGTTGTCTTACCGCTTGATGAAGGACCAGCAATGAGTACTACTTTAATCTCTTTTCGTCCAGCAATTGTGTCAGCAATCTGCGATATCTTCTTTTCTCTTGCAATGCCTCGCTGACATTAATAAGGTCGGTTGCCAGTCCATTCTTCACCGCTTCGTTGAAGTCGCCCACCGTCTTAATGCCTAAGATACTCTGCCATCTATGATGCTCTTTGAACACCTCAAACATCTTGTCTTGGCGTATTAATTCACCTAATTTAGAAGGATCTTGTACGGAAGGGATGCGCAAGAGGACTCCATCAAAGTAAGGCTCCAAACCGAAAAGATGGAGTTGTGCAGTGTTGGTAAGCATCGAACCATAGTAATAATCCTTGTAATCGTCAAGCACATAATAGACACAATAAAGACTACCGCTGCTTCGGAGAAGCTTAGCCTTTTGTATATCGCCTAATTCAGTGAACATCTTAACCGCTTCTTCGGTTGTTGTTTCATAACGTTGAATAGGCATTTTAGCATCGATAATCTCCTGCATTCGTGTACGGATGCGGTCAACATCCTCTGTTGTAATCTCATGTCCGAGCTGCAAGTTACAGTAGTAACCATTTGAAACAGGGATGTCTATGACCACAGAACTGGTTGGATAGAGGTCGTGAACAGCCTTACAGAGAACGAGAAAGAGCGAACGGGTGTAGGTGCGAATACCTGATGGTGAAAGCAGGTTGAGGAACTCAATGTCCTTATTATGATAGACACGATAATGGAGTCCTTCCACCTTATTATTCACTTTTGCACTCACTGGTCCGAATGGCATTTGAAGATTAATTTCTTTATAAATGTCAGAAAGTGTACTTTCCAATTGGGACTTCTTGAGTTTTTTTATTATTTTTGCAACGGATATGCAGTACTTGTCTCATAATCAATGATGGTTAAATTTATGTTAGGGAACAATATTGTCCTTTGGTAAATAGGATTGTAAAGTTAGGGAAAGTTTTGCAGATATCCAAGAAACAGACATCACAAATTAAGTTATTATATGTCGATTTGGATTTTCTTTAAGCTCGTTGGTGCATTAGCTTTGCTGATGTTCGGTATGAAAACAATGAGCGAGGCTCTGCAGAAAATGGCAGGTCCACAGTTGCGTCACGTCCTTGGCGCAATGACAACTAATCGTTTTACAGGTATTCTTACGGGTACGTTCATCACAGCTGCCGTACAGTCGTCAACAGCAACTACTATTATGACGGTCAGCTTTGTGAATGCCGGACTGCTCTCATTGGTTCAAGCCATCTCTGTTATCATGGGAGCGAACATCGGAACGACGCTGACGGCATGGATTATGTCGGCTGGTTTCTCGTTTAATATCACCGACTTCGTATGGCCAGCGTTCTTTGTTGGTATCGCATTGATTTACTCTAAGAAACGAAAACTCATTGGTGACTTCCTTTTCGGTATCTCGTTTATGTTCCTTGGTTTGGGAACTTTGCGTCAGACGGGTATCGATATGGACCTTGCACACAATCAGGCTGTAATTGATTTTTTTCAGTCATTTCGATCCAGACAGCTTCCTAACAACTATCGTTTTCCTACTCATTGGTAGTGTGTTGACTATGTGTGTGCAGAGTTCTGCTGCTATCATGGCTATCACCATGATACTCTGTTCAACGGGCGTATTGCCTATTTATCAGGGTATTGCACTTGTGATGGGAGAGAATATCGGTACAACTGTTACCTCAAACCTTGCTGCCTTGAATGCTAACACGCAGGCTCGTCGTGCAGCTATGGCTCACATGGTTTTCAATATCTTTGGTGTTCTCTGGATATTGTGCGTCTTCCATCCTTTTATCAATATGATTTGCGGTTGGGTGGGTTATGATGTAACGATGCCAAAGGGTGCTCCTGGCTTTGCTGCCAATGCTGCTAAGTTAAGCTTTGTACTTGCAGCTTTCCACACAACCTTCAACCTTGACAACACTGTTATCCTTGTTGGACCTATTAAGTACTTGGAGAAATTAGTCTGCAAGATTATTAAACCAAAGGCAAACAAGGAGGAAGACGAGTTCCGTCTACACTTCATACAGTCAGGAATCATGAAGACTCCAGAGCTTTCTGTGCTTGAGGCTTCAAAGGAAATCAAGTCGTTTGCTGAGCGTATTCAGCGTATGTTCGGTATGGTTCGTGAGCTATTGGGTGAACAAGATATGGATAAATTTACCAAACTCTATAGCCGTATTGAGAAGTATGAAGGTATTTCTGATAACATGGAGATTGAGATTGCGAAGTATCTTGACCAAGTTTCTAATGCCCACCTAAGTGATGAAACCAAGGAGAAGGTGCGCTCTATGCTTCGTGAAATTTCTGAGTTGGAGAGTATCGGAGATGCTTGTTATAACATTGCTCGCACCTCTAACCGTCTTATTAATAGTAAGGAAGACTTCACACAGGAGCAGTATGATCACATCCATCAGATGTTTGAGTTGACAGATGACGCTCTGACACAGATGAATCGCATCCTTGTTGGTCACCGTCAGGACAATGATGTGAATCGTTCCTTCAATATCGAGAACGAAATCAATAACTATCGCAACCAGTTACGTTCGCAGAATATTAATGATGTGAACGAGCATAAGTACACCTATGCAGTAGGAACAATGTACATGGATATTATTCAGGAGTGCGAGAGACTGGGCGACTATGTAGTCAATGTTGTTGAGGCTCGTATGGGTGTTCGTCAACAAGACGCTTAAAAAGTCATTAGTTATTTTAGTTAAAAACACATATTAGCAAAAATAAAAGACCCTCTTTCCTTTTTGGATAGGGAGGTCTTTTTCGTATATTTGCATTCGAAATTAAAAATATGTTGTGGCTTAATAAATTATGTGTTTTGATAGCCATAAAGTACAAGAAGCAATAGAAAAAGAATGGTTTTGGGGTATCTTGCAGTCTACTGTTAGTAGCGTAATTTGTAAGGACGTACAGCTTTTGTACGTTTAAAAGCAGTAGTCTTTTATGGATAAACAACCCTCTCTTTCATTGAGTTGTTGAAAGAAAACAATTTAATGAACACTTGTATTAAAGTTTGAAGCTTTTTAAATTAAATATATGAGTACAAGCGACTATTCAATTATCTTTATGAAGATTATGGGCTCTCTGGCCTTATTAATCTATGGAATGAAGGTTATGAGTGAGGCTCTGCAGAAGATGGCAGGTTCTCAGCTTCGTCACATTTTAGGTGCAATGACCACCAATCGTTTCACCGGAATGCTTACGGGTACCTTTTATTACTTGTGCGGTACAGTCGTCATCAGCAACAACTGTGATGACGGTGAGTTTTGTTAATGCGGGACTGCTTACCCTTGCGCAAGCTATTTCGGTCATTATGGGTGCCAATATTGGTACGACGCTCACCGCATGGATTATGTCCTTAGGATTTAATGTCGACTTAACCTTAGTCGTCTTCCCTGCTTTCTTTATCGGAATTATCCTCATTTACAACAAGAAACGGCGTTACATCGGTGATTTCCTCTTTGGTATTGCCTTCTTGTTCTTCGCCCTTGTGTTGTTGAGTAGTGGAGGAAAAGACCTTGATTTAGAGCATAATCCTGATGCAATCAGGTTTTTCTCATCCTTTGACACAAGCAGTCACTTGACGATTATTGTTTTCCTGCTGATAGGAACAGTTATTACTTGTATCGTACAAAGCTCTGCTGCCGTAATGGCTATCACTATTCTGCTCTGTTCAACAGGTGTGTTGCCAATCTATCTTGGTATTGCCTTGGTGATGGGTGAGAACATCGGAACAACAGCAACAGCCAATCTTGCAGCCCTTGGAGCCAACACACAGGCACGACGTGCAGCCTTTGCCCACTTGCTTTTCAATGTCTTTGGTGTCTTTTGGGTGATGTGTCTGTTCTATCCTTTCGTCAACTTTGTTTGCGAACTCGTAGGTTATGACCCAGTAAATGATAAGTCTACGGCTGCAGAGAGAGCCGCTACCTTACCAATTGTATTAGCAATGTTCCACACATGTTTCAATGTTTGTAACACTGCCTTACTTATTTGGTTCATTCCACAGATGGAACGTGTCGTATGCTGGATTATCAAGTCGAAGGCTAATAAGGATGAAGACGACTTCCGTCTGCGGTTTATCCCTTCGGGTATCATGAAGACACCAGAGCTTTCTGTGCTTGAGGCTTCAAAGGAGATACACTCCTATGCTGAGCGTACACACCGCATGTTTGGTATGGTTCGTGACCTTCTGACGACAAAAGATGATGATGCTTTCGAGAAACTCTATGAACGTATAGAAAAATATGAGGGTATATCTGATAATATGGAAGTAGAAATTGCGAAGTATCTTGACCAAGTGAGTGATGCTCACTTGAGTGATGACACTAAGGAAAAGGTGCGTGATATGCTTCGTGAGATTACTGAGATTGAGAGTATTGGTGACTCTTGCTTTAACATTGCACGAACGATTAGCCGTCTACGTAGCAGTAAGGAGGAGTTTACCGAGAGTCAGTATGATAACATCAAACATATGTTTGAACTCACTGATGATGCTTTGTCACAGATGAGTGTTGTACTGATAAAGCATAAGCGTGAGGTTGACGTGAACCGTACCTTCGCTATTGAAAGCGATATCAACAACTATCGTGCTCTGTTGCGTACACAGAATATCAATGATATCAACGAACATAAGTATAGCTACACTGCTGGTACGCTGTATATGGATATCATACAGGAATGTGAGAAATTAGGTGACTACATCGTTAATGTCGTTGAGGCACGTATGTGTATTAGAAAGTAATTGATTGCGTATTGGTGCTTTATGTTCGGCAGTTGAGTCTCAACAACTGAACAGAAAGAGGCAAACAAGATAAAAGCAGGGACATACTAAATGTGTGTTCCTGCTTTTTTAGTGTTCTGTCTTCCACAAATTATGGTTCTTCTGAAATATGGAGTGCTAAACTAAAAGTCTTATATAATAGTCACACGGAGTCACGGAGAGGACGGAGGTAACGCAATGTCACGGAGGTGCCGACGGCACAAAGAGCTACGGAGGTGTAGCGTACAGATTTTTGATAACTATTTTGAGGTAAATGCCTTGTATATAAATTGCTAATAGAATTGGCAAGCAAGCTCCGTCACTCTATGCACCGACGGTGCCTCCGTGACTTCCATTGCTTTTCCTTATAATTCTCCGTCCTCTCCTTTTCTCCGTGTGACATTTCGTCAGAAACCTAACCTTAAGTGGAAAAACTTATCACTCCAAAATCCTGAAGATCCCAAATTATTCCCATATCATGTAATGTTTGTAAACTATTTTCACATAATTCAAAACCAATACATGCTCTTTTGGCTTCTTAAAGATGCCTAATTGACTTGCTAAAGGTGCCCTTTAAGCTCCTTACTAACGCCCTTTTGAAGTCCAATTAAGCATCTTTTCTTTCGGTACTTTATAACTATTTGATTTACTGTTGGTTACAATCCTGCTTTTTACATGTGTTTTTTGTCTTTATTTTTAGATATTTTACTCGAAAATTTTTGTCGTGTTTTTTTCAGAACATAGAGATGGGGACAGCGTGTGTATTCTTTGTTTCGTCAATAACGAAGATACTATGCAAACTTCCTATACAATCAATTGTACCAAGCGTGTTGAGCATGAATTGTTGATAGCTTTTCATGTCACGCGCATAGACTTTAATAAGGAAATCGTAGTCACCACTGGTGTTATAACACTCTGTGATTTCTTCAAGATTCTGCACAACGTCCATAAACTCTTGTATGAGTTCTTGAGAATGTTGTTTAAGTCTGATATTACATAATACCATTATACCGTTGCCAACCTTATGAGGATTTACAACCGCCATATATCTTTCTATATAACCATCACGTTCTAATCGCTTCTGTCGCTCAAACGTTGGAGAGGTTGACAGATGGAGTTTTGCAGCTAATTCTTTTTACTGTAAGATCAGAGTTACGTTGTAGAATACGTAGGATTTTACGGTCGATATCATCTAAGTTCTCGTTGTTATTCATTTTGATATGTTTTGTTTTTGTAGAATATTATTCTGCTGTTTATTGGAAATATGGGGTAAAGGTAGTATATTTTTTTCTTATTTTTTTGAAGTATATTTTTGATAGTAAATTGTTTTATCGTAACTTTGCAATCATACTCAAGAATAAAAATAATAAAAGCAAATAAAGATATGAAAAGAAATCTTGAAACGATATGTATTCATGGTGGCTGGCAACCTAAAAAAGGTGAACCTCAGCAATTACCCATTTATCAGAGTACAACTTTTTAGATATGAGACCAGCGAGCAAATGGCACGTTTGTTTGACTTAGAGGATAGTGGTTATTTCTATACTCGTTTGGCAAACCCTACCAATGATGCTGTAGCCAAGAAGATTGCAGCCCTTGAAGGTGGCGTTGGTGCGGTACTGACCTCTTCTGGTCAGGCTGCTAATTTCTATGCTATCATTAATATTTGTGGAGCAGGCGACCATTTAGTGACTTCCAACACAATTTATGGTGGAACATATAACCTCTTTGGTGTAACACTGAAGAAGTTGGGTATTGAATGTACCTTCATTGATCCAGAGTGGGATGATGAAAAGATTGAAGCAGCCTTCCAACCAAATACAAAGTGTTTCTTTGGTGAGACAATCTCAAATCCAGGAGGTAAGGTGTTTGACATCGAACGCTTTGCAGGAATAGCTCATAAGCATGGTGTACCACTGATAGTTGACAATACATTTGCTACACCAATCAACTGTCGTCCTTTTGAGTGGGGTTGTGATATCGTCACACATTCTACAACAAAGTATATGGATGGTCATGCTTCACAAGTAGGTGGTGTTGTTGTCGATTCTGGTAACTTTGATTGGGAAGCATATAGTGAGAGTTCCAGGGATTGACCACTCCTGATGAGAGTTATCATGGACTTGTTTATACGAAGTCATTTGGTAAATTGGCATATATAACGAAGCTCGTTACTCAGTTGATGAGAGACCTTGGAAGTATTCCTGCACCGCAAAACTCATATCTGCTTAATATAGGTCTTGAAACCTTACATCTTCGTATGAGGCAGCACTGTGATAATGCACAGAAGGTAGCTGAGTGGTTAGAGAAGAATGAGAAGGTTGCATGGGTGAACTATTGTGGTCTTCCTTCAAATAAGTATTATGCTTTGGGACAGAAGTATCTTCCAAATGGCTCATGTGGTGTCATAGCTTTTGGTTTGAAGGGCTCAAGAGAGGATGCAATCAACTTTATTGATCGTTTAGACTTCGTTTCTATTGTCACTCACGTAGCTGATGCACGTACTTGTGTTCTGCATCCAGCAAGTCATACTCACCGTCAGTTGACAGACGAACAACTCCGTGAGGCTGGTGTAGCACCTGATTTAATCCGTCTTTCTGTTGGTATTGAGAATGTTGATGACATCATCGCAGACATTGAACAAGCTTTGAAATAATTCAAAAAAGGATATAACAAAGTAAGGGGGTAAAACGAAATGTAAAAATGACTATGGAATAATCTACGTATTGCTATTCGTATAGGGCTTATTAATCAATGATATACGAGGCGATAAACGTTTATTAACACTGTAACGTCTTGCAAAACGAAATGTTACATTTGTGTTACATTTGTGTTACATTTGAGATGCGTTTGAACGGTATTTGAACGAAAAATGTTACATCGGTGATAAATAATTGTAACTTCTTATATGTAAATTACTTATATTCAAATATATCTTTTATAATATCTTGACTGTTTTTACTAAATAGGGTATATATAGTTACTTGAAATAAGCTGTAACTGATTGATTTATCAGTACTTGAACGTCGCTATTTATAAAACAATTTGATTATTTTATATCTGCTTTTTGCTGCTTACTTTATCTCTTTAATTGTTAAAATTGAGGTTTGTTTATCTATTAGTTTATACATTAGGGGAGACAATTCTTTTTAATAAAAAAAGTTAAGACAAAAAGCACGTAAAAAAATATTACTTTGTGATAACTCTTTTTTTAGTATCCTTTTATTTTTCTACCTTTGTAAAAAGATGAGAAAAGGAGAAGTGCAGAACTAATAGTAAGGAGAAATAACGCTCTTTGGGAACGTTGGCTTTTATTGGACAGAAGATAAACGATTACGTTTTGATGATGCTGTCAGGAAACTTGCTAATGATGAGTTCTTTTTATCTGAAGAACGAGTTATTGGCTTGTTGCGTCAAATGATAAAAAGAGAATAAAAAGGTAGTTCCAAAAGTGGCTTTAAAGGATTTCGACTAAAATGTAATATTTAGTCGAAAACCTAAGAGAACGGCAAAAACCTGCATGCTTTTGCCGTAACAGGCATTTTTCTTTGTTTGTGGACAACTTATCAGCTTTTATTATCTTGTGAGCCTACAGGGCAAAAAGCAGGCTTTCTGTGCTATTTGGAATACTTTGCAGGGACGGCAAAGCCTGCATGCTTTGCCGTAACAGGCGTTTTTCTTTGTTTGTGGGCAACTTGTCAGCTTTTATTATCTTGTGAGCTTACAGGCAAAGGAAACACTTTGAGAATGAAATAAGAAACGCAAAAATGCACGTTTCTTATAATCAATTGGTTAGATATAAATTTCACAGACTCTTTTCTTTGCCTTTTCGTATTTTGTTTCCGAGTCTTGATTAAAAGTATGATGCTATCATATCAAACATTTGCTCGTCTGTAAACTCCATTTCTCCCATAAGAAAATGAAGGTAATAGTTATCGTCATGGTTTGTATAATCGCATCCTCTGGAGTCCAAATGCGATTCTGTTGTCTGCATATAGGAGTTAATAGCTTTTTCGGAAACGTGTAACGTCTTCATAGGAAAATGTTTCACCCAACACAATAGCAAGATGTTCCTTGCCGTCCAAATTGATTTTTGCAATCATAACTGTAAATTTTAGGAATGAAAAAGGCACGCCTTAGGTGTCCTATGCCTTACAGAAAAAGCATTGGGGCGTTTCCACTGCCACACCATAGCGTGCAAAAAAATAATTTCTTTAATAAAGTCGTTGTCATTCTCTGTAATTTATAGGATATTGCAAAATTAGCATTTTTATTTGAACGGGCAAAGAAAAACAGAAAAAAATATCAGAAAGATAATAATTTTTATGACATTTCTGTGTTTTTACATAGTTTTGCAACGTATAATAAATGTAAAATGCAACATGGGTAAATACTTTAACAGACTGATAACAAGTGCAGATAAATGCACTATCTTGTTATATGGTGAAATAGGTGACACGAAGTAAATGCAGCTGAAATCAAACAGGAGATAATGCAGGCTGAAAGTGCGGGCAAGCCTATTGAAATACGTATAAACTCATTTGGAGGGGAGGTGTTTACAGGTATTGCCATTGTACAGGCTATAAATGAATGTAAGGGAGATATAAGAATTTTTATAGATGGTATTGCAGCTTCAATAGCAAGTGTGATAGCAATGTGTGGCAAGCCTCTTGAGATGGGGCGTTATTCTCGCCTAATGATACATACCGTTTCCACAGGGTGCTATGGAACACAGAAAGACTTGATTAAGTGTGTTGAGGAAATGGGAAAAATAGATGCACTTCTGTGTGATATTATAGCACACAAGTGCCACAAGTCGAGTGAGGAAATACGTAATTTATATTTTGACGGCAATGACCATTGGTTTACGGCTGAAGAAGCCTTTAAACTTGGACTTGTTGATAATATATTTGATACTTCACCTATACAGGGAGAGCCGACAGAGGAAAATATTTACACCATTACAAACAGACTTCACGGCTTTACTCCAAAGGCTGATTATAAGGCGTTCAAAAACAAGTTGAGTGCTGTTTTATCACTTGATAAAAAAACGGATGAAAGAGATATCCTTAATGCTATTAACAAATTGCAAAAACAACAACAAAAATGTTGATTATTCAGGAATGATTAAGAATGCACTAAAAAAAGGATGGATAGATGATGCCGAAAAGAATGTGTTTCAATCACTTGCAAAGCATGACAGTGCTACATTTATAGCACGGTATGAAGCATTAAAGAAAAGTGACGATGCAAAGATAATAGAATTAATTTGCGATGCTGAAAGAAGTGGAAGAATAATGCCTTTTGAACGTGAGGTTTATAAAAGCATTGGAGAACAGATGGGCGGACGGAGCTTGGAAGAGGTGTTAAGTATAAAACCAAAACCTAAGAGAGTTAATCGTTTCCTTTCATTGAATTTTGAGGATAGGGCAGAGTGGACGTTAGACGATTGGAGAAATTTTGCCCCAAAGGATTTGGCAGAAAATCCCCTATTATATGAGATTCTGATGTCTAACAAAGGAAAGAAATTGCCACAAGTCAAAACGCTTGAGTGGTATCGGAAGAATGACCCCGAATATTTAGCTAAGCACCCAGATATATACAAAGAATTAGTTGATAATCAATATAATAACAATAAATTAAAATAACAAATATGGCACTAAACAAGGAAGTTTGGGTAAACCAATTAAAGGAAAAATTTTTACCCCGATAGTAGTTTCTTAAAGTATGTTTTAGACTTTTTCGTCTGAAGTAGATAATAACAAAATACATATGGGGAAGCAGGTATTGACCCCAAGGTGTTGATAAACAACAAAACATATCCTATCCCCGTTGTTGGACGTGATGACAAGGATTGTGAAATACCTCTTGATCAGTTTGAAAACGGAAAATACAATAATTCGCCGTCCTGATGCTGTGGAGTATGCTTATGATAAACTGGAAAGTGTGCTGAGGCAACATCGGTCTACTTTACAAAAGGCAGTAGCAGTCAAAGCAGCTCATGCCATTGCACCGAATGAAGACACGGAGTTTACCCCTATTGTATCAACAACAGGAGAAACTGCAAAGGGGCGTAAACGCTTGACGTTTGCAGATATTCTTGCGCTTAAAGAACGCTTTGATAATGTAGAAATCCCTTTGGATAGACGTTTCTTGATTCTTCACCCCAAACACGTTTCAGATTTACTACTCGAGGACTTGAAACTGTTTAAGGACTTAACAAACCTTACAGATGGAGAGCCAACCCGATTTGCTGGATTTGGATGCCTTTCTTTCCCACACATGCCCACCTATTCATTTACAGGTGGCAAGTATTCTAAGGTTGAGTTTAAGGGGCAGGAAACAGCTAATTTTGCAAGCGTGGCTTTTTACACGGATGAGGTGATGAAAGCAGATGGTGAAATTTATATGTATTCCAAGGTTGATGACCCCGAACAGCGTGCAACCATTGTTGGATTTGATAAGCGTTTTGTATGTATGCCTATTAGAAACAAGGGAATAGGGGCTATTGTTAGTAGTGGTGTTTAATTATACTTTTTACTTCATAAGATACTTGATTTCATAGAAATTACGTATCTTTGTGGTGTGGCTTTACGTCGCACCACAAATTATTATAAGAACTATGCAAACAAGACGATTAAAGGCTATTGAACAGGTTGGGGATATAATCAGCCAGCATTACGAACAAGGCAACCAAAGAAAGTGTTACAAGCAAGTTTGGCGTATGTTTGTTTTTCCTCAAATGAGGTTATCATATCCAACATTTGTACGCTATGTAAAAAGCGTTAAAATGTAAATAATTATTACGTGAAAAAAATAATTAAAATTACATGCGCTTATAAGTTAATTAAGGTAAAACTGAAATGTTAAAATTGTACATTTCGTTTTTCAAAAGTGATACATTTCGTTTTGTTTCGGATTAAAAAGGACACCCAATAATTGAGTGTCCTTTGTTATTTTATAATTTTATAAAATATCCTCTCGTAAAATAGTTTTACGATATCCCTCTTCGAGATTACTCCCCTCTCCTTTCGGAGAGGGGTTGGGGTGAGGCTTTTTCGGAGAGGGGTCGGGGGTGAGGCTTTTCGAGGGGTCGGGGTGAGGCCTCACCTCATCACCCTTACTACTTCCACTGACCTTTCAAGCCATGCTTCCATCTGCTTGTAATCCTTCTTCTCCCATACATGCTTGAAGTCCATAAACTCATGAGCAAGACGACTTTCATAGGCGTTACGTCGATAACTGGTCAGTTTTCCTTGTTTCATGATTTCCACGCTACCAAACTCATTTGCAGTTGTTGGGATGTGTATCCATCCCTTTTCTCCTTGTATGAGAATGAATGATGGACTACTTGAATCCTTTGCTGCAGTACAGGTTGCCGTCATTGTAGGGTAGGAGAGAACCATTACGCCAGAGGTGTCAATACCGTTATGCCCTCGGTTGGCAAAATACTGTGTAGCAGTAGGATGTCCGAAAAGCCCTATAACAATATTGATATTGTAGACATTGAGGTCGTTCAGCGCACCACCCCCTAAGTCTGGATTGAAGGCAGGGGCAATATCTCCTTGTAAATAGCGTTCGTACTTACTTGAATATTGTGAGAAATTACACTGTACAAAGTGGATGGGACCAATCTTCTTTAGGCTGTCTTTGACCATGCGGAAGTTGGGCGTATGAATAGGAGAGATAGCTTCAAAGAGGTATAGCTTTCGCTCTCGTGCCATTGCTACTAATTCTTCTGCTTCAGCAACAGTGAGGGTGAAAGGCTTTTCTACAATTACATTTCTACCTGCCTCTAATGCCTTGCGGGTGAATTCGTAATGGGCACTGTTGACTAAGGCAATATAAACGAAGTCGGCTTTGTCTTCTTTCAGCAATTGAGCATAGTCTGTATAAATACGCTCAATATGATTCATCTTCGCAAGAAATTCTGCCTTTTCCGTATTGCTATGTGAAAATATACTGGTGATTTCTATCCCTTTTACTTCTGTCTTGAGCAGTGTGATAACCTCTGTGGCTATCATTCCTGTTCCTACAATGCTAATCTTCATCTTTTTCTATTGCTTTTTAAGAGCATGTTCTATGGGCTAATTTTCTATGGGATAAGCCTATAGAATGTGCTTTGTTACTTTCCTTATACAACAAAAGTAGGGAATGTTTTGCAAATAAAAGGGGAAATGACTATTTTTGTTGTCTCTTAACAAGCATTAGTTGATATGAATAATAAAATTTTTTTATTCCTTTTAGCATCTCTTTTATCTATTACTGTTATAGTTGGATGCAAAGCTGAGAAAGCTTCAGCTGCGGAGAAAGTGAAGGATTCTGTGGCTTCTTCTTCAGTTGTTTCTGACTCTGTTGTAGTGGAGAAAGAGGTTCCCTTGGTAGTTGATTCTATTGGTAAGTCTTATAATACAGAAAAAGGAGAAGTAGACCTTGCTTATTCCTTCCCTGTGTCTGGTCCTCAACCGCTGGTCGATTCACTCCGTGCCTACCTCTCGTCTGAATTGGTATGGATAGGGGATAGCTATAGTGATGAGGGCGTAGAGTCTAAACCTTACAGTAATTTTGCAGATGGTAAGGGCATGATAAACTACTATGCTAAGAATGCTTATAAGAGTATAAGCAAAACTTTAGATGAAATTGATGACTCAGATGTGGCTTGGAAACCCGAAATCTCCAAGTTTGTAATGAAAGAAAATGAAACGGATCGTTATGTTACGTACTATTCTTCTTTTTATACATATTCGGGTGGTGCGCACGGAATGGTTTCAGCGTATGGGACTACTTTTGACAAGAAGACGGGTGTTATGCTGCGGAATGTGTTGAGTCCGAAGGATGTAAAAGCACTTCAACCTATCCTCAGAGCTGGTGTTGAAAGCTATTTCAGGGGATGGTATGAAAAAGAGAATGATGTTGAAAGCCATGTAAAGGAAGATATGGATGGGCTTTCTCTCGAGAATGGTATTATCCCATTACCAAGAAATGGTGTTTATCTTTCTCCAGAGGGTGTGGTGTTTATCTATGGATTCTATGAGATTGGTGCTTATGCTATCGGAATGCCTACCTTTACTGTTCCTTATAAGAAGATTGGAAAGTTCCTTTCGCCTGAGGCACGACGCCTTGCGGGGATTAAATAATCTTTTTTAATTCTGTAAGTTGGATTGAATTATATTTAGCTTTGTAGTTTGGGTTTGAATAGTCTTTTTCACTGACTATTCTCAATCGTCATTAGATCCTATTTGTCAATGACCGATTGAGTGAGAATAGTCAGTGTTTTTTTATTGGTGCATCAACCAAACAAAGCCTTTGGCAATTCTGACTCCGTTGTCTTGGAAATGGTTGCCTTCATTCCATTCCATCTTACAATTTACGCCTTTGTCTTTGAAGATTTGTTCTTGCCGCAGGATGTCTTTACTGATAGTTGACATCAATTTTGTTTTTGTTTTCTCTTCTTTGTCGCCAAGGCTGAGATATGCCTGTTCTACTTGTGGTTGGTGGGTGGCAGCATAGTCTAACCATCCTATATACCATGCAGAAGGGGATGCTGAGACAATTCCACGGAAAGGAACGTTCTGTTGATAGCCTGCCCAAAGGGAGAATAGTCCTGCTAATGAATATCCGCCTAAGATGGTGTTGCTTTTGTGGAGTTCCATAGCATATCGTACTTTTAAGGCAGGGATAAGTTGTTCCATTATATATAATAAGGTGGAATGAGCACCATCTCCAAAAGGAATCTTTTCCAAATACGGGGGGAGCAGGCCAAGGGGTAAGCTCGGCATTCCATTTGTTTATACGAATAGCAATATGAATGAAAGGTGTTTGTGAGTTTTCTTCTATATAAGTAATTTGTCGCTCTAACTCCTCTGTATCATTGCTGTCAACGGGCTGAATGATGAAAAATTTTGCGTTTTCTTCACTATGTAGGATACATGTGTGCTCGCCAATCTCAGCAACTTCTTTTTTTATGTCTCATACTTTTATAGTCTTGTTTTTAGGCTACAAAAATAATCATTTTTAAGCAAATTAGTTGATTTGAATCAATTTTTAGATAAAAAAAGTTCATTTCTTGAAAAAAATAATCTTCAAAACATTTGGAGGGAATGAAATTTTTCTATACCTTTGCACTGCTTTTGAAAAACAAGCCACCTGGCAAGTTGGTTAAAGCAGTTAAAGAAAGAGTTCTTTTGAAAAGATTTACATAAACAGAGAAGTAGTACAAGAAGCGTCTGTTTGATTTTTAATCAAATGGATGGGTAAAAGAAACGAACCGATCAATTCATTGTTCTTACTTTTTGAGGCATTGCCTCAAAAAGTATAGGAACAAAAAGAAAAGGTGCTTTTTACTTGATACTTTTTAGGATAAGCGTTCTGAAACAGAGATTACTCGGTGAGGTTTTGGAAGTAGCGTGGTATTCATTATCACCCAACATTCATCACCCATCACCAAAACATATTTTACAATGGAGAGTTTGATCCTGGCTCAGGATGAACGCTAGCTACAGGCTTAACACATGCAAGTCGAGGGGAAACGGCATTGAGTGCTTGCACTGTTTGGACGTCGACCGGCGCACGGGTGAGTAACGCGTATCCAACCTTCCCATTACTGTGGGATAACCTGCCGAAAGGCAGACTAATACCGCATAGTCTTCGATGACGGCATCAGATTTGAAGTAAAGATTTATCGGTAATGGATGGGGATGCGTCTGATTAGCTTGTTGGCGGGGTAACGGCCCACCAAGGCGACGATCAGTAGGGGTTCTGAGAGGAAGGTCCCCCACATTGGAACTGAGACACGGTCCAAACTCCTACGGGAGGCAGCAGTGAGGAATATTGGTCAATGGACGGAAGTCTGAACCAGCCAAGTAGCGTGCAGGATGACGGCCCCTATGGGTTGTAAACTGCTTTTTGTATGGGGATAAAGTCAGTCACGTGTGATTGTTTGCAGGTACCATACGAATAAGGACCGGCTAATTCCGTGCCAGCAGCCGCGGTAATACGGAAGGTCCGGGCGTTATCCGGATTTATTGGGTTTAAAGGGAGCGTAGGCTGGAGATTAAGTGTTGTGAAATGTAGACGCTCAACGTCTGACTTGCAGCGCATACTGGTTTCTTTGAGTACGCACAACGTTGGCGGAATTCGTCGTAGCGGTGAAATGCTTAGATATGACGAAGAACCCGATTGCGAAGGCAGCTGACGGGAGCGCAACTGACGCTTAAGCTCGAAGGTGCGGGTATCGAAACAGGATTAGATACCCCTGGTAGTCCGCACAGTAAACGATGGATGCCCGCTGTTGGTACCTGGTATCAGCGGCTAAGCGAAAGCATTAAGCATCCCACCTGGGGAGTACGCCGGCAACGGTGAAACTCAAAGGAATTGACGGGGGCCCGCACAAGCGGAGGAACATGTGGTTTAATTCGATGATACGCGAGGAACCTTACCCGGGCTTGAATTGCAGAGGAAGGATTTAGAGATAATGACGCCCTTCGGGGTCTCTGTGAAGGTGCTGCATGGTTGTCGTCAGCTCGTGCCGTGAGGTGTCGGCTTAGTGCCATAACGAGCGCAACCCTCTCTTCAGTTGCCATCAGGTTAGCTGGGCACTCTGGAGACACTGCCACCGTAAGGTGTGAGGAAGGTGGGGATGACGTCAAATCAGCACGGCCCTTACGTCCGGGGCTACACACGTGTTACAATGGCCGGTACAGAGGGACGGTGTAATGTAAATTGCATCCAATCTTGAAAGCCGGTCCCAGTTCGGACTGGGGTCTGCAACCCGACCCCACGAAGCTGGATTCGCTAGTAATCGCGCATCAGCCATGGCGCGGTGAATACGTTCCCGGGCCTTGTACACACCGCCCGTCAAGCCATGAAAGCCGGGGGTGCCTGAAGTCCGTGACCGCAAGGATCGGCCTAGGGCAAAAACTGGTGATTGGGGCTAAGTCGTAACAAGGTAGCCGTACCGGAAGGTGCGGCTGGAACACCTCCTTTCTGGAGAGGATGCTTTATTAGTTGATTTGAGTTGATGAGTATTTAAGTATATCAGTTTGACAATTTAACGGTAATCAAGATAAGAAAAAGAACCTTTGGTTTCGTTTTTTTCTTCTTGTACTCACTGCACTCTGTATTATATAAATGTAGGAGCTTTAGAGTTTAAGGCTCACATAAAGGTTCAAGTCCCTTATCTCTCCACTTTAGTCATGCTTTTGAGGCATTTCCTGATCATCGATCACAGCACGATCTTTGACATATTGACACAAGCAAGACTGTAATGTAGAACTATTCTTTCTATATGGAAGAATTAGTATTCTAATTATTGAGGTTAAAACTTCAAAATCTTTAGAATCACACAACAGCTGAAAGTATGAGCTACATTCTTTGTAAGTAATTACAGAGAAGGCGAAGAAAGTAAGAAAGGGCGCATGGCGGATGCCTTGACTCACGGAGGCGATGAAGGACGTGATAAGCTGCGATAAGCCTTGGGTAGGTGCAAACAACCTTGATCCAGGGATTTCCGAATGGGACAACCCAGCAGGTTGAAGACCTGTTATCACTACATAGTAGTGAGGCGAACGGAGGGAACTGAAACATCTTAGTACCTCTAGGAAGAGAAAATAAACTAATGATTCCCCTAGTAGTGGCGAGCGAACGGGGAAAGAGCCCAAACCTGCTGTCGTGGCAACGCTTAGCAGGGGTTGTAGGACCACGCTGTCGTACTTAGATTGTGAGAAGAATGTTCTGGAAAGAACAATCATAGAGGGTGATAATCCCGTATCCGAAGCATGACGAGACGTAGTGGTATCCTGAGTAACGCGGAACACGTGAAATTCTGCGCGAATCCGCCGGGACCATCCGGTAAGGCTAAATACTCCCGTGAGACCGATAGTGAACGAGTACTGTGAAGGAAAGGTGAAAAAGCACCTGATGAGGAGAGTGAAATAGTTCCCTGAAACCATGCGCCTACAAGCGGTCGGAGCCGCGTAAGCAGTGACGGCGTGCCTTTTGCATAATGAACCTACGAGTTACCATGTCTCGGCAAGGATAAGCGCCATGAGACGCGCATCCGCAGTGAAAGCGAGCCTGAATAGGGCGTCGAGTCAGATGGGTAGACGCGAAACCAAGTGATCTACACTTGCCCAGGTTGAAGTCCGGGTAACACCGGATGGAGGACCGCACGGATAAGCGTTGAAAAGCTTCCCGATGAGGTGAGTGTAGGAGTGAAAGGCCAATCAAACTTGGAGATAGCTCGTACTCCCCGAAAGGCATTTAGGTGCCGCGTGCATCGATCTCCATAAGAGGTAGAGCGACCGATAGGTCAAGAGGGCTTCACCGCCTATCGAGACCTGACGAACTCCGAATGCTTATGGACAGCAGATGCAGTAAGGGGCGGGTGCTAAGGTCCGTCCCTCGAGAGGAGAAGAATCCAGACCGCCGTCTAAGGTCCCGAAATTCTGTCTAAGTTAGTCTAACGAAGTCTGGTCCCCGTGACAGCTAGGATGTTGGCTTGAAGCAGCCATTCATTCAAAGAGTGCGTAACAGCTCACTAGTCGAGGGTCCGGGCATGGATAATAATCGGGTATAAGTCAGATACCGAAGGCGCGGGATAGTAATGTATATTAAAAGTATCGGTAGGGGAGCATTCCATCGACGTTGAATGGTGAAGGTAACTGATCCTGGAGTTTATGGAAAAGCAAATGTAGGTATAAGTAACGATAAAAAGGGTGAGATTCCCTTTCGCCGAAAGACTCGAGGTTTCCCGGGCGATGCCAATCAGCCCGGGGTTAGTCGGGTCCCTAAGTCTCAGCCGAACGGCGAAGGCGATGGCAGATGCGGTTAATATTCCGCAACTCGCATATCAGTGATGTGGAGACGGAGCAGTGACACTGCCGCGCCCTGACGGAATAGGGCGTTTAAGTGCGTAGGCTATGAGGAGGCAGGCAAATCCACCATCCGAGCTGAACCATGAAAGTACAGGTAATCCTTCGGGACGACTTGAGTGCAGGTAATCATACTTCCGAGAAAAATCCGCAAACTTATCGTATATGCGACCCGTACCGCAAACGGACACACGTGGTCGGGTAGAATATACTAAGGCGTTGAGAGATTCATGGTTAAGGAACTAGGCAAATTGACCCCTGTAACTTCGGGATAAGGGGTCCCTCATAGCAATATGAGGCGCAGAGAATAGGTCCAGGCAACTGTTTAACAAAAACACAGGGCTGTGCAAACTCGAAAGATGACGTATACAGCCTGACACCCGCCCGGTGCTGGAAGGTTAAGAGGAGATGTCACCAGCAATGGGAAGCATTGAATTGAAGCCCTCAGTAAACGGCGGCCGTAACTATAACGGTCCTAAGGTAGCGAAATTCTTGTCGGGTAAGTTCCGACCCTGCACGAATGGTGTAATGATCCGGACGCTGTCTCAACCATGATCTCAGTGAAATTGTAGTATCGGTGAAGATGCTGATTACCCGCGATGGGACGAAAAGACCCCGTGAACCTTTACTACAGCTTAGCATTGACCTTGGTCATCCGATGTGAGGATAGGCCGGAGGCTTCGAAGCGGGTGCGCCAGCATTCGTGGAGCCATCCTTGAAATACGGCCCTTTGGCTGTCTGAGGTCTAACGCGCCTGAGGTGCGGACACTGCTTGGTGGGTAGTTTGACTGGGGTGGTCGCCCCAAAAGCGTAACGGAGGCTTTCCAAAGGTGCCCTCGGGCCGATTGGTAACCGGCCTCATAGAGTGCAATGGCATAAGGGCGCTTGACTGGGAGGCAGACATGCCGAGCAGGCAGGAAACTGGGGCATAGTGATCCGGCGGACGTGTATGGAAACCCGTCGCTCAAAGGATAAAAAGGTACCCTGGGGATAACAGGCTGATCCCCCCCAAGAGCTCATATCGACGGGGTGGTTTGGCACCTCGATGTCGGCTCGTCACATCCTGGGGCTGGAGAAGGTCCCAAGGGTTGGGCTGTTCGCCCATTAAAGTGGCACGCGAGCTGGGTTCAGAACGTCGTGAGACAGTTCGGTCTCTATCTATCGTGGGCGTTGGAGTTTTGCGTGGTGCTGACACTCAGTACGAGAGGACCGTGTTGGACAGACCTCCGGTTTACCAGTTGTGCCGCCAGGTGCACCGCTGGGTATCTGAGTCTGGATTGGATAAGCGCTGAAAGCATCTAAGTGCGAAGCCAGCCGCAAGATGAGAACTCCTCATAAGGGTCGTCATAGACGATGACGTTGATAGGGTGTAGGTGTAAAGACGGTGACGTCAAAGCCGAGCACTACTAATTGCCCGAAACTTTCTTCGGGTCTCCCGCCTCCAGAGTTTGGAGTGCGGGGACCAGTGACTCAGACTTTGAGCTGTGTATTCTTCTTTGAGGAAGAAGATAAGTTCTATAATGTTTTGCTTGTGGAAATACGTCACCTTATACGGCTGACAGATGAGTAGAGAAGTTTATTCTTGTCTACTTGTAGACTTAAGACTTAAAAACTTAAGACAGGTCAATCGAACGATTTATTAGGTGGTTATTGCGTCGGGGTCCCACCTCTTCCCATTCCGAACAGAGAAGTTAAGCCCGTTTGCGCCGATGGTACTGCAATGCAATGCGGGAGAGTAGGTGGCCGCCTTCTTTTACGAGAGCTTTGAAGAGAAATCTTCAAGGCTCTTTTTTTATTGTTGGGTGTTGGGTGATGGGTGTTGAATGTTAGGTGTTGATGATGTGTTGAAAGGGATGAAGATGTTGTATTGGGCTGATGATAGGCTAATAGGGCTTTCAATAATGCTAATCCTTATGTTTATTATAGGCTGTTAAAAGTGGTAATAGTGCTAATACTTTTTAGTTTTATTTACGTTTGTTACTTTGCTGTCATTATATCATATTAGCTTGCTAATTTGTTTGGTTGCAGATAATTTTACGAAGTGTTAAAAAAATGACAGAAACTAAAATGTACAAACTAAAATTGATTATTCACTGGGGTTTTTATTACATTGAAAATTTAGTTTTATTTTTTTGAGAGGTAATAAGATGCTTAAATTGATGAAAGATTTTAAGATAATATTTTTATGTGTTTAATCGTTATAGTGATTTAGGTTATTATAATTTGTTTTTAATTTATTGATTTATGATGGAAGGAAAGAATATATTAGACAAATGAGTCTGAATTTTGATGCTTATGATATTTTAGTGGGGCAAGATGGAGAGAATTGTTTTGAATGACTTTGACTCTCATAATGATGATATAGATTCTCTTTGATAAAGGGTAGTGATGCTTTTAATATTAAAGAAGAAGTTCGTCGACAAAGAAGGGAGAAAGAAATCTGAATTTAAAAGCATCGAAAGGCTTATAAGTTTATTAGTACGGTAACAACTTTTGCAGATAAATATTTTTTAGATGCACTCTTGGGTTTAGTACCATCAGTAGGAGATCTTGTTTCATCAATTTTTGGTTTGCCGTTTATATACGTTACTTTTATTTAAAGTTAAGTCTATTCCGCTCACATTGGCTGTTATCTATAACTATTTAGTTGATATTTTATTGGGAAGTATTCCTTTCTTCATAGGCGATGTCATAGATTTTTTCAGCAAAGCTCATGTAAAGAATTTAAATTTAATTACACGCTATGTGGAAGGAGATAAGAAAAACAATCCGTCAGGTGAGGTCGAAAGCTTTGTTGACTGCAATTTCTTATTATCACTCTCAGCGTAATTATTTACTTTCGTCTTTAGGTTATTGATTGGTGTCACGGCATGGACGTGGACTTTAATAATTGGGCTTATGTGACAAAAGTGTGCTTATTTTAGCGTCGTTTTCTCTTATGTGACAATAATGTGCTTAAAATCTCCCATTCCCCTTTTATTTCTTAGGAGAATGGGACTTTATAAAGTCTTGGATGAAGATCTTTCTTCTTTCCATACTGATCCCTTGTGTAGGTTCAATTTTTGTCTTTAAATCTGCATTGAGTGATCTCAATGGCATTGTTTGTATTTGGCATCTTCAATTCAGGGTAATCATAGTATATCCACAATGACGACATATTCCTTTTAAGGCTCAAAAAAGCACTACGTAGAGCTTTATGAGTATAATGTGATTTTCCATCTTCTGTTGTTGTCCGTTCCTTAAGAAAATCCTCCCACTTGGTGTACCATTCCTTTAAAGCCCCAATAAAGGACTCCTTGTCCGTATGACATAACATCTTGGATAATTCAAGCAGTTCTTTTGAAGCCTCAAGCTTGGGTCTTGAAGTTAGTTTTGTCTTTATAGTCATTACCTGATGGAACTGGCATAATTGGAATTTATAATTGGGAAAAGCTTGCCTAAGTCCCTTAAAACCATCGCATACAAGCCCTTGAATGGTATACCCAAGTGACTCCAAGTAGCTTATGCCCTCCTTATAGTCTTCAAGACGTTCATGCCTATTGATAAACTTAAACCAAAGTACATCACCAGACAATGAATCCTTCATGATAACGACACCAAAATTACGTCCCCAATAGGTGGCATCCATTAAAACCACTACAGGGCGAACAAGAAGGTTGGGAAGTTCTTCTTTATAAGATTTGGTGAGTTTTCTATAAATTGTCCTGGTTGAAACTCCGTACTCCTCTGATAGATCTTTGACTGTTAGATTACCCTTGGAATAACGATTATTGACAATGGTATTGGTAAGGCGATTATGTCCAACAAAGCTCCTCTTACAGCACTTACAATACCAGCGTTGACTACCATTAAGATGACCACGTTTTATAGTCGATTTTGAGCCACAATAAAAAGCAGATTTTTGCCATAAAAATATAAATAAAAACAAAGATAATGATTATTAGATAGTTACAAGGATTTTAAGCACATTTTTGTCAGTATAGGCCAATAATTGACATGTTTTAAATGGTTGATGGGACTTTTCTAACTAATGTAAGCATCCAATATTAGCTGTCTTTTCCCACTAACAAACAACCCTTATATGTCCGGCAGCAACAAGGGTTGTTTGTTATTTGCAGCCTGAAGGTAGTATTTTCGTGAGTTCTTCCTCCGTCATGTCGAGCAACGGTTTTGAAAGGATTTCCTTCATCCATTCATATGGGTCTATGTCTGTTTCCCCGCAACACGCCATGAAGGTATAGAAGATGGCATTGTTCTCCGCTCCCTCATTGTTGCCGCAGAACAGATAGTTCTTCTTCCAAGCGTGATGGGTCTGATGGCCTGCTCCATGAGATTGTTGTCTATGTTGAAGCGTCCGTCCTGCACATACCTGCCAATGCGTATCCATACGGCGAAGGCATAACGCAGTGCCTTCTCCATAGCTTCGCCTGGGGTGTACTGTTTGTGTACATCCAGCATATAGGTCTCAAGATACTTCAGTATGGGTAGGCTCTGGCCTCCGCTCAGCCTCCACTTCTTCGGGGTGGCGCTCTGTGTCTGAGGTTTTCCTCCAACTCATACAGCGTGGCTATCGTTTCGATGATGTGAGCTGCATTTGTCGTCATCCGCCGATGTTCGAACTTGCGTCTCACATGTGCCATGCATCCCAGTAGCACATGCCCCGAACGTTCTCAAACCTGTTGTAGGGCCTCATACCCGTCAGACTGTCGGGCACCTTGCAGCTCCCTTTGAACAACCTCATCTGCCATAGAGCTCGAGCGCGAACTGTCCTTCCAATGGAAGAACACGCCCTGGGAGTGGCAGGGCGTCACGCACGCCCCACAGGTATCCCTTGCGCGTCTTTCTTGCGGTCGGCAACCTGTACGCTGGTTTCGTCAACTGAAGGCAAGGACTTTGCAGAATCTGTCGTCCGATCTTGTAAAGCGATAGCGCACGGCGCATCGTGAACCCAGCTGTTGACGGTTGAGGTGGGATGTTCACGCCCAGTTCTTCCACCGGGCACATTGTCTGTACTCGGGCTGGTGATAGGCAAACTTGGCGGTGATGATTTCAGCGAGCAGGGAAGCGTCGGCAAAACAATCCACCGCCTGCTTTTTCAAGGGGGCTTCTAGGATGTCGACCTTCGCATCCGTTGGGCGGGCTTCCTTCAGGCGGCAGATGACGCGATCTTCTACCCTGACATAAAAGGATGAGGGACGCAGGCACAGATGCTCACTTCTGTCATGTCCGATGATAACCATGCGCTCGGCGTCATAACCCTCCGGATATATCTCCGTCACCTGTCGCTCTATGTTCTCGGGAACATAGGAGGCGCAGGCTGTTCTTTCCGGAAGGACGGCTCAGTGCGCGTGATGCTCTGCGTTGTCCGGCCTGATGTTTTATCTCCTTGATGATGGGAAGGGCTTCCACCTGAGCCAGGGAGCCTTCCTTGGCCCACTGTTCCTCAAAAAGCGTACCTGTCCAGTCGCATGCACTCTCAGGTAGGCGTTTCTCGCTGCGCCTACCATACACCATGCGCTCAGCTCAAGAATGCGACGGGACTTTCGTTCCAGTTCTGCATCCTTATCCTTAAGTTCAGCATCCTTATCCTTAAGTTCTGCATCCTTTTGCTCAAGAAGTTTAATAACAGCTTCCCGAGTTAGAGAATGGTAGTCAGATATCATTGTGCAGTGAGACGTATCCATCATATTATCAGTTCTTTATAGTGATGTAAAGATACAAAAATATCTGATATTACCAAAAAAATACTAAGATTTATTATATCTTTTTCTTCGGTAGCAATTAGGATTTATACCTTCAATATAGAGTACCAGTTCGTCCCAGCGAAGGTCATAGAGCTGGTACCGCCCGTATGATTTTAGAACTCAGGCAACCCTGTGCCATCTGTTTATGATAGACGACAAAACCACAGCGTTCCCGTGCAGCAACTTGATCTCGGTTACGGGAGCGGTTGTAGAAGACATAGACTACTCCATCAGAAGGGTTGAAAGCATGGCTGCGGGACCACTTGGGACAGGCGAAGGAGGCCCTGACGCATGTCCACAGGAGAGATCAAACCCTGAAAAACATTTGTTTCTGTTGAGTACAAACATAAGTTTTTCGGCAAAGGTAGTAAAGCTGGAAAACCACGCAAAGGCGGCTAATATTGATGCTTACAGTATAATATTATAAGCAGTTTTCATCAGAGGTTGAAGTGCCTGTGACACCGTTAGGGAGGAGAGTTGATACTTAGGACTTATTAGGTTTATCTTCGGTGCTTGTTATAGTTTTAGCTTGTTTTTATTGGTATAGAAACAAATATAGGGGCTAATTTCTTAGTCCCTATTATTTTTCTTTACTTAATGTAGAAGGTTATATCCTTTGGAATCTTCAACCACTTGTTATTGACCACAATCTTCATTGTGCTACCTTCAAGGCGGGTTAGCGTATATGTACCATCCGAATTGCGTTTCAACTCGGCTTTGAGGTCTTCACTACCATAATCGCTAATAATGGTTAGAATCGCCTTTTTGCCTTTTAATAACAGCATCAGAAATAATCCACTTGCGAGTATCACGCACTGCACCAAAGTAGCCTGGAACCTCTCCGAATATCTCCTGTCGTGGCACAGTGATGTTATTGTGATAGAAGTCTATGTCCATCCACACCTGGTATTCATCATTGACAAGATGCGCCTTGAAGATGGAGTCATTATTTGTACAGTCTTCCTGCTTTTTGAAGAAGATGTTTCTCTTCGTGTCCGGCAGGTTGTTTTGTGCGATTATGTTGGCAGAAAATGCCAGCATAGCCATTATTGTTAGTACAATCTTTTGTTTCATGTCTATGAATGTTGGTTTATTGCAAAAGTTAATGATTTTAATTAATTAATACTATACATTCCATAAAAATCTGTGAATTAAATTGTTGCTTTACTTATTTTATATTACCTTTGTGGCGATATATATCAAATATTTTAAAGGAGAAGATGTTATTTCCGAGATTATATTTTGAGACCAGCTGGGAAGTTTGTAACAAGGTCGGAGGAATTTATACAGTACTTTCTACTCGTGCAAAGACATTACAAGATAAGATAAAGGATCGTATCATTTTCCTGGTCCTGACTATTGGCAAGAGACACCATCCCCTTTATTTCAAAGAGGATAAGAAGTTATTTGCTAATTGGCAGCAGAAAGCAGCTTCTGAGGGGTTATCAGTAAAGGTTGGCCGTTGGGATATCCCTGGTGAGCCAATCGCCATACTTGTCGATTTTCAGGCATACTTTGCTCATAAAGATGAAATTTTATAGTGAGCTTTGGGAGTATTATAGAGTTGATAGTCTTCATGCTTACGGCGATTATGACGAATCAGCTATGTTTGCTTATGCTACGGCACTTGTCGTAGAGAGTTTCTATAGATTCTATCTTTGTGAGAAAGATAAGGTTGTCTTCCATGCAAACGAATGGCAGACAGGCTTTGCCGCACTTGTATTACAGCATCGTTTACCACAGATAGCATCTATCTTACAACTCACGCAACGGGTATTGGTCGGAGTATATGCGGCACAAGCCATTGTAATGAATATCCTCGGGCATATAATGGTGACCGATGGCTCTAGAGTTGAATATGGAGAGTAAGCATTCTATCGAGAAGCAGACTGCACATTATGTTGATTGCTTCTACGACTGTGAGTGATATTACTGCAACAGAATGTAAAGAGTTACTTGATAAACCAGTTGATTTGGTTCTTCCAAATGGTTTTGAGAACGACTTTGTACCAAAGGGTGCAACTTTCACAAAGAAGCGTAAGGCAGCACGTAAGCGTTTGCTTGATGTAGCCAATGCACTGACAGGTGACGATATACAAGATGATGCGTTAATCGTATCAACCAGCGGACGATATGAGTTCCGTAATAAAGGTATTGATGTGTTCATTGAATCAATGAACCGCTTGCGTTTTGATGAAAAACTTGAAGACAGGTAGTAGCTCATTGAGGTTCCAGGCTGGGTAGCAGGTCCTCGTCAGGACCTTGTAGAGCGTCTCGACAGCGGCAAGCAGTTTGATACACCATTGGAGAAGCCTGTACTTACGCACTGGCTCCACAATATGGACAATGACAATGTGCTGAATATGCTCGGCTCTGTTGGCATGAACAATGCGAAAGGAGATAAGGTGAAGGTTATTCTCTTGCCTTGTTATTTGACAGGCGATGATGGCATTATGAATATGAGCTATTATGATCTCGTCTTGGGTAACGACCTCTGTGTCTATCCTTCATACTATGAGCCATGGGGTAGAGCACCATTAGAGGCAGTAGCCTTTTATGTTCTTGTATTACAAACCGACCTGCTGGTTTCTGCTTGTGGGCAACACAGAGAAGGGAAAATACAGCGAGATAGAAGACGGTGAAGGTATTACATCGTACTGATTATAATTATTCTGAGGTAGCTGATGGTATCAAGGATACCATAGCCCTGTTATTCGCTTTACGAAAACGGAGGTGAACAAGTGTCGTTCAAATGCAGAAAAGCTTCCCGTAAAGCTCTTTTGGAGTAAGTTTATCATCTACTATGAGCAGGCTTACGACATAGCATTAAAAGAAAAACAGCTGCAAGAAACAACTGATAACTGTTTTAATAACGATATAAAAGATATAACAGTCAAACTAAAAAGAAGTTATGAAAAATTAAATCAGATTATTCCAACGAACCTCAGTGGAAAGAGGTAACTGTAAAGTCAACTCTGCCAAAGGAACTGGCATGTCTTGATGAGCTTGCTCACAATATGTGGTGGGCATGGAATTACGAAGCACGCAACATGTTCAAAGCTCTTGATGAGGAACTCTATGAAGAGGTTGGACATAATCCTGTCCAGCTCCTTGAGCGTCTTAGCTATGACCGTAAGGAAGCTATCGTAAAGGACAAAAAGCTGATGAAGCAGGTGAATGATGTCTATAAGAAGTTCCGTACTTATATGGACGTTAAGCCTAATAAGAAGCGCGCTTCTGTTGCTTACTTCTGTATGGAGTTTGGTCTTAACCAGGCTTTTGAAGATTTATTCTGGTGGTCTTGGTATCTTGGCAGGTGACTACATTAAGGAGGCTTCTGACTCTAACGTAGACTTCTGTGCTGTAGGTTTCCTCTATCGCTTTGGCTACTTCACACAGAGTCTTTCTATGGATGGTCAGCAGATTGCTAAGTACGATGCACAGAACTTCAACTCTCTTCCTATTGAGCGAGAGCTTGATGAGAACGGCAATCAGGTTGTTGTTGATGTTCCTTACCGTAACTATATGGTACACGCACTTGTATGGCGTGTGAACGTTGGACGTATAAAGCTTTACTTGCTCGATACAGACAACGATATGAATTCAGAGTTCGACCGATCCTATCACTCACTCTCTCTATGGTGGTGATTGGGAAAACCGTTTGAAGCAAGAGATTCTGCTCGGTATCGGTGGTATTCTTACTTTGAAGAAGCTTGGTATCAAGAAGGATATCTATCACTGCAATGAAGGTCACGCAGCACTTTGTAATCTCCAGCGTCTTTGCGACTACATCGAGAGTGGCTTGACATTTAATCAGGCTATGGAGCTTGTACGTGCTTCATCACTCTATACCGTTCATACTCCAGTTCCAGCAGGTCACGACTACTTCGACGAGGAACTCTTCGGCAAGTATATGGGTGATTATCCTGCTAAACTAGGTATCTCGTGGGATGAGTTCATCGGTATGGGTCGTACCAATCCTGATGATCACAGCGAGCGTTTCTGTATGAGTACCTTCGCTTGTAACACCTGTCAGGAAGTCAATGGTGTGTCAAAGCTTCACGGTTGGGTAAGTCAGAAGATGTTTGCTCCATTGTGGAAGGGTTACTTCCCAGAGGAGAATGCTGTTGGTTATGTTACCAATGGTGTACACCTCCCAACATGGACAGCAACAGAGTGGCGTAAGGTTTACGATAAATACTTTGATGAGAGTTTCATGGGTGACCAGAGCAACGAGTCTATCTCGCACGCTATCTATAATGTTCCTGATGCAGAAATCTGGGAGACACGTATGGCATTGAAGCAGAAACTTATCAAGTATATCCGTGATAAGTTCACCAAGCAGTGGCTTCGCAATCAGGGTGACCCAGCTAAGGTCGTTTCTATCCTTGAGCGTATCAACCCTAACGCATTGATGATTGGTTTCTGCCGTCGCTTTGCAACGTATAAGCGTGCACACTTGCTCTTCACTGACCTTGAGCGTTTGGAGAAGATTGTAAACAACCCAGAGCGTCCAGTTCTGTTCTTCTTCTCTCGTAAGGCTCACCCAGCTGATGGTGCAGGACAGGGACTTATCAAGCGTATCTTTGAGATTTCACGTATGCCACAGTTCCTCGGTAAGATTATCTTCCTTGAGGATTACGATATGCAGTTGGCTCGTCGTCTCGTATCTGGTGTTGATATCTGGATGAATACACCAACTCGTCCACTCGAGGCAAGTGGTACATCTGGTGAGAAGGCAGAGATGAACGGTGTTGTAAACCTCTCAGTACTTGATGGCTGGTGGGTTGAAGGCTCACTGCGAGGAGCTGGATGGGCATTGCCAGAGAAGCGCACTTATCAGAATCAGGGCTATCAGGATCAGCTCTGATGCAGCTACTATCTATGGTCTATTTGAGAATGAGATTGCCCTCTACTCAATAAGAATCAAGATGGCTACTCAGAGGATTGGGTTAAGGTTGAAAAGAACTCTATCGCAACTATCGCTCCTCATTATACAATGAAGCGTCAGCTTGACGACTATTATGACAAGTTCTATGAGAGTCAGGCTAAGCGTTCTCATAAGCTTGAGGCTGATGATAATAAACTTGCTAAGGAGATTGCTCTTTGGAAGGAATCTGTAGCAGAGCGTTGGGACAGCATCTATGTTGTTTCTAAGAACGAGGATGCATTGCAGGACATTTCTACAGGTCATAAGATTAAGGTTACTTACACAATCGACGAGCAGGGCTTGAACGATGCAGTAGGTCTTGAGTTGGTATTCTTAAAGAATGCACCTGTTGATGACGTAAACATCCACAAGGTAATCCCATTCAAGATGGTGAAGACAGAGGGTAATCACTATACCTTCGAGGCTACTTTTGATGCAACTGTAGCAGGTGCTTATAAGTACGCTGTTCGTATGTATCCTAAGAACGATCTCTTGCCACACCGTCAGGACTTCGCTTATGTGAAGTGGATTGGATAAGAACAGTCTAAGGACTAATCAATAATAAAAAGCCATTCCTAAATGCTGTAAAGTATTGGGAATGGCTTTTTTGTGTTTCTATGCTATTGAATTATAACTGGGTCTAATCTAATTTACAATGGTAATATGCCATTTCCCTCTATATGTTTACCATTTGTTTACCGCCTTCTGCTTACCCTTTTTTATATATTTTGCGATAACGTGAACCGATGTTGATGATTTTCTTTTCATGTTCTAACTGTGCTGTAAGTTGATAGGCGTAGGTTGTAGAAAGGTTCAGACGGCGACGGAGGTCATTAACAGTGATTATCGGACTCTCTTCAAACAACTCTTTTAGTGCAGCGTTAACGGCTGATTTTTATAGGAAGTGTGATGTACTGTCTTTGTAGGTTTTGCTTTTTCAAAAATCCATCTTTCCAACGCTTTGTGAAAGATCCTTATCGAGGGCGGAATCTGATTTTGCGAACTGCAACATTACGGGAGATGGTGATGATGCGTCTTAGGGTCTTCAGTATGTCGCCTTTAAGGGCAAGCGAGAAGAATCCAATGCCCGGTAGATGAACTGTATTCCCACTTTTTAGCTCCTTCTGCTAATTCTGTTTTTAATGCAGCGATAGTCCTGAGAATGTGGCTGTTGTGAGTGTTGTCGTTTGTTGGATACGCTGACAGATTCTCATCATTCCCCGTGACATCTTTCTGATAGGCACGATCTTAGTGCTTTTACGCTGCAGCGAGTTTACCGCTTGTTCTTAATAGTTTGTAATTTACAGTCATAGCTTTTACGTTTGTAATAAGGGTTACAATCATCTTTTCGTGAGCCGTCAGTGTGTGAAAGGAGTCTCTATAATCACATACTGCTTAGGCAGAATTCTTTTTTCACGAAAGAAAGAAATTAGCTTATGTGACAAAAAGTGTGCTTATAAAGGTCGTTTTCTCTTATGTGACATGTAAAGGCTAAAAATCTCCATTCCCCTTTTATTTCTTAGGAGAATGGGACTTTATAAAGTCTTGATGAAGATCTTTTCTTCTTTCCATACTGATCCCCTGTGTAGGTTCAATTTTGTCTTTTAAATCTGCATTGAGTGATTCAATGGCATTGTTTTGTATTTGGCATCTTCAATTCAGCAATCGTAGTATGTCCACAATGACGACATATTCTTTTAAGGCTCAAAAGCACTACGTAGAGCTGCATGAGTAATGCGATTTTCCCATCTTCTGTTGTTGTCTGTCTCCTTTAAGAAAATCCTCCCACTTGCGTGTACTATCTTTAAAGCCCCAATAAAGGACTCCTTGTCCGTATGACATAACATCTTGATAATCTAAGCAGTTCTTTTGAAGCTTCCTCAAGCTTTATGCCTTGAAGTAGTTGTCTTTATAGTCACTACCTGATGGAACTGGCACAATTGGAATTAATTGGGGAAAAGCTTGCCTAAGTCCCTTTATAAACCATCGCATACAAGCCTTGAATGGTATACCCAAGTGACTCCAAGTAGCTTATGCCCTCCTTATAGTCTTCAAGACGTTGCAGCCATTGATAAACTTAAACCAAAAGTACATCACCGCACAATGAATCCTTCATGATAACGACACCAAAAATTACGTCCCCAATAGGTGGCATCCATTAAAACCACTATAGGCGAACAAGAAGGTTAAAGTTCTTCTTATGCAAGATTTTGGTGAGTTTTCTATAAATTGTCCTGGTTGAAACCCGTACCCTCTGATAGATCTTTGACTGTTAGATTACCCTGAATAACGATTATTGACAATGGTATTGGTAAGGCGATTATGTCCAACAAAGCTCCTCTTACAGCACTTACAATACCAGCGTTGACTACCATTAAGATGACCACGTTTTATAGTCGATTTTGAGCCACAATAAAAGCAGATTTTTGCCATAAAAATATAAATAAAACAAAGATAATGATTATTAGATAGTTGCAAGGATTTTAAGCACATTTTTGTCATATAGGCTTTGAAATTATTTACGTGAAAAATAATCATTTCTCATGAAGAAAAATATTTTTTCATGAAAATAATTCGAGATCCATGCTGCAAAGATACTGTTTCAATGGTCGCTTGCAAGGATAAGCTATGTAGTAATGTCTGTATTTGTGCTTTTTGCGTGGGCTTAGATTTTGGATGGGTAGGTAGAAGAAAGAGAAAAGCTCCTCAGACCAGTGTGGTATGTGGTTTTGAGAGCTGTATTTTGAAAATAAAACCGACTGATTTCCTTTTCGAGTGTACTTTATAGAAGGATGATAATAATATATGATAGAAACTCAGTAAAGATGTTTTTGAAACAAAACCTCTTTTTACCACCCGAACTTGTATTGATGGTCTACCGCTTGTCATTGCTGTTGGGAAACCATTACCATTGAAAGTCCATGTAAAAGTTGGTTTTGTTGCCGCTCTATCAATAAGCCGACAGGCAAGTTCTTAGTTGCTTTTTCCAAGCAATCCCGCATAGTAGGCGTATTTCATTGCGCCAAATGTCAATACCAAACGTTGTATTGAAGAGCATAATGTTACCCTTGTTCACTATAGGTGCTGGGGTTGTATCTGAGGTATAAGCAACTTTACAAGTATCTTTTTCTTGTTGTTGTTTGTGAGACGATAGTTTTTGTCTCTATTTCAGAGATATACTATCTTTATAAGTCAAAGTAAGTTCTTTTGTAGTTATCTGTTGAATGGATTATATTAATTAGTTGCTCATTATCATTATAAGTGAACCTCCATGTATCTTCCTTTTGTATTTTCCTTTTTGCTCTATCACGCATCTTCTAACAAAACCGTTTTTGTTCAGATACATTATATAGACTGTTGCTTTTCCCATTACGTTCTATTTTCATTATGACATTTGGGACTACAATAGCACGTGTTTTTGTATGAATGTATTTGAAAGATACCATTTCATCCTTAGTCTTAATACTTGTAACTAATCCTCTTTCATCTGTTTGGATAGTCATACTGTCCACCTCTTTAGGCGTTCCATTAGTGAATAGCTTTTGAAAGGTTAATTGCTGCAGGATCCGCCAGCGATCAATAATCAGTCATGTCATCACGTTTTTGTTACTGCATGATGAAAAAAGATGTTGCACCTATTATTGTTGCAGTAAGAAGTGCGATTGTAATAGTCTTTTTCATTGTCCCGTTTTTGTGTTATAGTTTTTGTAATTGGCACGTTCTTGTCAACTCATTGGCTTGTAGCTTTTAACTTGTTGCAAATATATAAATTTATCAGTGATATGTTTCTATACTATAATTTTATTAGTTTAGGGTGAAAAAGTCAGCAATTAGCTTTTATATCATAGCTTCGCTTTGTTCTGTGTTTCTTTTAGAACATTTCCCTTTGATAGTCACCCGTCAATAATTCCTGTTGTAGAAAAGCGTATGAATAGCCAGGACTTTGATAATACAATCCTGTTGACTGGTCCTGAATACGGCTGTAAGTATCAGAGTTATAGAGCATATCAATTGCTTCGGACATAGTACAATGTCTGTCTTTCATCAATAAGGCTATAAGTTCTGCACATACATCCTCTATCATTATATCAATCTACTCGTTAGTCAGTTTTATAGATTAGTGCACCGCCATTCCTCTCGCAGATGATAGAAATGTCATGAATGGCATCCTCAAAGGACTGTGTGTCAGAACATCATAAAAGGAGATCAAGTAGTCTATTCCCTTAAAACGTTTAAGGTAATTATACGCTTGTCGCTGACCAAGATTAAACTTCTTGGCAAATTCTGCTATTAAAGCGACGATGTAGCGTATTTGATTTGTTTCCTCTCTTGACATACTTTGTTCATTATATTCACGACAAATATATGAATTATTTTCCGAAATACTACTATCTGTCTACGAAAAGTTTATAGCAATGCGGGTTAATTGGCTTGGTTGATAAGGTTCACCACCACCTTTACCATTATATCCTTTTCCTCTGTTTTGCTCTCGGCAATCATTAGAGTGAGGGCAACGAGGGTGTTGTCAGCAATTCGTTTGGTACGTAAGCATCCAATATTAGCCGCCTTTGCGTGGTCTTCCAGCTTTACTACCTTTGCCCGAAAAACTTATGTTTGTACTCAACGAAACAAATGTTTTTCGAGTTTGTTGCACTCCTGTGGACATGCGTCAGGGCCTCCTCGCCTGTCCCAAGTGGTCCGCAGCCATGCTTTCAACCCTTCTGATGGAGTAGTCTATGTCTTCTACAACCGCTCCCGTAACCGAATCAAGTTGCTGCACTGGGAACGCTGTGGTTTTGTCGTCTATCATAAACAGATGGCACAGGGTTGCCTGAGTTCTAAAATCATACGGGCGAGTACCGGCTTCTATGACCTTCGCTGGGACGAACTGGTACTCTATATTGAAGGTATAAATCCTAATTGCTACCGAAGAAAAAGATATAATAAATCTTAGTATTTTTGGTAATGTCAGATATTTTTGTATCTTTACATCATATAAAGAACTGATAATATGATGGATACGTCTCGCTGCACAATGATATCTGACTACCATTCTCTAACTCGGGAAGCTGTTATTAAACTTCTTGAGCAAAAGGATGCTGAACTTAAGGATAAGGATGCTGGAACTTAAGGATAAGGATGCTGAACTTAAGGATAAGGATGCTGAACTTAAGATAAGGATGCTGAACTTAAGGATAAGGATGCTGAACTTAGGATAAGGATGCAGAACTTATGATAAGGATGCAGAACTTAGGATAAGTGATGCAGAACTGGAACGAAAGTCCCGTCGCATTCTTGAGCTTTGAGCGCATGGTGTATGGTAGGCGCAGAGAAACGCCTACCTGAGAGTGCATGCTGACTGGACAGGTACGCTTTTTGAGGAACAGTGGGCCAAGGAAGGCTCCTGGCTCAGGTGGAAGCCCTTCCCATCATCAGGGCGAGATAAAACAGCAGGCCGGACAACGCAGAGCATCACGCCGCACGAGCCGTCCTTCCGTAAAGGGAACGGCCTACGCCTCCTATGTTCCTCGAGAACATGGAGCGACAGGTGACGGAGATATATCCGAGGGTTGTGACGCCGAGCGCATGGTTATCATCGGACATGACAGAAGTGAGCATCTGTGCCTGCGTCCCTCATCCTTTTTATGTCAGGGTAGAAGATCGCGTCATCTGCCGCCTGAAGGAAGCTCCGCCCAACGGATGCGAAGGTCGACATCCCAGAAGCCCCTTGAAAAAGCAGGCGGTGATTGTTTTGCCGACGCTTCCTGCTCGCTGAAATCATCACCGCCAAGTTTGCCTATCACCAGCCCGAGTACAGACAATGTGCCCGGTGGAAGGAACTGGGCGTGAACATCCTCACCTCAACCGTCAACAGCTGGGTTCACGATGCCGCCGATGCACTTTATCCGCTTTACAAGATCCGGACGAAGCAGATCCTGCAAAAGTCCTTACCTTCAGGTTGACGAAACCAGCGTACAGGTTGCTGACCGCAAGGGAAAAGACGCGCAAGGATACCTGTGGGCGTGCGTGACGCCATGCACTCCCAGGGCGTGTTCTTCCATTGAAGGACGGTTCGCGCTCGGGCTCTGTGGCAGATGAGGTTGTTCAAGGGCACAAGGTGCCATACAGTCTGACGGGTATGAGGCCCTAGGCAGGTTTGAGAACGTTCAGGGCATAGTGCTACTGGGATGCATGGCACATGTGAGACGCAAGTTCGAAACATCCGCGGATGACGACAGAAATGCAGCTCACATCATCGAAACGATAGCCACGCTGTATGAGTTGGAGGAAAAACCTCGACACAGGAAAGCGCCACCCGAAGAAGTGGAGGCCGAGCGGAAGGCCAAGGCCTCACCCCATACTGGAAGTATCTTGAGACCTATATGCTGATGTGCACAAACAGTACACCCCAGGCGAAGCTATGGAGAAGGCACTGCGTTATGCCTTCGCCGTATGGATACGCATTGGCAGGTATGTGCAGGACGGACGCTTCAACATAGACAACAATCTCATGGAGCAGGCCATCAGACCCATCACGCTTGGAAGAAAGAACTATCTGTTCTGCGGCAACAATGAGGGAGCGGAGAACAATGCCATCTTCTATACCTTCATGGCGTGTTGCAGGGAAGCAGACATAGACCCATATGAATGGATGAAGGAAATTCTTTTCAAAACCATTGCTCGACATGACAGAGGAGGAACTCACGAAAATACTACTTTTCAATCAGAATAATCAAAACAACCCTTATTTGCCGCCGTATATATAAGGGTTGTTTGTTAGTGGAAAGACTGGCCATTATTGGATGCTTACTTTGGTACCATCGGGACGATAGAGGATAGCGTTGTTGTTCATAAACCATAGGAAGAGAGTGGTTGCAATACGCTTGTTACCATCGCTGAACGAGTGATTCTAGTGACAAGATAGAGAAGACAGCCGCTTTCTCCTCTACACTCGGATAGAGTTCCGTACCATCGAAGGTTTGATAGATTTGTCCAATAGAACTTTTGAAGGAGTCTATCTTTTTCTCATTACCAAAGAGAACAGAGCACCAAACTTCTGTCGAAGCATATCTATCTCGTTCATGGCATTCTCGTATGTGGCGTGGAAGGTTTTCTTTGGTGGTCTTGGCGATGCGGAAGTCGCTGGTAATCATAGTTGTCGAGTGTCGAGTGCGTAGGTATAGCTCCATTACAACATCAAAGAGCGCGTTACTTTCATCTGTTGTCTTTGTGGGTTGTTGCTGATAGCTCTGCCTAATACTTGTATGAGTTGGCGCAGTTCTGCAATCTGATGTTTACGTATGTTCTCGTTGATAGTAGCATAGCCTTTGACAAGATACTGTTTGAGAACAGAGTTTGCCCATTGGCGGAAAACGAACGCCCTTTGGCTATGTACTGGTAGCCTATAGATATAATTACATCAAGAGTATAATATGGACAGGCTTTTTTATACTCATTAACGTGCAAAAATGCACGTTATTCTCTCGTAGTTAGTTCTGCTCTTTTAAAAACATTACTTTTACGTGTCTTCGTATGTTTGACTCTTCTTTGTCAAAGAGTTCTGCCATTTGCTTTGTACTAGTCATATGGTTTCTCCTTCCAACTTTACATCAAGTTGGGTCTACCATCTTCACTTTGATAGATGATACTTTTGTCGTTTAAGGTTTTGTTCATATAGTTTAGGGTTTATAGTTGTTAGTCAGTGGACGAGGAATATTTTAATCCCTCGTCAGTTTACGGCTCATATAGCGCACTGGATACCATACGGAAAGCCAGCCAACAAGAATAACTGTGAGGAAGATAGTGATGATATCTTCGGGATGAACACTGATAGGATAGGCATTAACAACGAAGTTGCCAGCCTGATCGCCGAGCTGTACAAGTCCGTAAGTCTGTTGCAACCAGCAGAGTAATAAACCGAGTGCAATACCGATGATAGCACCCGCTGCAGATATCATTCTACCTTCAAAGAGGAAGATACGACGTATCTGACCATCCGTTGCACCGAGGTTGCGCAGGGTGATAACGTCATTCTTCTTGTCAATGATGAGCATCGATAGCGAACCAATGATGTTAAAGCATGCTACCATAAGTATGAATGTGAGGAAGACATAGGCAAAGAGCTTCTCAATACGCATGATATTAAACGTGTCGGCTTGCTGCTCATAGCGGTCTAATACCTTGTATTTATCACCGAGAAGATTTTGTATATCGTCCTTGGCTTTGTCGATGTCGACACCGGGTTTCATGCGTAATTCAAGTGATGTAATCTCTCCCTGTCGGTTGAAGATACGGCGTGCGAACTCGAGAGAGGTGATAATGTACCCCTTGTCATACTTCATCTGCTTCACTTGAAACAATACTCCCGGTGATATCAATGAGTCTTTTACAAAGGCATCTGTTGGATTAGAAGCATCATACTGTCCTTCACGTTGGGGCGCATAGATGTGTAAGTAGTCTCGCCATGCAACCCCAGTGCCGAGGTCTTGGGCCAATCTAATACCAAGAACACCATATTGCAGGTTGGCTGTACGAAGTCTAAAAATCGCCCTCACTATATAGAATATTGCTGATATGTGTCAGCGAGTCGATGTTATCTTCCACACCCTTCACGTTCACCATGGCTTGTTTGTCGTGATAGATCGCTAATGCTTGATCTTCTACACATTCTGTAGCCACTTCTACTGAAGGTAGTTTTTTTACCTTTAAAAGTAAAGGATCGTTCGCCGACATAGCCTTACCCTTTGCTGCTTCAATCTTTATTTGTGGATCAAAGTTGGTAAAAAAAGATGCAACAAGGTCTGAGAATCCATTAAATCCGCTCATCACAACTACTAATGCCATTGTTGCTACAGACACCTGAGTAATGGAGATGAGGGCTGATAACGTTAATAGCATGTGTACTCTTCTTTGAGAAGAGGTAACGGCGGGCAATGTAAAAAGGGAAGTTCATGATGGGTGTTGAGTGTTAGGTGTTGGGTGTTGAATGTTGGGTGATGAGGGATAGGGTGTTGGGTGTTGATGGCGTGTAGGGCGTTAATACACTTTGTAGAAATCATTAACACCCAACATTCAACACCCATCACCCATCACTTACTTCTTTAATAACTCGTCAATGCGCTCCAAATAGTCGAGGGAGTCGTCAATGAAGTAGCGTAGCTCAGGGATGATGCGCAGCTGATTATGCACACGTTGTCCTAAGTCATAGCGGATAGTTTTCTCATTAGCATTGATGTTTTTCAGTATTTCTTCGCCCTTCTCAGATGGGAAGATACTGAGGTAAGCGGTACAGATACTGAGGTCTGGACTTACCTTTACACGTGTTACGCTAACCAAAACACCATGCATCATACGTGTCTGTGTCTGGAAAATACTTGCTAACTCCTTTTGAAGAAGTCGTGATATGCGGTTTTGTCTTGTTTCTGCATTGTCTAATCTATTTTTGTTTTATCCTGCAAAGGTACTGAAAGTTTGAAAAACCCACAAACTTTTATGTTGAAGTGTGGGGAATGGGTGATGGATGTTGGGTGTTAGGTGGTGATGATATGTGGATGTTTGGTGATGGGTGATAGGTGTTGGGTGGTGATGATATGTGGATGTTTGGTGATGGGTGATAGGTGTTGGGTGGTGATGATATGTGGGTGTTTGAGATGGGTGATAGGTGTTGGGTGGTGATGATATGTGGATGTTTGGTGATGAAAGCTGGGCTTTTTGTGTTTGGTGTTGATGCTCCGCACATAGTGTGCGAACGCCCCGCACATATTGTGCGGATGGTAAGCACCTGTGGTGTTGAGAGCTAAACAGATTACTATATGCTGTGAGTATGGAAGCAACTACTGGATTATAAAATCAGCTATAGTTATCCCTTTGAGATCACTCCCTCCTCCTTGGAGAGGGGCTGGGGTGAGGCTTTTGTGTAGCTTTTTATTTCTTCCCAATCAGTGTCAAACCATCGCGTAGTGGGAGGATAACCTTCTCAATTCGGTCGTCTCTGAGCAAAAACTCAGTGAAATGTCGGATGCCAATTGTCTGACTGATCGTGGTCGTAGGGCAGGGTCAATGACGCCAATCCCACAGTGTGTTGTCAGCAAGGATATAACCACCGTAACGGATGATAGGCAACAATTTCTCATATACCTCCGTATAATTGCGCTTGTCACCATCGACGAAAGCCATATCACAGAATCCCTAACTTCGAGCCTCTTCTGCCGCATCACCGATACGGAAGTCAATCTTGTCGGCAACTGGGACCCTTCAATCCAAGGACGAGTGAAATCTTCCATCTCGTCATTGATTTCAAAGGTATAGAGTTTGCCCCTTCCTCCAAGCCTCTGCCATCAGATAGCCGAATAGCCACTGAAAGTACCCACTGGAGGATATTCTCTAGGGCGTATCATCTGTACAAGCATCTTCAAGAGACGTCCTTGCAGATGCTCCGCTTTGCCATACGCCCGTGAATGGTATGCGATGTTTGTGCACGATAAAGACGGTAAAGATAATCGCTTCTCGGATCGATATGCGAAGCAAGATAGGCATCGCAGCCCGCCTCATCGGTGAGGGATGTATAGGTGTTGGTTGTTGGCATGGGTGATAAAAATGATGATGGGTACTGAAAGGTTATAGGAGCGACAATGCTTCTATAGCCAATTTGTAGCTGTTAAGACCAAAGCCTTGGATCGTACCCTTGCAGGCTGGGGCAACTGCAGAGTGGCGACGGAATTTCTCACGGTCGTTAACATTACTGATATGTACCTCAATCACTGGTGTTTGCAAAGAACGGATGCAATCCAAAAGCGCAATACTTGTATGCGTATAAGCACCCGCATTAAGGATGATACCATCATACGAGAATCCAATCTCTTGCAGTTTGTTGATGAGTTCGCCCTCAACATTACTCTCGTAATAGTCGATGGTGCTGTTAGGATAGCTTTCACGCAGCTGTGAAAGGAAGGTGTCCATAGACAGACTACCATATATTTCAGGTTCTACGCACCCTAAGAGGTCTCAAGTTAGGACCATTAATAATGATTACTTTCATATATCTTTCTTCAAATATCGTTTTTAATGTATCTTTTGCATATAAATTGCAGTATGCAAAAATAAGAAATTAAATGGAAACAGACAAGAATTCAAAGGATATTGTCAGCCGTTACCGTCGTTATCTGAAGTTAGAGAAAGGCTACTCGGTAAATACGCTCGATGCTTATATGCGTGATGTGGATAAGTTTGCGCTATCTTGCTGTAGAACAGGTTAATGTGTTGGATGTGAAGTTGGAAGATTTAGAACACTTTGCGGCCTTTATTTCTGATCTTGGCATTGGTCCTCGCTCTTTGGCACGCATTCTTAGTGGGGTGCGCCAGTTCTATCGTTTCCTTGTTGTCGATGGTTATTTAGAAGTAGACCTGACAGAGTTGTTAGAGTCACCAAAGCAACCTGACCACTTACCAGAGGTTCTTTCCACTGCCGAAGTTGATCTCTTAGAGCAGGCGATAGACCTGTCAAAATGGGAAGGACACCGCAACCGTGCTATTATTGAGGTCTTGTTCTCTTGTGGACTGCGTGTGTCAGAACTCACCAACTTAAAACTTTCCAATCTATATATCGAAGAACAGTATATCCGAGTGATGGGTAAAGGTTCGAAGGAACGTTTGGTTCCTATCTCACCGCGTGCCTTAGACGAGCTAAGCTATTGGTTTGCCGATCGTAATGTGATGAAAATAAAACCCGGAGAGGAGGATTATGTCTTTCTTAATCGTCGTGGACAGCATCTTACTCGTACGATGATTCTTATTATGATAAAGCGCTATGCGCTCGAAGCAGGTATCAAGAAGACAATCTCTCCTCACACTCTTCGCCACTCCTTTGCCACCCTCTATTGCTTTGAAGGCGGTGCTGATTTACGAGCTATTCAGGCAACGTTAGGGACACGAAAGTATTGGAACAACAGAGATTTACACGCATATCGATACCTCAACACTACGACAGGAAATTCTTGAACATCACCCTCGTAATATCCTGTATAATGAGCGTCAGCAAGCCGACTTACTATCAGAATAATCTTTATTGATGCCCATCAACATATAAAAAGGATAAAATCGGATTGCGTAACGGATTTTATGTATCTTTGTGCCATTAAACTAATATTAAATTACAAAACAACGTTTAAGATGAAAATCAAACATTTATTCTTAATCGTCTTACTCTTTTGTCACTGGAATGGTCTCTGCGCAGCAGATGGGACCTCATCCTCGTGAATAAGAACGTAAGACAAGGTAAGTAGCAATGGCTTAACTTACTACATCCTTCACAATGAGCGCCGAGCATCGCTGCTAAACTTTACATTAGCACAGCGTGTTGGTTCTATTCAGAGAGAATGATAACCAACGTGGTTTGGCTCACTTTCTTGAGCACATGGCATTCAACGGTTCTGAGCATTTTCCTGACTCAACGCTCCTTGAATTCACCCAGCTCACTCGTGTGGAGTTTGCAGCAACTTGAATGCTTACACCAGTATCGACCGGACGGTCTATCGTATTTGCGACGTGCCTACTTTGCTCGTCAGACAGCACTCGACTCTTGTCTGCTGATTCTGGATCAAACGGCTTTGAGCACTTGCTGACAAGGGAGATTGACAAGGAACGTGGCGTTATTCATCAGGGTAGCGGTGCGCCGTACACCGGTGATGCGAATCTATGATGACGTTTTGCCCAAGTTCCATCCTAACTCAAAGTATGGTCAATGTATGCCAACTCGGTTTGATGAGCATTGCTGACAAGTTCCCTTATCAGGACCCTCCGCGACTCATTATAAGAAGTGGTATCGTCCGCACAACCAGGTATCATCGTTGTTGGTGATATCGATGTAGACCACACGAGAACGAGATTAAGAAGCTTTGGGCTAAATCTACTGTTCCTGCAAATGCTGCACAGGTGAGTAGAAGAAGCTGTGCGCATACTCAAGGATGCCATCTACGTGTTTGGTAAGGATAAGGAGATGCCTTGCAGCCAGGTAGGTTTCTGCATGAAGCATGACGCCTTCCCTGATGCACAGAAGGGCGATATGTACTACTATGTAGACTCTTTAGAAAGAACATCATCACCATGATGCTCAATCAGCGACTCTGAGTTGGCACAGAAGGCAGACTGTCCTTTCACAGGTGCTTATTCTTATGATGATGATTACATGCTTTCGAAGCCAAAGGCAGCCTTTAATATGGCAGCTGAGTGCAAAAGAAGGCAGGATCTCGAAGCCCTCGCAGCTATCTATCGTGAGGCACAACGCGTTGGCGTCAGCATGGCTACAGCAGGCGAGTGCGACCGTATGAAGGCTGAGATACTCTTCTCGAGTCAGCTTATGTCAACCGTAACAAGGTGAAGAACGCACAGTATGGCGATGAACTTCGTGATCACTATCTTTCTAACAGAACCAATCCCTGCCAAGGAGGATGATTATCGATTCTGAAGAAGTTTGTTGAGATGCCTACATTGAATGTTGATTTTCATCAATAAGTATGCACTGGGAACTCATCACTCGATATGACAGCAACTTCGTTGCTTATATCTTCGCACAGGAGAAGGCTGGTGCAACTTACCCAACAGAGGCTCAGATGGCACAGACTATCAATGCTGTACGTGCAGAGAAGATTGAGCCATCGTTGACAATGCTAAAGCTAGGTCTATTGTTTCGACGAGAAGAAGCTCCCAAGGCTGGTAAGATTGTTAGAAGCGAGAAGCGAGAACACAGGTGCTTGGTTATAAGGAGTTGACACTGAGTAATGGCGCACGTGTCATCCTTTAAGAAGACCAACTGCAAGGATAATGAAAATTCAGTTCCAGGCAACGGCTAAGGGCGGTAGGACCTATGGTGAGCGCTGACCTCTAGTAACTCACAACTCTTTGATGCTGTCCTCGGTTATAGTGGCTTTTAGGTGATTACTCAAGAATTACAGAAAGCACTCGGTAAGCAGGCTTCTATGGGCTGCAGTATGTCAAGCTACTATCAGTCATTAGCTGGTTCATGTGTCCGTGCGATATCGAGACAATGATGCAGTTGCTTTATCTCAACTTTACCAATATTGCAAAGGGATGAGGCTTCTTACAAAGCGATGATGGCACAGATGGAGTTAGCACTGCAAAAACAAAGACCTCTCACCTGAGAGTGTGTTCGCGTGATCTGATCAGCAACACTATCTATGGTCATGAAGCACGTTTCGCTCCAACGACATTGAATACATTGAAGAACGTAAGCTACGATCGTATCTTGTGATTTGGAAAGCGTTTTGCTAATCCTGGCCAGTTTGTTTACTATTTCGTAGGTGAACTTTGATGAGGCTACACTCGTCCATTGATTGAGAAGTATATTGCATGTCTGCCAAAGGGCAGCTAGAGAACTGGAAGGAAGTTCTAAGCCATGTGAATGGTAAGGTTGCAAAACAAGTTCACTCGTAAGTTGGGAGACACCAAAGGCAATTGCTTTTTGAGTTCCGCATGCGCAATGGCTTATACCTTTGAGGGCGATATTCTTGCACTGATCAGCAGCTCAGAGTTCTCTATGGTTTATCTGAAGAGTATTCGTGAAGATGCCAGTAGCTTACTTCTAGGCGCAAGGGTAAGTTACGTCGTTTTGGTAACAAGGCTGTGGCTATCGTTCAGAGCTATTGTCCAATGGACCCGAGAAGGCTGACCTCGCTGTTAAGCTCTTGCTGAGGGAATGAAGGACAATACTGTCAAGATGGATACTGATACAGGTTCAGAAAGTGAAGGATTTGATGCTAAGAATGCAGAACTTTCATAAGACTACAGCTATGGATGGGTATTTCGACGACTATATCCGGTCAGGTGTAGACTTCCATACCAACTATAAGAAGACTGTTGAGGCAATCACCCCAGCTAAAGCTTGTTGCTCACTTGAAGCAGATCTTGGCAGCAGGTAACCATGCAGAGGTGGTAATGACACCAGCAAAATAATACGTATTCTATGTTTCGAAAAAGGACTCTCATGGGTCCTTTTTCATTTAACAAACTATCAACAGCGAATTATTTTCATGAAAATAAATATTTTTGTCGTGAAAAATAAATATTTCTTTTCATGTAAATAAACTCTTTTTCTTCATGAAAAAGAATTTGTAGGAGATAGCTTTTTATCATTTAAAGAAGAGAGCCGCATTTCCCGCAAATGGGCTCTTCTCGGTCTATAAAATGCTTGTAGAACCTGTCGATTTTATCGATGTCTCACTTTTTATGCACACGGAACTATCATATTCCTTTTGTATTATATACTCATTAGCGTAGATAGAGAGTCATCACTCTTTATTGTCGCAGCAACCATATACGAACAGTATTTATTGAGTAAAACTCATTCAACTAACAAATCACCTTTCTGATAACGGTCAGCGTCAAGCTTTTGTAACTCTTTCTCATATAGGCTTCTGAGTCTTAAATAAAGCATGAAGATATGGTACGCTCATTTTCCTGCTGTATGTTCTACGTCCGTGAAGAATTGAGTCACCTTCTTTGTCATAAACGATGGAATAGCTTTTGGTCGTTTTGCGCCAGGTATACTTTCTACAAGGATATTCTTGTCAACCGGGGATCTTGGATGTCACGAATGGCAGTGTCCTTCGAACATTTTGCTAACGTTGCCCATGTCTTTGATGTTATCTTGCCTCACAGCCGTCAAGAAATAGATTGAGCATTTGTGTACGTCGTTCTGTCATAGGCACAGCCGATGCTTCTCGCCGGCAGCTCTTGTTTAAGATTGTTGTGACGGTGGCACCAGCTTCCGTCAAGTGCATCCACCACTCTGCATATACCACACTAACCACCTGCTAACGTCGCCATCTCCACGCTGCATACGTCTGAGAATGTCATGAGTGCTTCTTATCCTTGTTTATCTGTGATGAAATATTATAGAAACGGAAACCTACTTTTCTCGCCACGTGCCAAGAGCATATCTGAAAGAATACGTGCTAATCGTCCGTTTCCATCCTCAAATGGATGAATGCTTACAAACCGTAAATGAGCAATCGCAGAACGTGTGACACTACTTACAGGTTCTTCTTTATTAAACCATCTAAGGAACTTTTGCATTTCTTCGTCAATACGGTCCGGAGAAGGAGCAATATAGTGAATTTTCTCGCGTCCAAATATTCCACTGACTATATGCTCCTCGTTCGTTCTATACTGTCCAATTTCTATCTCGCTACCTTCACTGTAGCCAGAAGGGAAGAATGCTGCTTGCCAAGCATATAATCTTTCTTTTGTGAGAATCATATCATAATGCTGTACAGCTTCGAGCATTATGTTGACAACAGAGTCAACATAGTGGGATGGTGCAGTATGTTTTACGTTCTCAATCCCAAGTTTTCTTGCTATGGAAGAACGGACCTGATCCACGTTCAGACGAATACCTTCTACTTGGAGGAAAAACAATGTCATAAGTGAGGTTTTCTGCCATAGCACGCAGTTTGCTATCAAATCCCAATGAGCTCAACCTTCCGTAAAGTAAACCTTGTTTACGGAATACTTGTTCCTGCAAGAGTGATACTTGTGAAGTGTCCCAACGGAAGTTTGTCCAATTGTCTCTTTCGTGTATATACATAATGCTTTCTTCTGTTTATGCGACGAAAAGTGCCTTATATCGTCGCAGTTTATGCGACAAAAATACTAAAACGGCTTCAGAGTAACAAATAAACTAAACGCATTTTTGCGATGTTTTTACAAAGGAAAAACGTCAGAAGTTGATTTGTAGTTGGCAATTATATTTCGTTAGTTATTGTAAAACATATAATGCACTTCATCATCAGCCAACATCTAACACCTATCACCCATCAATTCCCTCAATAATGTATAAATTTTACTTATTTATTTTGTTATCCCGCTAGTTGCAGTAACTTGCACTCTTAAACAGAGAGTTAGTAGTAAAATAAACATAAAAAGTAGATAAATATATGCATATTTGTTTTCATCGGAATCAGTATCTGAGGGACACCCGATAAGGTTGCTGATCAGATAAGTGACGCATTGCTCGACCAGTTCTTGGCTTACGACGAGGATGCACGTTGCGCTTAGTAGAAACCTTTTAACACTACGGGACAGGTGGTGATTATGGGTGAGGTAAGGTCAAGGAATATGTGACTTCAGACAATTGCCTGCAAGACAATTAATAAGATTGCATACAAAGGCTGAATATCAGTTTGACGGCAATAGCTGTGGTATTCTTTTCTGCTGTTCCAGAGCAGAGGATGATATCAACCGTGGCGTTGACAAACGGTGATACTGAGAACCAAGGAGCTGCGATCAGGTATGATGTTTGGTTATGCGCTTGTAACGAAACAGACAATTATATGCCTGTAACACTCGACTCGGCACACTCCTTATGACCACATCTGGCTGACATCCGCAAGGAAGGTAAGCAGATGACTTATCTCCGTCCGCGACTTCTAAGAGTCAGGTGACAGTAGAGTAGCATGATGGTCATATTCCACAACGAATTGATACCATCGTTGTCTCAACACAGCATGACGACTTTATCAAGCTCGCTGACGACTCACGTGAGGCACAGTGTGAAGGCGGATAAGGAGATGGTTGAGCAGATCCATAAGGACGTTCTTGAAATCTCGATGCTACGCGTAAAGGCACAGATAACATCGGAGAAAGCACTTGGCTTGTTCAACGACAATATCAAGTATCTTGTTAATCCAACGGGTAAGTTCGTGATTGGTGGTCCTCATGGAGATACTGGTCTGACAGGTCGTAAGATTATCGTTGATACTTACGGTGTAGTGGCGGTCACGGTGGTGGTGCCTTCTCCGTGAAGGGATTCAAGCAAGGTGGACCGTTCTGCAGCCTATGCGGAACACGTTATATCGCAAAGAATAGGTAGGGCAGCTGGTGGGAGTGATGAGATTCTCGCAGTCATTACGCCATTGGTGTTGCTGAGCCTGTTAGTGTTTATGTGAATACTATGGTCGTTCACACGTGAAGGCTAACATGGTGAGATAGCTGAGATGGTGAAGAAACTGTTTGACCTTTCTCGTCCAAAGGCTATTGAGAAGACGCTGAAAACTCCGTCAGCCAATGTATTTGGAGACAGCTGCTTATGGTCATATGGGACGCCGTAATGAGGTTGTTCAGAAGACCTCTGGAAAGCCGTTATCATGAGACAAAGACTTTAGTTGATATTGAACTTTTCCACTTGGGAAAAAGCTCGATCGATAGAGGATATTAAAAAGACATTCGGACTCTAATAGATAATGCCGACAACTGATCCCATTGTTCGCCCTTCTCTATTGTTAAAGTCAACATTGGCAGCAGGGCAAAGAAGGCCAATGTTGACTTGTAAGTGCGGGTCAGAAAAACTGACTCGTCTATCTTGTTGCGCCCTAAAACACAGAGAAAAGTTTCAGTTGACGGACCAAGTTTTGCAGAAGAAGGCTACTTTAAAGGGAATAGGTTTTTAAGTTGGAACGTGGAAACAATTATAGATTAGGTGTTTCAGAAGCGTCCTCAGCCACTTATGCTGTAAGCAATGGTACATGTTATTGCAGCAATGCTCTTAGGTTGTTTTGTGATAGAATAGTAGCTTTTCTATGAGAATTTCATAGAACGCGGATAAAAGAGTTTTCTTCCGTGTTAGTCGTAGTAAAGAATTAGCCTTTGAAACAAATGAAGAGTGCTTTTTCAAACGAGTCTTGATAGCACAAACCTCTTTGTTAGGTAGTATTCTCTATTATTTCTTGTGCGTAATTTGGAGGTGGTAAGCTTTCAAATGACACACAAACTTGGAGCGTATAGGATGTTTTTGTGGCGTATTTGTCGCTTATTTCTATTCAAGCATTTGGTCTATGGATCTGTAAACTGTGTTCTTTTGGATAGGAAAAATAACGGACAATGGAGGCGAACACAGGTGTTCCTTTCCTCTTTTGAAGGTGTCTTATTGTTCCCTAATAGTACTCTTGCTGGTTTACTTCTCTTTGTCACCCATGCAGCATTGATTTATACACTAATTGTTATGTTAATCGTCAAAAATGCTTGCTTTTTATAAGAGTTACAGCATCTTTTTAAGAGAATGGGTGCCAGTCTGCAAACAATTTCTGTACTTTGTGCGCTCTGAACTGATGCCGTTGATGGTATTGTAAAGCGTTTTGTTCATTACAGATAACTATTTGATAATAAACTTTTAGGACACGATGATAAAAAGATCTTGGTTTCTGACAGCCAAAGCTTCGTCAAGCGAAAAAGTCGCCAGTTACGACATAGCAGAAGACTTAGGAGTGGAACTGGCTTTTCAGACCTTTCTTTAAGGTCGAAGGACTCTCAGCGAAAGAGTTCCGTCAGCAGAAGATAAACCTGTTGGATTATACCGCTGTGTGTATTTACTCTCGTCATGTTGCAGACAATTATTTTAATCTCGCTATGAAAAATGCGTGTAACGATCCCTGAGGATATGAAGTATTTGTGTGATTGAAACGATTGCTCTTTATATCCGGATATGTTCAGTACCGCAAACGTAAGGTGTTCTTTGGTAATACATGGAAAGATTGATAGTCTTATTCTACCACAATGACTAAGCACAAGACTGAGAAGTAATTTGTTCCGCAGAGTTCTGTACATACGGAGGCTTTTGAGCAGTTGTTGGATGCAAAATAAGCTCAAGCATAAGGAATGTGTGATGTATCGCACAGTTAGCAATGGCTTAACAGAGGAAGAAGTTAAGAACTTTGATTATGATATGCTTGTCTTTAGTCCAACGGGTGTAAAAAGCTTTGAAGGAGAATATCCTCAACTTTAAGCAAGGGGATATTAAGATAGCTGCCCTTTGGGCCTACAGCGAAGGAGTTGAGGCACAGGGGCTGAGACTTTGACCTTCGAGCACCATCTAAGGAGCATCCTTCCTATGACTGGTGGCGTTGCAGTGCTTTCTTAGAGAAAGAGAAGAAGAATAATGATATAACGGCTTCTGCCTCATCTGAAAGGATGGGGAAGAAGCTGACATCAGTACTGGACATACGGTAAAAATAAGCTGATAAGGAATGGAAAAAGGCATGATGAAAGACTGAGAAAAGAAGAACGTCTATGCAGCAAGAAGCTCATAGATACGCTCTTTGGGACAGGTGGAAGTCATGCGATGACAGCATACCCTTTGAAGGCTGTTTACAGACTAATTGACAGTAAGAGGAGACTTCTATATGGAAAGAAAATGGTCATGGAGTCGAAAGCAGGTGTTAGTTAGTGTTCCAAAAAGCATTTCAAACGTGCCGTAAAGCGTAATAGAGTGAAACGGCAGTGCGCGAAGCTTACTGAAAGCACAAGAGTTATGTCACTCTTCGTGTGAACGAGCTAACAGATAAGCAGTTGTTGATAGCTTTATATGGCTTTTCAAAACGAATCGATAGATTCTGTTACAATTGAACAGCGGGTTTCTAACTCGCTTTCAAAGAATAGGAGAACGATATGATGGATGAGAAGGAGAGAAGGAGGTACATCATCATGAACAGCAATCTCAAAATGTTTTAGCCAAACTATGGCGTCTTTTCACACGTGGTTTATCGTGGCTATTGCTACTCCCGATACTCTTTATCGCCAGTTCATATCTCCTTTTACGCCACCTTCTTGTCGCTTTCTACTCCTACTTGTTCGGAGTATGGTAGACAAGCTATCCCTAAGCATGGGCCCGTTTAAGGGGTTAGCTCTAACAATTTGGCGTATATTAAGATGCAACCCATGGGGTGGCAGTGGCTATGACTCAGTACCCTAATGATGACTCTACAATAGAATATTAATACAGAGTTGAGGCTTATGAGGAAAGGGTGCAATGCCTTAAAGTCTTTAATTCCTTTGACTCTTTAAAAGTATAAAGATATAGATGAAGAACTTTGTAGAAGAACTCCGTTGGCGTGGTATGCTGGCTCAAATGATGCCAGTACTGAGGAAATGCTTCAGAAAGAGATGGTTTCAGCTTACTTGGGTACTGACCCAACAGCTGACTCATTGCATATTGGACACCTTTGTGGTATCATGATGTTGCGCCATTTGCAACGTTGTGGACACAAACCTTACCTCCTTGTGGGTGGTGCAACTGGCTATGATTGGCGACCCTTCCGGTAAGAGTCAGGAGCGTAACCTCCTTTGATACAGAAACACTTTACCATAACCAAGAGGCTATCAAAAGCAGGTTAGTAAGTTCCTCGACTTTGATGGAAACGAGCCTAACAAGGCTGAGATGGTTAACAACTATGACTGGATGAAGGACTTCACCTTCCTTGACTTCGCTCGTTTGGTTGGTAAGCATATTACTGTTAACTACATGATGGCTAAGGATAGTGTGAAGAAGCGCTTGAGTGGTGAGACTCGCGATGGACTTAGCTTTACAGAGTTTACCTATCAGCTTCTGCAGGTTACGACTTCTCTATCTCTATGAGAAGTTTGGTGTTGTTGCAGTTGGGTGGTAATGACCGGTGAGGGTAATATGACGACTGGTACAGAGCTTATCCGTCGTACAATTAGTAACGAGACTGAGGCATATTGCCTCACTTGTCCACTGATTACAAAGGCGGATGGTAGGGAAGTTCGAGCAAGACTGAAAGCGGTAATATCCGGCCTCGATCGTAACCGCACCATACACCATACGCTTTCTATCAGTTCTCGTTGAATGTCAGTGATGATGATGCCGGAAGTATATCAAAACTTTCACTTCTTTGGAGAAGGATGTCATCGATAGTCTTATTGAAGAACATCGTCAAGACCCAGGTCGTCATGACGCTCCAGTATCGTCTTGCAGAGGAGGTTGCCACCCGTATGGTTCACTCTCAGGAAGACCTTGATATGGCGATTGCAGCCTCTAACATTCTCTTTGGCAAGAGTACAAAGGAAAACTTGCTTTGCAGTTAGACGAGCAGACCTTACTGATGTCTCAAGGATGTACCACATTATGAAGTTTCAGCGGACGTACTTGGTCAGCCACAGTTGACGTCTTCAATCAGGAAGGTAGCAGATCTTCCCAAGTAAGAGTGAGATGCGTAAGCTCGTTAAGGGCGGTGGCGTAGCACTCAACAAGGAAAAACTTGCAGCCTTGGATCAGCCAGTAACAGCCGAGGATCTTATTGATGGTAAGTATCTCCTCGTACAGAAGGGTAAGAAGAACTACTCTTTGATTATTGTAAAGTAAGTTTTTACAAACTACAATACATAACTACGAAAAGCCTTACTACGCTCATTGTGGCGCTGCAAGGCTTTTTAATTCACCACAGAACGTACCCTAACTCAGGATATTACAGGGTTTTAATTAAACGATTATGAAAAAGCTTTTCTTACTTTTACAACTGACAGTACTCCGGTTTTCACATCTTGTCACGGTGATGACCCACTACCGTGATCCTACACCACAGCCTCCTGCTTGAGACTGAGAATACTATCTTTGTTTATATGCCGTGGTCGGGTAGTCTCCGTAATCTCTATGTTTACTCTGCGATTAATCTGAGCAGACATCAAGCATGCGGTTGAGTCTCAGGAGGATTAGGTGATAGACGTCTGATTGTATTCATCTCTGAGTCACCTTCAAAAGGTTTGCTGATAAAAGTGTCAAGTATCAGCAGGGGCGTTATGTGGATGATACGGTAGCTGTCATTCAATAATACGCTTGCCAGCCAACAGTTGAACTCTGCTAACTGGATAACCACATTGCTGAAACGTGTGCAGGGCTTGCACCGGCCTCGCAGCTATTCAATGATAGTGGGCTGTCATGGTATAGGGTTGGATTCCCGCAACTCGCGGGACACGCAGCCGTTACACCACTTCCGCTTTCAGAAGACGTGATGTAGAACGCCTCCCTTGACCCGTTGGTTTGGTGGTAGAAACTTACAAAACAGATATTTCGACATTGGATAAGGGTATTGAGCAGTCAGTATCGGAAAGATGCAGTATATTCTTTTTCGATGACTACTATGTCAAACCGTTGAGGTGGCTTGTGAGCTTCGTCATAGTGCAAAAGCATATCATTGCCTGTCCTATGAGATTATGGCGCCTGGGTATGCCTTTACGACCCTTCTTTGGACAGAACCTCAAGAGCAGTCCTGACTATGCCCGTATCTGTGACAGCTTCTATAATTTCGTAGTCATGCTTCTATTCCTCTCACGGAACAACTACAGTGTCATAGATTGTTCTCAGGCAGAGGGAATGGTGAGATGTAATGAAGGATATCAACCGTTCCGGTAATCTTGAAACGTATCTGAGAATATATGCAGATAATGGATGGTTATCAGCTCTGCTGTCTTCTTCGATATGGGTGATTATGCACGCAAGATAGCGCAAAATGAGCCGGTTCTGTTAGCCTGCTTTGAGCGTCAGCTTAAACTCCTTGTGCCATACAAGCGCAATACACAGTCATTCTTTACAGAGGTAAGAAATTCAGGTGTTGGTGATGTCCTACAATCAATACTTATTCAGGCAGTACCATCTCTGACCCTTTCAAGTAACACGATAGTAACAAACTCTTTTTGCTCGCAGCCCTTACTACAGGCTACGCATTAGGAGGGCGAGCTGGTACAAGACGAGGATAGCCAAAAGCATAGTGCGGCTATATTTGCTGTACAGCTGCCGCAGTCATCCTCGCCTCTATAAAAAGTATAGTCTCCGGACTTTCACTCAAATATAAAAGCACAGACGCATCAAAATGAACGGGTATCTTTCACGCAGGTGTGCCATCATCAGTTCTGAAAGTTGTTCGTTCATTTTTGTACCTTCTCTTCAACTCCTTCTGCTCCTGTTGCAGCAATGGCTTTCGAGGATTCCTCTCCGCCCACAGCTACCGCATCAGCACCTAATGCAAGTAGCTTTTATAAGCATCGTAGCCCGTATCAATGCTACAGTCAACGAAGTTGCGATACCGCTTCTAGTGCTGCCTCAATCTTTGGTAGAACCATCAGCGGAGCTGTGCCGAAGGAATACGTCCGTGGTGATGAGAAATAACAATAGCAGCACAGCCAGCCTCCTACACTTCAAAGCATCCTGCATAGAGAGTACGCCTTGGCAACGAATGGAACTGAGCCAGCAGCCTTCACGTCATTCTTTGAGGTCTGAAAGCATGACGGGACCGAGTGGAATACCGTCTACAACATCATATACCGCCCGTCTGTTCAGGAACGTGGTCAGTGTCTACACCGACAGCTATTGCACCGTGTTTGATAGCAAACTAGATCTCATCAGAGGATGATACTATGGTCAGCAAATGGCTTAATGATTCTCACTGTTCTTGCTCCTTCAGCTGCGATTTCAGCATATTCCTCGTTAGGTTCCATACCCACCCAGTTGACTGTATTCAACTTTTTGGCAGCACGTGCATACTCTAACATTGGTTTCTTGCCGTCTTTCAGCACTTTATTAAGATGCGAGAAGGCAGGCATCATAATCGGTGAATCGAACTCTTCACCGAAGATACTGTCTTCAATGTTGGCTCGACGGCATCAATAACACGCATCTCAACATGATGAGAATCCAAGTAGTTACGGTTAAAAACATTTGCATCATCTACTTTTGCCGCTTGTTACGGGAATCATTCCCGCTGGTCCTGGCCATGGACTCTTTACGTTATCGTTCATGTTCTTTTAATTTAGGAGTTAAGGAGTGAGAGGGAGTTGAAAGAAGTTAAGACAAATGTTTTGATGTCTCAAATCTAATGTTCGGATTTACTAAAACTAATATCTAAAACTCCCTTTCTCAACTCCCTTTTGCTCCTTCACTCCTTTATATTATAATTACTAGAAACTATTGTCTTAACTCCTTTCAACTCCTTCACTCCTTTTAACTCCTTATATTATATTAATACAAACTATTGTCTTAACTCCTTTCAACTCCTTTCACTCCTTAACTCCTTAACTCCTAGTAATTCACTCCTTAAATTTATATCAATAGCAATGTAATCAATGTGTAAACAATCATTGCTATCACAATGAAGATAGAGATAAAAGCCGACATAAAGCTTTCGTCATCCTCATCCTTGCATAGGCTTTCTATCTGTAACGGTACGAGGAATCCCGTCGGACAGGCAAAGTAGCAGTACGCCAACGAGGAATATCTTCCTGCCATCAATTCACTGGAACAGCAAGAAGAAGGCTCCTACGATAGCCCCACAGCACAAGGCGCACCACTGTCAATGCCAAAAGTGGCTCGAGCTGTGCTGCCTGTAAGTGGATCCATAGCCGAGCGTGAAGAGGATAATGCTCGCAATAGGTGTCATTGCCATATTCATCGTACCGTCATAGATTGTGTGAAATTCATTTTCCATCAGCCATTGGTACAAGCCCAACATATTAACGAGGATACCCGCGATAACGGCTATGATGAATGGTGCTGTAATAATTCGTTTCGCCATAGGCAGGAAAGCCACATCCCTTGACGTCGGCGTGATGAGGTGCTGGCACAAGTCCAAAGTTGATAAGGATACCAGCAACGTCAGGTGATGATATTCACAGCGTGTCTCTGCTCTACCAATGCGATATAAAGGGGTAGGGCAACGCTGCCTCCCTCACATGTCATCAGTAGGAGGTGCAATCGAGGCATAACTGACCGCTGATGGGCTTTGCTAGTGCTCTTACCTATCAGATGAGACAAAGAATCCAAGCGAGTATCTAAAGAGAGATCTCGTAAATGAAATTCGTCGACAATTCTGCCTTCACAGGTACGTGAAAGACGAGCAGCGGGAAAAGAATATTAAATACTAATGACTTGCTCCTTCGTTCTGTCCTGCATGTTGCCCAAACTCTTCTATGGCTTAACCAGCCGGAGAAACATCATAAAGAAGACAGGAAGAGGATTTCTATTGCTTTCATCTATTTGCTGAATTTATCTCAATTTGTATTTGTTACAAAGTACAAATATAGATAAAATGCATGATATTGCAAATGAATAGGAGAATTTAGAATAAGGAAGCCTTCACCTCAACCCTCTCCGAAAGGAGAGGGGAGTGATTACCGAAAAGGGTAATCTTAATTCGAGGTTGGTATGAGTTGTTTCTATTCTATTGACATATGGTAGGGTATTTTGTTCTCCGCACTATTGGTGTTTGCCGTTCGCACCATTGGTGCTTAGCATCACACCATTGGTGCGGACCAACAGCACGATGTGAAATAATAGCTTAGAATGATACAAAAGAGGGTGTTATTGGAATACAAAAACAGGCACAGCAGGAGGATGCTGTGCCTGTTGTAGAGATAAAAAGATGTTATCTTTTAATTCTTCTCTTTATAAAAATAATGTACTGTTTAGCGTGTTGTAACCGTAAAGGCCTTTGTCTCATGAGGTTGTGAGGTGGCTTGCCACGCCTTACGTTGACGTGTTGTCTTGTGCTCCCATACGTCTCTGAAATTATATTCCTTTGCATTGCCGAGGATGAGTGGCAACTGAACACGCTGAG
>BNJU01001581.1_pt1 | contig 61416 bp, 40 predicted proteins | sample 8539281 | NCBI WGS metagenome assembly BNJU01 (sample SAMD00202456, study PRJDB9452) | human saliva metagenome | isolation source: human saliva | place: Japan
AAGGTGAGGGTGATAAATAAAAATCTATCACGGTTTTAAAAAAATACATATTAGACACTATCACTAATGGGTGGTAAGATAAGTAGTAGTTAAAATGAAGGAGGAATGAATATGTGCAGAACAATCGTTGGAGTATCCGCTAATCTCTGTCCGGTTGATCCGGAAGGGAAAAACCTTCATTCCTCCGTGTCTAGTCAATTTGCGGAAGGGATCCGTCAAGCAGGAGGACTTCCAATGGTCATCCCGATGGGAGATCCTTCCTTGGTTAAGGATTATGTTGAAACGATTGACAAGTTGATCCTAAGTGGAGGTCAAAATGTCGATCCTAGTCTCTATGGCGAAGAAAAAACGATCGAAAGCGATGATTACAATATCGAACGAGATCAATTTGAGCTTGCCCTATTGAAGGAAGCAGTTCGCCAAAACAAACCGGTTCTAGGAATCTGCCGTGGGGTTCAGTTGATCAATGTGGCTTTTGGAGGAACACTCAACCAAGAGATTGAAGGACATTGGCAAGGACTTCCGTTTGGGACTTCCCATTCTATCGAGACTAAGAAAGGTAGTGTGGTAGAGCAACTCTTTGGTCAGGCTAGTCGGATCAATTCCGTGCACCGTCAAAGTATCAAGGATCTTGCACCAAATTTCCGTGCAACCGCCTTTGATCCGCGCGATCACACCATCGAAGCGATTGAAGCAGTAGACGGTCATCGGATTATGGGCTTTGCAGTGGCATCCAGAATACTTGGTCAACGAAGAAAAAAGGGAATTTAGAACTCTTCCGTTATTTATTACAGGAATTATAAGAAAAAGAGAGGTTGAATTGGTATCAGCCTCTTTTTGGTATGGTTATTACTATCTAGAAATAGTAAGGGTTTTGTGCTAGAATAGGAACTACAATTGGGAGGTATTGATAGAAATGAAACTTGCTAAGACAATGAACCGTAACTATTTATGGTTGCTTCTAGGTTCTTATTTTTGTGGCCATGATGGTCAATCTATTGAGTTTTTTTCAACAAAGGAATTATTTCTAGAACTTGGTAAAGTAGGATGGACCCATACGGTCCTTGCTTTGTTCATTAGTTATCCTATTCTTTGGTTTTTTTGACGGAGAGCAAGAAGTATATCTGCATACAAAAATTGAATCTCTGGTTCGTGGCAGGTATCCTATTTATTTCTATTTTGAAAAGTCCGAGCCTATTTATGTCATTGGGCCTAGTGTTGCTCTCACTGGTCTTGTTTCTATATTTTTTTATTTAGGAAAAAGAAACAATCGCTTATATCTTCTTAGCGGTAGATGTCTTGTCTTTTTCCGAAATTGTTGCTACAAACCAGTGCCAATCTTCAAGATAAGGAACTGGGAATCTTTACGTTTACGATTTCTGAATCGAAGTTGCCTACTTTGATTTGGCCAGTATTAGTAGCCGTTATCGTTGCCGTCCTGATCGGTTTTCTTCTCTCCAAGGTTTCTTTGGCTAAAGTTAATGAAACCTGGGTTCGAAGACTCACAGTGGTGACAATTATAGGTGGTATTTTCTATGTGCTCTATCTATCGATTGTTGCCTATTATAAAATTAAAGCCAATGCGGTCTCTTCCTTTGATATTGGAATCTTTTCACAGATGTTTGAGAGAATGAGACATGATTTTTCACAAGTTACCACCCTCGAAAGAGATAGGGCCTTATCGCATTTCGGAGTCCATATTTCTCCTATTTATTATTTGATCTTGCCCTTTTATATGCTATTTCCTTATGTGGAAACATTGGATATCGCTCAAACAGTGATTGTCTTTTCTGCAGTTATCCCGCTTTGTTTGATTCTAAAGAAAATACAATTGCCAAAAGTCATGACGCCACTCGTGCTTGTCCTCTTTTTTGTGACTCCGGTCATGACAACGAGTGGTGGATTCCATTTGCATGAAAATTGTTTTTTGCCTCCATTGATACTTTGGTTGTTCTACAGCCTAATTTCTCAGTGGCGTGGAAGAACTATCTTGTTCACCTTGTTGCTCCTTTTTGTGAAAGAGGATGCCTTTGTCTACGTGCTGTCCTTAGGACTTTATTTTGCTTTTCAACATCGTTTTACCTTCGGGGCCAAGTTTAAAAAGTGGTTGTATTTCAGCCTGTTTGCCTTACCGATACTTTATTTTGCATTTGCCATGTTCCTCTTAGCAAGATATGGCGAGGGAGCTATGGTTTCTCGATACAATAATCTATTATTGACTGGGGAAAACGGTCTCCTGATGGTTGTGAAAAATGTAGTCCTAAGTCCGCTTTTTGTTTTGGGAAGTTTATTTACAGCGAAAAGACTTGGCTACATCTTTTTGGTCCTATTTCCTTTTAGCTTTTTGCCACTGATTCAGCGACGTTGGTCTACCTATTTTCTGATGTTGCCCCTTTTTCTCATTAATTTATTGATGGATTGGCCATACCAATATGATATTGGTTTTCAGTATAGCTATGGTTCGGTCACGCTTCTATTTTTGATGGCCTTATTGTCCATCGATCAATTAAGTAAGAACCAGTTGGCATCAAATAATGCATTGTTGGCTCTACTAGCTTCTTCCATCATTTTTTCAAGCGCCATTCTATATAGTTTTACGCATAACTGGAATTTTGAAATCCAATACTATCAAACACGTAGAGACTATTTTGATGGGCTCGAAAAGACCCTGCAGGCTATCCCTAAAGATAAAGCGGTCTTAGCAGCAGGTGGCTATACGCCGAGTCTTCGCAGCCATGAAAAATTGTATGATATTTTCTACCATAATGACAAAAAGCTTGATTCTAGGATTGACATAGTGGTAGTTCCAAGGGAAATGCAAGAGGAAAAAAATGGCTATTCTGAAACTGCCACTCTAAACCTCTATAAAGAATCAGGGTATAAAGAGAGCAACTTATCTACAAAAGATGTGCTGATTTTGGAAAAATAACTGTTTGAAAGAGGGAGACTTAGTTAGAAAAAATTCACAAGCAAAATAGCCCTTAAGTATACAAAAGATGGATTTTTTGTTCAATAACCTTGACTTCTTCACTATGTTTTGCTATATTGTATGCGTTGATTTATAAAAAATCATCCTGGAAAGGGAGAAAAAATGAAAAAAGTAGCGATTTATTTATCAATAGTGTTTTCGCTATTATTTGTATCTTTTACACTTTTTTCGAAAAGTGTCAGTGCAGAAACGTCTAAAAAAAGTAGACGTGATTAATTCTATCAATTTGAGCAATGACTCTGGGGGAGAATTGACAGGGTCGCTTGGATTGTATGATCGGTTTCGTGTGAATGCAACATTCGCATTGGAAGGAAAAAATGTCAAAGAGGGAGACACTTCTGAATTAGTATTAGAAAATCCCTTGATCATTGATTCTACTAATTTTGAAATTAAGGATAAGAAAACTGAAAAAGTTATCGCTAACGCAGTAGTGGATAAGGATACCGGTAAGATTGTTCTGACATTTACAAAATTTGTGGAAACAAAAAATGATGTGTCAGGTTCTTTCTTCTTCTACTCAATGATAGACCGACAAAAACATCCACAGGGTGGCGATGTTCCGGTTACTGTGAAGGTGAATAATAAAACCAAATTCACCGGTAAGGTAAAAGCCGGCGAAGTGGGCCAAGGCGGAAAATATATTGTTGCTAAGTCAGGCTGGGATGTCAACAAGGAACACAAGCAAATTGGTTTTAGAATCTCTGTTAACCGAACAGGGGAAGCTATTCCGAATGCAGTGATTACCGATACATTGAAATCTACAGGAGTCTCTTATACAGAAGGTAGCTTTAAAATTTATAAAGGGACCTTTAAATACGACAACGGCTGGAAGCTCGAGAATAAAACGGATGTCACCAATGATTACGCCATTAACGTTTCAGGAAATTCATTTTCTGTCAACCTTGGTAGCTTGTCAAAAGATGATCACTTTGTGATTGAATATACAGCAGACTTGAGCTACATGCCTGTAGATGGTGAAAAAATCGAAAATAATGTGACTATTTCTGGAAATGGTTCTGAAATTAACCATGCATCTAGTGCTGTCAAAATCCAAATTGCAGGTGGAACCGGAGTAGCTTACGACTTTGGTATCAAGATCCATAAAGTAGACGAAAATAACAAGTCTCTTAAAGGAGCTAAGTTCCAAGTTATTCGTGTAGCCAACAATCAACTGATTGGAGAGTTTGAAACAAATAAGGATGGTGAGATTGTTGTCAAAAACCTTTTGAGAGACCAATATATCATCAAAGAAATTTCAGCTCCAGAAGGATATGACTTGGCAGCAGATACTGTTGTTGAAGCTGGTGAATTTAAAACACCAAAAACACCAGTATCTAAGACCATTGTAGACCAAAAGACAACCACAACAACGACAACGACTACTGCAGAGCCAACAACCACGACGACTACTACTGCAGAGCCAACGACTACGACGACGACTACTGCAGAGCCAACCACCACGACGACGACTACTGCAGAGCCAACGACTACGACGACGACTACTGCAGAGCCAACCACCACGACGACGACTACTGCAGAGCCAACGACAACTACAACAACTACTGCAGAGCCAACCACCACGACAACGACTACTGCAGAGCCAACCACCACGACGACGACTACTGCAGAACCAACGACAACGACGACGACTACTGCAGAGCCAACGACAACGACAACGACTACTGCAGAACCAACCACCACAACGACGACTACTGCAGAACCAACAACCACCACCACCACAACAACAACTCCAGAGAAACCGGTGACTCCAGGAAGTGAAGAATCAACGACGACGACCACGACTGGAAAACCAGGACCAAAAGGTGGAAACAATGGAGGAGGGCGTAAAGTGCTTCTTCCTAATACAGGTGAAGTTGTAGCAACTGGATTTGTATTCTCAGGAGCCTTTGTGTTAGCAGGTGCAGTCGTATTGAAACGAAAATTGTCTATTAAATAAACAATGAGTTTCTATATAAGGGGAGAGCATGAGCTCTCTCTTTTTTGGGAATGTATTATGGAGAAAAAGGGATGAAATTATCAATCTTAATAACCCTCTTGAATGAGGAGCTGGTACTTCCTCAAACCCATCGTGAAATTTCTAATCAGCTTGAGCAAATGTTAGGGAAAGAACTCTCTGATTATGAAATCCTCTACATCGATGATGGAAGTAGTGACAAGACCTTTGAGTTAATTGAAGAATTTGCAAGAGAAAACGACCGCATCAAATATATCCGTTTCAGTCGAAATTTTGGACGAGAGAGTGGCATCTTGGCTGGTTTTAAATATGCCAGTGGGGATGCGGTGATGGTCATGGACGGAGATCTCCAGCATCCACCATACTTGATTCCCTTATTCTTAGAAGCTTATAATGAGGGCTATGATATTGTTAGTGGCCAACGAACTCGTGAAGGAGAATCTTTTGTAGGAAGTTCCTTTGCACGTTTGTTTTACTTCTTGTCAAATCGCTCCATGGATGTGCACCTAACAGATGGAAAATCTGAATTAAGACTGGTTAGCCGAAAAGCGATGGAAGCCTTTTGTGTCAATGCCAGAGTACAATCGCTTTTAATAAAGGTTTGTATGAATGGATTGGTTTTTAAAAGAAAGTAATTCCTTATAAGAATGAAACCCGTAAGGCTGGAAAAGAGCAAGTTTGGTTTTAAGAAATCTTTGAATTATGCGATTCAAGGAATTATTTCTTTTAATGATCGTCCTCTCCGTGTTTGTATTCAATTCGGTTTCATCTGTTTAGGGCTGGCTCTATTATATCTAGTTTTTGAGTTGATGAAATATATCTTCGCTGCTGGGAATTATGTGAGTGGTTATTTCACAACGATTGCGGCTATTATATTATTTAGCGGAGTTCAACTCATCTCCATCGGAATTCTTGGAGAGTATATTGGCAAGATCTATTACGAAGTGAAGTGTCGTCCTCATTTCATTATTGAAGAGACTAATATCGAACAAGCGAAGAAAAATCATATCGGCTAAAGAAGATAGGAGAAAACATGTTAATCTGGTTCATGCGTTGGCAAGAGTTTTGGAAAAAACATCCAAAGAAAGTTCTCTATGCAACAAGTGCCCTGCTCCCAATGACCATTATGCTCATTGTGTGGGCTTTTATAGGGATGTATCCTTTTGGGAGTAAGAGTCTGATGGCTGTTGACTTTGGACAGCAATATATCAGTTTCTTTGGCTTGCTAAAAAATGCCATCTTGACGGGGGATCTATCTAGTTTGAGTTATTCTTTTACCAAGTCTCTTGGTGGAGATATGATCGGTGTGCTCGGCTACTATTTAATGAGTCCCTTCAACATCATCTATATTCTAGCTCCCCTCAAATATTTTGGGGCAGCAGTATTTTTAACCATTTGGCTCCGCTACGGGGCAATCGGTCTATCCTTTGCTTTCCTTTTAATCAAGCGCTACAAAGGATTAGAATCTAGAAAATGGTTGGTTCCATTATTCTCGACATCCTATGCCTTGTCAGGGATGTTGGTTTCCTATCAGATGAACGTCATCTTCTATGATGCCATGATCATGCTGCCAATTGTGATTGTGTATTTAGAAGAATTATTAGATGGGAAATCTCCTTATCGCTATGCTTTTGCTCTGGGATTGACGGTCTTGCTTCAGTTTTACATGGGCTATATGATCTCCATTTTCATCGCTCTGTATGCCTGCTACTATGTATCACCCAGATTGCTGATTGAAGGAGATCTGAAGACAAAGATTAAAAACTTTAGTATCCCTTTACTGCAAGCAGTGATTTATTCGATTATTGGGATTGCGACAGCTTCAGTCTTGCTCTTGCCTGTATTTCAACCTGATTGAAAGTAAGGGGCAAGTTGGCGGAGGCATGAGCTTCTCATTTGCCTTCCAAATTAACCCTTTAGATATTCTTTCTAAGTTGGTTGTTGGTGGCTTTGATACGACATCAGGCTGGTCAGCAGGTCCCAACCTTCCCAATATTTATATTGGAGCGCTCGGATTTCTTGGTTTTATCTTTTATTTCCTATCGCAAAAAGTTGGAAAAGCCAAAAAATGGGCTGCAGGGATTGTTACCCTCATTTTCCTGATTTCCTTTGTCAATGAATTTGTCAGTAAGATATGGCATATGGGACAAAACCCAGCTGGTTTCTTCTTCCGTTTTTCTTGGCTGTTTTCATTCTTTATGCTAGTCCTAGCCTATCAAGCGATGAAGCAGAAGATCGTTATTTCCAAACGAACCAACTGCATCATCGGCTTGGGCTTGCTCTTGTCGGTAGTTTATCTCTATTTTCATCAGTATAGTTTTATCTCAAAGACTCAACCGCAAGCGATCAGCCGTTTCCTCTCTAAGTTCTCTATTCTAAGTGTTCTGGGAATAGCAGCGGTGACCTGCTTCATCTTCTATGCGTATTGGGAAAAATCTCAGAAGAGCCAATTGGAAAAAATGATCCGAATGGCTCTAGCAGCGCTCATCTTAGTGCTAGCTGCTGTCTTATTAAAGACAGGCTATCTCTTGTCGCAAGTGGGGATTACAGCGATGCTCTATCTGAGCATTCTCTTTATCCTAAACTTTAAGATCTCACGTTTATCCATGATTGTCGTATCTGTGCTCACAATCTTTGAGTTTGGCTATAATGCCTATTTGTCCCAAGTAACATTTGGGTATGATGATGTGCACAAGTTTGCAGATGCGACCGTTTCGGTCAAGCGCGTGACAGACAATATCCAAGAAAATGCAGATCAAAAATTCTATCGGATTGCCACAGATTTTGCCTACTCCAGAACGGTTCCTTCCTTGGTGTCCTACCCGGGTCTAAGTACCTTTAGCTCAAGTTTGGAACGTAGCACCATGGATCACTTTGCTTTCATGGGAGATCTTGGAGTCAACGCGGCGACCCAATATTCAAATGGGACACCTTTGACAGATGCTTTATATGGTGTTCGTTACTTTATGAGTGCCAAGGATTTGATCCTAAGGAGATTGAAGCCAATCCGGATAAGATGTACTTTTATCGATTTACAGACCGCTTTGATCTGCATCGCTATTTCACAGACAAGGTCTATGAGGACAAGCGTTATGTCGTCTATAAGAATCCAAATTCCTTTCCACTTGCATACGGGACTAACAGTCTGGTAAAGAATATTCAATTTGGTGCCAATAATGCCTTTGCTAACCAGAATATTATTTTGAACTCCATGGAGGGGCATCAAAAGGCCAATAATGATACCGTTGAGTACTTTAAACCCTTGGCGTTCAGCTCGATCGAGACAGAAAATGTGATCGAAGAAAAGGTTAATAAGGAAACGGGAGAAGCCATCTATAAGAGAGCGGATTCGTCAAAAGATGCTATTATTCGTTATAAGGTCACTCCACGTACTAATTACACCTATTATTTCTTTACTCCTGTATCTTTGATCCAAAACCAAGATTACTCGGTTTTACTCAATAATAAATGGTTGCTCAATGCTAAAATTTTCACGCAAAGACAAATTTGGCAGTTGACAGATCAAACTGAAAACCAAGAAACGGTTATTGAATTTAGATTTAGAACAGATCACATCGATATGAGCAATGCAGGTGTTTATCGTGCCGATATTGATCAGATTCAACAGGTATTAGAAAACCGGAAGAAACAAGGTTTACAAGTAACCAAGTTTTCAAATACCCAGATTGTTGGTGATGTGTCTATCACAGATGATAGTAACTATATGATGACTTCTATTCCATACAGCGATGGCTGGAAAGTGAAAGTGGATGGGAAGTTTGTCAAAACCGAAAAAGCATGGAATGCATTCTTATCGTTCCCAATCTCAAAGGGAAATCATAAGGTTGAATTCGTCTTTAGACAAAAAGGAGTGATCCTGGGTGCCTTGCTATCCATTGTTTCTGTTGCTTACCTTGTCATTCAAATGAGAAGAAGCAGAAGTAATGAAGGACAATAAGGTTCGAGAGTATCAAAAACTGTGATCAACACAAAAAAGAGAGTGGGACAGAAATCGGTAATTCGTTAGAATTCGATTTCGTCGTCCCACCTCCGCACAGTTGAGTAGGACTGTAAAAGCTGATGAAATCAGCGTAGTAGAGCCCACTCAACCACTGCGTCTTGCTCGACAATCCAAAAATAATTGAGAGGCTAGGACTTTTGTCCCAGCCTCTTTTTTTATATGATCCGTACTTGCGAACGATTAGTTATTAGAAATCTTGCGTTTCAAGATGACGGCTCCTGATAGGATGGCAACGCCGATCAAGATGACACCAGTAGCGACTGCTTCACCTGTTTTCGGAAGGAATGTCTTACGACCTCCGTTTGTAGTTGTGGTGCCAGAATCACTTGGGTTACTAGGTTTGGTCGTATTCGTTGTTGGCCCCTCTGGCGTTGTTGTCGTAGTTGGCGTAGGTTTTGGACCTTCCGTCGTCGTTGTTGTAGTTGTTGGCTCTTGAGTCGTCGTAGTTGTTGTAGGTTCTTCAGTTGTCGTTGAAGTCGTTGTTGACTCTGGAGTTGTTGTAGTGGTAGTAGGAGTAGGTTCCTCAGTAGTTGTTGTCGTCGTAGTCGGCTCTTGAGTTGTCGTTGTAGTGGTTGTTGGCTCTTGAGTCGTTGTAGTTGTTGTCGTTGTCGTCGTTGTCGTCGTAGTCGTCGTTGTCTGTTCTTTTGGATTGACGATTGTCTTCGTAACCTTATGGTCCTTACCAAAATCTTCAGCATTTACGACGGTGTCAGCCTCCTTGATCGTATAACCCGCAGGGGCCTCGGTTTCTGTTAAGATGTATTTATCTTTTAACAGACCATTGACTGTGATATTCCCATTTTTATCAGTCTCGTATTCTCCAATCACTTGGTTGTTGGCTTGACGAACGATCTTAAACTTAGCTCCAGCAAGCGGCTGGCTTTCATCGTTTACCTTATGGACATAAATGGTAAAGACATAACCGACACCAGATCCTCCTGCGACTTGGACAGCGGCTGTGTTTGTCACATCTTCTGTTTCAAACTGCTTTCCTTTAAGGGTAGCATCGTTTTTAAGAAGTTCCCCGTCTACAGGCTCGTAATTTAAGCGAACATCATAATCAATCCGATATTGATCGTTTTCGCTAATGTCCCCCAGATTGACAACAAAAGATTGACCATCTTCACTGATGGTAACAGGGTGTTGATCCGTTACATCAACACGATTTGAAAAGACCCATTCACCTGCTTCAAATGAGAACTTCCCTTTGATGACTTTGATGCTGTCTTTTACATAGGAAGCATTTGTAAATCTCAAATGATCTTCAATAGTGACTTCTTTGATATTTTGTTTACTTTTATTAACAGAAATAGTATAGGAGACTGTTTTATGGTCGTTGTCATTCACCCAACTAGTTTTTGATAATGGAGTTGGGTTACCGTCTCCGACTCCTTTAAAGGTAACCTTCCCGCCGATCTTGGTTACCCCATTGACGGTAATTTCAACAGGGACTTCCCCTTGTTGAGGGTGTTTTTTGAAATCGATACGTGCATAGAAGAAGAAGGATCCTTGGGTATCTGAATGTGTACTAACATAATCCGTGTAGGTTAAGGATATTTTCTTTTTGACATCGTCAACTTTTGCGTGAGCTATAATTTCATTCGTATTAACATCGCGAATTTCAAAACTTTGCGACGTAATGATCAAAGCATCTGGAACGGTGAGATCAGTCGTATCACCTTTTTTGACATCCTTACCAGCTAAGTCGAAATCAGCATTGATACGAAATGTTGCCCATTGTTGTAATTCCCAATCAAGGTTGCCACCTTCATTATTGGTAACTTTGATATTTTTGATTGTATCGACCAATTTTCCGCTTACTGTCACTCCAGGAGTTTCTGCTGAAGTGCGATTCAGACCTAAAGCGAAAAGCATGGCCACTAAACAAAGGACAAATGAGAAAATTTTAATATTCCTATTCTTCATATTATCTTCCCTTTTCATAAAAAAATTAGTGCCTAATCATCAATGTCTGATTACTCTTTTAACGATATGGACCTTTCAAATCCTATCTGTTGGGAATTAGAATTGAGTGCTGAGACACGACCTCCATTAAATAATTTTATAGGGTAAAATATTTTACTTTTTAAAATTATTCCCTACACAGGAATTATAGCAAAAAAATAATGATTGGCTTCAAGCTAAAATTGGTGAAATGGGGCAATAATTACAGGCTTTTAAGCCGTCTCCTTAAATTTCGTTTTCTTTCAGAAAACAACCGTGAAAGTGCCAATAAATTTGCAAATAATGAAGGTGAAAAAGGAAATTTTTACTCAAAAAATACGAATAGTAGTATAGGTGAGACGCTAGGGCGAAGTGATGGTATAATAGAAGAGATAGAAACTATTTAGAATGAAAGAGGAATTATGATGACAAAAATTCGCGGATTTGAACTTGTATCAAGCTATACCAATCAGGACTTGTTACCAAAACGGGAGACTGCTCATGCGGCTGGTTACGACTTAAAGGTGGCCGAGCGCACGGTCATTGCACCAGGAGAAATCGTCCTCGTTCCAACTGGGGTCAAGGCCTATATGCAAGCGGGCGAGGTGCTCTATCTCTATGATCGCTCGTCTAATCCTCGCAAGAAGGGCTTGGTCTTGATCAACTCTGTTGGGGTTATTGATGGAGACTACTATGGCAATCCAGGAAATGAAGGCCATATCTTTGCTCAGATGAAAAACATCACCGATCAAGAAGTTGTTCTTGAAGTCGGGGAACGTGTGGTTCAGGCTGTCTTTGCTCCTTTCTTAATTGCAGATGGAGATGAGGCGGATGGCGTGCGGACTGGTGGATTTGGGTCAACAGGGCACTAAGATGAAGATTATCTTTGTCCGTCACGGGGAGCCAGATTATAGTATGCTTGATAAACTTGAAAATCCGCGACTCTATAGTGGTTTTGGTCGTGATTTAGCACCATTGACAGGAAAGGTCGCAGTCTGGCAAAAGAAGTTGCTAAAACTGCATGTTTTGGAAAGGCAGAGATTATTATTTCATCGTCTGTGACGAGGGCTTTAGAAACAGCACATTATATAGCAGTTGAAACAGGATTGGACTTGTTTGTGGAGCCGTTTTTTCATGAGTGGCGTCCAGACATAGATGGCACTAACTCTGATTTAACTAGTGTATTGGTAGCTCATGAATATTATCTAAAACATCAAGGAGCTTTATCTGAAGATTCTCCTTATCGCTATGAAACTGATCTAGAGATGCGTCATCGTTTTTTAAGAGCTTTGGAAAAATATAAAAATTATAAAACTATTATCATTGTAACTCACGGAATGCTCATGCGCCAGTTTGTGCCAAATGAGAAGATTGATTTTTGCCAAGTGATTGAGTGTGAGATAGAGATTTAGAAAGAGGTATCTTATCGCTAAGAAAAAAACGACATTTATTTGTCAAAATTGTGCTTATAACTCACCCAAATACCTAGGGCGCTGTCCTAACTGTGGTTCTTGGTCTTCTTTTGTCGAGGAAGTCGAGGTCGCAGAGGTCAAGAATGCACGGGTATCCTTGACGGGTGAAAAGACCAAACCCATGAAATTGGCGGACGTGACCTCTATCAATGTTCACCGGACCAAGACGGAGATGGAGGAATTCAACCGCGTCCTTGGTGGAGGTGTGGTACCAGGAAGTCTCGTTCTCATCGGTGGGGATCCAGGGATCGGGAAATCAACCCTTCTCCTTCAAGTGTCGACCCAGTTGTCTCAAGTGGGAACGGTTCTCTATGTTAGTGGAGAGGAATCAGCCCAGCAGATCAAACTTCGTGCAGAGCGCTTGGGGATATCGACAGTGAGTTTTACCTCTATGCCGAGACCAATATGCAGAGCGTGCGAGCAGAAGTGGAGCGAATCCAGCCTAACTTCCTCATCATCGACTCGATTCAGACCATTATGTCTCCTGAGATTTCAGGGGTGCAGGGATCAGTCTCTCAGGTGCGCGAGGTGACGGCTGAGCTCATGCAACTGGCCAAGACCAATAACATTGCTATCTTTATCGTAGGGCATGTGACCAAGGAAGGAACCTTGGCAGGACCTCGGATGTTGGAGCACATGGTGGATACGGTTCTCTACTTTGAAGGGGAGCGCCACCATACCTTCCGGATCCTGAGAGCGGTCAAGAACCGCTTTGGCTCGACCAATGAGATTGGGATTTTCGAAATGCAATCAGGTGGCTTGGTCGAGGTTCTCAATCCTAGTCAGGTCTTTCTGGAAGAACGTTTGGATGGTGCGACCGGATCCTCTATCGTGGTTACCATGGAGGGGACACGTCCGATTCTAGCTGAAGTGCAGGCCTTGGTGACGCCAACCATGTTTGGGAATGCCAAGCGGACGACAACAGGGCTGGATTTTAACCGAGCTAGTCTCATCATGGCGGTGCTAGAAAAACGAGCGGGCTTGCTCCTCCAAAATCAAGATGCATATCTCAAGTCTGCTGGTGGTGTCAAATTAGATGAGCCTGCCATTGACCTAGCGGTTGCAGTTGCTATTGCCTCGAGCTACAAGGATAAGCCAACCAATCCTCAGGAGTGTTTCGTCGGAGAGTTGGGCTTGACAGGAGAAGTCCGTCGAGTCAACCGGATCGAACAGCGGATCAATGAAGCTGCCAAACTTGGTTTTACCAAGATTTATGTTCCGAAAAATTCTCTGACGGGGATCACGACACCATCAGGGATCCAAGTGGTTGGAGTGAGTACACTAGCTGAAGTCTTGAAGAAAGTATTTTAATAGTAGAAAAGAGGCTGGACAAAAACTGTCCAGTCTTTGATGTTTGATAGGAATAACAGCATGACGCAGTGGTTGATTGCTCAAAGCACTGCTCTGAGGTGGTGGATAGAACTTGCGAAGCAAGTGTCCTAAGTATTTGTTCGCTTTTCAATCTCCAAAGACAACCTAATCAACTGTGCGGGGGTGGGAAGACGAACTCTTTTTAAATAGTTGGAGTTCGTTCCCACTCCCTTTTTTCAGATGTGACAGATGACAGGAGGTCCCCTCTGACAGAAAGGATCAGATGTGGTAAAATAATAGATGGTTTGAATTTCAAAGGAATAAAGGAGAGACCATGTCTTATTTTGATAATTTTTTAACAGCCAACCAAGCTTATGTGGCGCTACATGGAGACCTCCGTCTGCCGATTAAGCCCAAAACACAAGTCGCTATCGTGACCTGTATGGATTCTCGTCTTCATGTGGCGCCTGCACTAGGGCTGGCTCTTGGAGATGCTCATATTTTGCGGAATGCTGGAGGGCGCGTGACAGAGGACATGATCCGGTCTTTGGTCATCTCCCAGCAGCAGATGGGCACCCGTGAAATTGTGGTCTTGCACCATACAGACTGTGGCGCTCAGACCTTTGAAAACGAGGGCTTCCGTCAGCATCTCAAGAAAGAACTGGGAGTGGATGTGGGAGATCGCGATTTCCTACCCTTTCAAGATATTGAAGAAAGCGTCCGTGAGGATATGGAGCTTTTAAAATCTTCTCCTTTGATTCCAGAGGATGTGATTATTTCAGGAGCTGTGTATGATGTCGATACCGGTTTGATCTCAGAAGTGAAATAAGTATATAGAAGAGTATAAGAAGACAGAACGATCTCTGTTTTTCCTGTATTCTTCTTTTTGCTGTAAAAAAGTGAACTAAATAGGAAAAAAATATGACAATTTAGCACAAAATTATTAAAAAAAATATGTAGTATAATATGACATTTTAACAAGAGTATTACATTTCAATTTCAACAGATTGACTCTCGATGTCAAGGATGTTACAATTTTATTTGTATCATGGAATCATGAAATATGAAAAAGGAGATCCTATACATGAAGGATGTATTTAATAAGCGTCAGCGCTTTTCATTGCGAAAATATAGCGTTGGGGTTTGTTCAGTTCTTTAGGAACGGCACTCTTTGCTGCAGGAGCTCAATCTGCGTCAGCGGATGAAGCAACAGCAGCCTCTGAATCTGCGGGAACAGCAGCTTCAGAAGCAGCGCAACCTGCTACATCAGAGTCAAGTCAAGCAGAAGCACCAGCGGCTTCTAAGGCATACGGGGAAGGGGCATCAGTTCCAAAAATTGACCTTTCTGGGACTACTGCTACAACTTCAGAAACACCAGCTTCAGCGACTGAAAAAACTGAGGCAGCTGCAACACCAGCTGCTACAGAAAATAAGGTGGCGACAGCTGAAACTAAAAGAACTGAAGAAGCTTCAAAACCACTAAACGTTGGTTCATTGCCAGAAATCGCTCTACCAACAGCGAAAAAGGCAGAAAGCAGCTCTAAACCAGCTTCTACCACAGCACAACCTACTGCAACCAGTGCCGCGGCAAGTGAAAACTCAGAAGCACCAGCTGCAAGTGAAACATCAGAAGAAACTCCTGTGGCTCTCAATCATACAGTGAATCCAACTTCACTTCGTGGTACAGGAACTACTGTAGCAGATCGGGCAACGACTGAAGATCGTAGTGCAACACTTGATCGCGCTGCAACTGATATGACAAATGCAGGAGCTTTAGCCGTCAGCAACCGTCGTCGTGGTAAACGTGCTTTGATAGACCACAATGTGACACCGGTTGATGTTACAACGAAAATAGCTGATAATGTTGAAGCTAACCCTGACATGACAGACCCTAACGGTGCCTCTGTACATTCTCAAACAATTCCAGCTGGTTACCAAGCTAAAGAAGGTGACGTCTATACTTATGGTATCTGGAATCTTACAAAATACAATGAGCGTTACAACACAAACTACTATGCACGTGCTTATAAAAAGCTTTGATGCTTCAACAGATACCACAGTTGAATTGATTGATAAGAATACTGGTAATATTGTTGAAACACACACAATTACTGCAACTAGTGGTATTCAAAAATTCACTACAACAGGTCAGAAATCTAATAAAGAGTTGACATTACAAGTGGATTACCAAGCAGGTGCTGGTCAAGGACCTGGTAAGACAGACCAACCATTCATTCAAATGGGATTTGAAGTTGGATCAGAGATTCAAGCTTTAGTAGCTGCTGGTCATAACCTGACTCCAGCTGAACAAGCTCGTTTTGATGCTGTTTATGCAGCACGTAACTCAAACGATATTATCAATGTGGTTGAACCTGCCTACAATGGTCGTCAAGTTACGGATACAAACTTTAAGATTCCTACCAATGTTGAAAAGACTACTTACTATAAACTTGTTGACAAGGCAAACCCTACCTATAAAGCAACTGGTAAGTCTGTTACAGCTCAGGACTATAAAGAAAATGGAAGTGAAACTGAGTTAGCCAAATATACTCTGAAAGCAATGGAAGGTCAAAACTTCACAGCTTCTGGAGAACGTCAATTTACAAAGACTGAAAAACTCACGGATAAAATTACTAGAGAAACAGCTTATACCCTATATCAAACAGCTGATCCAGATACAACTTCTGGTTATGTAAGCCGTCCTTACACCGTTGGTACCAAATTCATGGATGCTGAGCGTGCTGGGATTAAACGTATCAAGGAAATCGTTGGTGAAGATGGATCTGTAGTGGTTCGTGTTTACCTACTAGATCCAAAACAACAAAGCAAACGTTCAGATGGCACTTTGAACACTGATGGCTATATGTTGCTAGCAGAAACGGCACCAATTAAGCCGGGTGAAGCAAATACTAAAGAACTAGTTGTTAAGAAATCACCTCTTAATACAATAGCTTTCACTGGTACTGACGGCGTTAATCATCCAAATGGTAAGACCGTTCCGTTCGATTTCCAATGGGCTGCTAACTACACTCCGTATAAGACAGTCTTTGTTCCTTTCTTGGGAGACAATATCGGTCACCTTTCACCAAATTCACAATTGGAACGTGGAGTAGGAGGTATTGGTACCAACGTTGACTTGCTCAACTCCTTGACACCATACAAACAACCAATCTACTACTATGACAAGACAGAAACTATCAAGGTAAAACCTGAGGTTGAAAAACAACTGGAAGGTCGTGTGCTAGTTGATGGTGAATTTAACTTCAAGATTAAAGAAGTGAGCAAAAATAAATCACTTCCTTCATATGAACAAGAAGTCACAAATAAAGATGGTAAAGCATCCTTCCCAGAATTATCATTCAAAGAAGAAGGTACTTATACCTACACTATCACTGAATTAAAAGGTTCTGACAAGGATGTCGACTACGATGCCATGGAAGTAACCATGACTGTAAAGGTTACGAAAAATGCTGCGGGTGATTTAGAAGCTTCAGTTAAATACAGTGGTACTGGTGGATTCGCTTCAAGTGCAGATGATAAAGTCTTCAACAACTATGTTGTAGCTCCAGTTAAGACGAAATTTGACTTCAGCAAGGCTCTTGCAGGTCGTGAGTTGAAAGCTGGTGAATTCAACTTTGTATTGAAAGATGCAGATGGTAAGACTCTTCAAACAAAGACAAACACTAAAGAAGGTGTTGTAGCCTTTGATGACTTGACCTTTGACAATACTCAAGTTGGTACTCACAAATACACTGTAGAAGAAGTTATCCCAGAAAATAAAGAAGCTGGTATGACTTACGATACAATGAAGGCTGAAGTAACGATTACAGTTACTAAGGAAGGTCACGTTCTTAAAGCAACAAACACTCTTCCAACAGATACAGAGTTCAACAATACCTTCACTCCAGGTGCTGTGAAAGTTAACCTTGACTTTGATAAATCACTTTCAAACGGTAACTTGAATGCTGGTGATTTCAGCTTTACCTTGACTGGTGATAACAATGTTAATGAAACTGTAACCAACAAAGCTAACGGTAAGATTAACTTTAGCGAATTGTCATTTGATAAAGAAGGTGTCTACAACTACACTGTTAAAGAAGTGAAAGGCAACAATGCCGATGTAGACTACGATGAAATGACAATCGGCGTGAAAGTAACTGTTACGAAAGATGCTGCAACAGGTCTTTTGAGTGCTAAGACTGAAATGACTTCAACAGGTGGTGAAGCAACTGGTAAGGATGACAAGACATTCAACAACCACGTTGTGGCTCCTGTGACTGCTCAATTCGACTTCAGCAAGGCTCTTGCAGGACGTGACTTGAAAGACGGCGAATTTAGCTTTGTATTGAAAGACAAAGATGGTAAAGTCCTTCAAACAAAACAAAACGATGCTAGCGGACGTGTTCGTTTTGATGCCTTGACATTTACAAACGCTCAAGTGGGTGATCACAAGTATACTGTAGAAGAAGTTCAAGGTTCTGAAGCAGGTATGACGTATGACCCAATGAAAGCGAACGTAACAGTAACGGTTACGAAGTCAGGTCATGCGCTTACTGCTGTTGCAACTCTTCCAACAGATACAGAGTTCAACAATACCTTCACACCTGCTGCAACGCAAGCTCAATTCAAGTTCACTAAACGTCTTGAAGGTAAAGCACTTGAAGCAGATGCCTTCACATTCGAATTGCTTGAAAATGGCAATGTGATCCAAACTAAGAAAAACAAAGCTGATGGATCTATTACATTTGATGCAATTGAATACAACATTGTAGGTGAACACACTTACACTGTGCGTGAAAAAGCTGGAACAGATACAAATATCGACTACGATCCAATGAACGCAGTCGTAACCGTTAATGTAACCAAGAATGCAGCTACAGGTCTCTTGAGCGCAGCTGTTACAATGCCTGAAGACACTGAGTTTAACAACTATGTGGTTTCTCCAGTTGTAACAAAATTTGACTTCACTAAGAAGTTGGCTGGCCGTGAATTGAAAGCCGGTGAATTCAGCTTCGTATTGAAAGATGCTGCTGGTAACGAAGTTGAAACAGTGAAAAATGATGCTGCTGGTAACGTAACCTTCTCAGAATTGTCATTCGACAATACGAAAGTTGGTACTCATACGTATACAGTAGAAGAAGTGATTCCTGCAGACAAAGAATTTGGAATGACTTACGACCAAATGAAAGCAACTGTTACAGTTGAAGTTGCCAAGAACGGTCACTCATTGACAACTGTTACAAACGTTACATCAACTGGTGGTAAAGATGCCAACGGTAAGGCTACTGATGGTACTGCAGATAAAGAATTCAACAACAAAGTCACTCCTCCAGAAACTCCAGAATTCCAACCCGAGAAATTTGTCGTTTCTAAAGAGAAATATGACATCACTGGTAACAAGTTGATGGATGACGACGATGAGTTGACAAATGAATACACTGAAACAAATGCAGATCCATATGTAGACAAGACAAACAACAACGAACCAGAAAACTTGAATACTAAGACAGTTAAACGTGGTTCTAAATTGGTTTACCAAGTATGGCTTGATACGACTAAATTCACTGAAGCGAACAACATCCAATACGTTGGTGTATCTGATACATACGACGCTGATAAATTGGACGTTAATGCAGCGGACATCAAAGCATATGATTCAGTAACTGGTGCAGAAGTAACCAATAAATTCGACATCAAAGTTGAAAATGGTACGATCACTGCAACTTCTAAAGACGAATTTATCAAAGATAAAGTAAATGCTCCTGTTATCGACATAACTAAGTTTGAGTTTGGACGTTACTATAAATTTGATATCCCAGCAACTGTTAAAGAATCTGTTAAAGCTGGTGCTGATATTGAAAATACAGCCAACCAAACAGTTCACGTTTACAACCCAGTAAGCAAGACAGTTGAAAAACCGGAAAAACCAACACAAAAACGTGTCAACAGCGTTCCAGTTCCAGTGGAAATGAACTTCACGAAACGTTTGGAAGGTCGTGAACTTCAAGCCAACGAATTCGAATTCGTATTGAAGAAAGACGGCGTTGAAGTTGAGCGCGTGAAGAATGACGCTGCTGGTAAGATCGTCTTCAAGACTCTCGAGTTTGGTCGCGATGATCTTGGTAAGACATACAACTACACAGTAGAAGAAACTCCTGGTACAGATGCAACTGTCAAATACGACACAATGGTTGCTACTGTTAAAGTGGTTGTTTCACACGATGGTACAGCTAAAGCAATCGTTGCCAACGTAACAGACGCTGCTGATAAAGAATTTAACAACCGTGTAACACCTCCAGAAGAGCCTAAGTTCCAACCAGAGAAATACGTTGTTTCTAAAGAGAAATACGATATCACTGGTGACAAGCTCGTTGACGATGATAGAGAGTTGGCAGACAAGTACGCAGATACAAATGCGAACCCATATGCAGACGATGCATCAAACAACGAAGCAGAAAACTTGAATACTAAGACTGTTGAACGTGGTTCTAAATTGGTTTACCAAGTATGGTTGGATACAACTAAATTTGACGCAGCTAACAAGGACAACATCCAAACAGTAGGTATTTCAGATAACTATGATGAAGCTAAATTAAATCTTAATGCGGCTGACATTAAAGCTTACGACTCTGTAACAGGCGCAGAAGTAACAGATAAATTCGATATCGCTGTCAACAACGGTGTGATCACTGCTAACTTGAAAGCTGGCTTCACGAAGTCACTTGGCGATGCAGAAAACACACAAGTTATCGACACAACTAAATTCGAATTCGGACGTTACTACAAGTTTGATATCCCAACAACAGTGAAAGACGATGTAGTAGCTGGTGCAGATATCGAAAATACTGCGGCTCAAGTAGTTAACTATTACAACCCAACTACTAAGAAAGTTGAAAAACCTGAAAAACCAACTGAAAAACGTGTAAACAATGTTCCAATCTCAGTAGAATTTAACTTCACTAAGAAATTGGAAGGTCGTGCTCTTAAAGCTAACGAATTCACATTCGAGTTGAAAGATAGCGACAATGTTGTGATTGCGACTGCAACCAACGACGCAGACGGTAACTTCAAGTTCACTCCAGTTGATTACACAAACAAAGCTGGTAAAACTGTCACTGCCCTTAAATACCAGAAGGGTCAAGAAGGTACGTACACTTACACTGTAACAGAGGTTAAGGGTACAGATTCAACTGTCACTTACGACACAATGGCTGCAGTGGTAACTGTTAAAGTAAGTCATGATGGTACTGCCAAAGCCTTGATCACAAACGTGACAGAACCTGCTGATAAAGAGTTCAACAACCGTGTCACTCCACCAACAGAACCTAAGTTCCAACCAGAGAAATACGTTGTTTCTAAAGCGAAAATCGATATCACAGGTACGAAGCTCGTTGATGACGATTCTGAATTGACAGATAAATATGGTGAAACAAATACAAATCCATATGTCGATACAACTGCCAACAACGAAGATGAAAACTTGAATACGAAACCAGTTGAACGTGGTCAAAAACTTTACTACCAAGTATGGTTGGATACAACTAAATTCTCAGCAACTAACAAAGAAAATATCCAAACAGTAGGAATCACAGATAACTACGACAAGGATAAATTGACTGTTAATGCTTCAGATATCAAGGTTTACGATTCAGTTACTGGTGCAGATGTTACGACTAAATTTGATATCTCTGATAACAATGGTGTTCTGACAGCTAACCTGAAAGAAGGCTTCACGAAGTCACTTGGCGACGCTGAAATACTCAAATCATTGATACTACTAAGTTTGAATTTGGACGCTACTATAAATTTGATATCCCAGCAACAGTGAAAGACGATGTTGTAGCTGGTGCAGATATTGAAAACAAGGCAGCACAAGTTGTTAACTACTACAACCCAGTAAGCAAGACTGTTGAAAAACCAAACAAACCAACTGAAAAACGTGTTAACAGTGTTCCAATCTCAGTAGAATTCAACTTCACTAAGAAATTGGAAGGCCGTGAACTGAAAGCTGGCGAATTCACATTCGAGTTGAAAGACAGTGACAATGTTGTGATTGCAACTGCAACCAATGATGCAGCTGGTAAGATCAAGTTTGCCCCAGTAGATTACACAAATAAAGCTGGTGAAACGGTTACTGCCCTTAAATACAAGAAGGGTCAAGAAGGTACTTACAAGTACACTGTAACAGAGGTTAAGGGTACAGACGCAACTGTCGATTACGACACAATGGCTGCTGTTGTAACTGTTACTGTTTCTCATGATGGTACAGCCAAAGCCTTAATCACAAACGTGACAGAACCAGCTGATAAAGAATTCAATAACACAGTTCGTCCTCCAGAAGAACCTAAGTTCCAACCAGAGAAATATGTTGTTTCTAAAGAGAAATACGATATCACAGGTGACAAGCTCGTTGATGATGATAAAGAGTTAGTCAGACAAGTACGCAGATACCAATGCGGACCCATATGCGGACAATACCATCAATAATGAAGTGGAAAACTTAAATACTAAGACTGTTGAACGTGGATCAAATTAGTTTACCAAGTATGGTTGGATACAACTAAGTTTGACGCAACTAACAAGGACAACATCCAATCAGTAGGAATCTCAGATGACTACGATGAAGCGAAGTTGGAACTTGATTCTACTAAGATCAAAGCTTACGACTCAGTAACAGGCGCAGAAGTAACAGATAAATTCGATATCACTGTCAACAACGGTGTGATTACTGCAACTCTTAAAGATGGCTTCACTAAGTCACTTGGCGATGCAGAAAACACACAAGTCATCGACACAACTAAATTCGCATTTGGACGTTACTACAAGTTCGACATCCCAACAACAGTGAAAGCTGACGTTAAAGGCGGAGTAGACATCGAAAACACTGCGGCTCAAGTTGTAAACTACTACAACCCAACTACTAAGAAAGTTGAAAAACCAAGCAAACCAACTGAAAAACGTGTAAACAACGTTCCAGTTGAGGTAGGATTCAACTTCACGAAACGTTTGGAAGGCCGTGAGCTTAAAGCTAACGAATTCAGCTTCGTGCTTAAAGATTCAACAGGTAAGACTCTTGAAACTGTTAGCAACGATGCATCTGGTAACGTTTCATTCTCACCACTCAACTTCAAGAAAGGTGACGAAGGCGTACACAACTACACAGTAGAAGAAGTTAAAGGCTCAGACGCAACCGTTACATACGACACAATGAAAGCGAATGTAACAGTCACAGTGAAACACGATGGTACAGCTAAAGTGCTTATCGCGACTGTTGGCGACATTGCGGATAAAGAATTTAACAACCGTGTAACACCTCCAGAAGAACCTAAGTTCCAACCAGAGAAATACGTATTGAATACAGCGAAATTCTCTATCACTGATAACAAGCTTCTTGATGATGATGCCGAGTTGACTGATAAATATGGTGAAACAAATACTGATCCATATGTAGACAAAACAGACAACAACGAAGCAGAAACATCAATACTAAGTCTGTTAAACGCGGCGAAAAGATCTACTACCAAGTATGGTTGGATACAACTAAATTCGACGCAGCTAACAAAGACAACGTTCAAACTGTAGGAATTACAGATGACTTTGACGAAACTAAGGTTGATGTTGATGGTTCAGCAATCAAAGCTTACGATTCAGTAACTGGAGCTGATGTTACAGATAAATTCGATATCGCTGTGAACAACGGTGTGATGACTGCAACCCTTAAAGATGGCTTCACTAAGTCACTTGGCGATGCAGAAAACACTCAAATCATTGACACAACTAAATTCGAATTCGGACGTTACTACAAGTTTGATATTCCAGCAACTGTTAAGAACGATGTTCCTGGTGGTGCAGACATCGAAAATACTGCGGCTCAAGTAGTTAACTACTACAACCCAGTAAGCAAGACAGTTGAAAAACCAAACAAACCAACTGAAAAACGTGTAAACAACGTTCCAGTTGAAGTGGAATTCAACTTCACGAAACGTTTGGAAGGTCGTGAACTTAAAGCTAACGAATTCAGCTTCGTGCTTAAAGATTCAGAAGGTAAGACTCTTGAAACTGTAAGCAATGATGCGACTGGTAATGTTAAGTTCTCTAAACTTGAGTTCAAGAAAGGTCAAGAAGGCGTACACAACTACACTGTAGAAGAAGTTAAAGGATCAGACGCAACCGTTACATACGACACAATGAAAGCGAATGTAACAGTTACAGTGAAACACGATGGTACAGCTAAAGTACTTATCGCGACTGTAGGCGACATTGCGGATAAAGAATTTAACAACCGTGTCACTCCTCCAGAAGAACCTAAGTTCCAACCAGAAAAATATGTTGTTTCTGAAGCGAAATTTGATGTAACAGGTACGAAACTCGTTGATGATGACAAAGAATTGGCTAACAAGGTTGCGGATACAAACGCTAACCCATATGCGGACGATGCATCAAACAACGAAGAAGAAAACTTGAACACCAAGACTGTGAAACGTAGCCAAAAACTTTATTACCAAGTATGGCTTGACACGACTCAATTTGATGCAGCTAACAAGGATAACATCCAAACAGTTGGTATCACAGATGACTTCGATGAAACTAAGTTGACTGTGAATGCTTCAGACATCAAGGCATACGATTCAGTATCAGGTGCGGATGTTACATCTAAGTTTGACATCTCAATCGCTAACGGTGTAATCACAGCTAACCTCAAAGATGGCTTCACTAAGTCACTTGGCGACGCAGAAAATACTCAAATCATTGACACTACTAAGTTCGAGTTTGGACGCTACTATAAATTTGATATTCCAGCAACTGTGAACGCAGACGTTCCTGGCGGTGCGGATATTGAAAATACTGCGGCTCAAGTAGTAAACTACTACAACCCAACGACTAAGAAAGTTGAAAAACCAAGCAAACCAACTGAAAAACGTGTCAACAACGTACCAGTTGAAGTGGAATTCAACTTCACTAAACGCTTGGAAGGCCGTGAACTGAAAGCTAACGAATTCAGCTTCGTGCTTAAAGATTCAGAAGGTAAGACTCTTGAAACTGTAAGCAATGATGCGACTGGTAATGTTAAGTTCTCTAAACTTGAGTTCAAGAAAGGCCAAGAAGGCGTTCACAACTACACTGTAGAAGAAGTTAAAGGAACAGACGCAACCGTTACATACGACACAATGAAAGCGAATGTAACAGTCACAGTGAAACACGATGGTACAGCTAAAGTACTTATCGCGACTGTTGGCGACATTGCGGATAAAGAATTTAACAACCGTGTGACTCCTCCGGAAGAACCTAAGTTCCAACCAGAAAAATATGTTGTTTCAGAAGAGAAATTCGATATCACTGGTGACAAGCTCGTTGATGATGACAAAGAGTTGGCAGACAAGTACGCAGATACCAATGCGAACCCATATGCGGACGATGCATCTAACAACGAAGCTCAAAACTTGAATACGAAGACTGTTAAACGTGGCGACAAGTTGGTTTACCAAGTATGGCTTGATACAACTAAATTTGACGCAGCTAACAAGGACAACATCCAATCAGTAGGAATCTCAGATGACTACGATGAAGCTAAATTGGAACTTGATTCTACTAAGATCAAAGCTTACGACTCAGTAACAGGCGCAGAAGTAACAGATAAATTCGATATCACTGTGAACAACGGTGTGATCACTGCAACCCTTAAAGATGGCTTCACTAAGTCACTTGGCGATGCAGAAAACACACAAGTCATCGACACAACTAAATTCGAATTCGGACGTTACTACAAGTTTGACATCCCAACAACAGTGAAAGCTGATGTACCTGGTGGTGTAGACATCGAAAATACTGCGGCTCAAGTAGTCAACTACTATAACCCAACTACTAAGAAAGTTGAAAAACCAAGCAAACCAACTGAAAAACGTGTCAACAACGTACCAGTTGAAGTGGAATTCAACTTCACTAAACGTTTGGAAGGCCGTGAACTGAAAGCTAACGAATTCAGCTTCGTGCTTAAAGATTCAGAAGGTAATACTCTTGAAACTGTAAGCAATGATGCGGCTGGTAACGTTAAGTTCAAAGCTCTTGAATTCAAGAAAGGCCAAGAAGGCGTACACAACTACACAGTAGAAGAAGTTAAAGGATCTGACGCAACCGTTACATACGACACTATGAAAGCGAATGTAACAGTTACAGTGAAACACGACGGAACAGCTAAGATTCTCGTAGCAACTGTAGGCGACATTGCGGATAAAGAATTTAACAACCGTGTCACTCCTCCAGAAACTCCAGAATTCAATCCAGAAATATGTTCTAAACGAAAAAGAATTTGATTTGACGGGAACTTCATTATTAGATGATGATAAAGAGTTGGCAGACAAGTACGCAGATACCAATGCGAACCCATATGCGGACGATACATCTAATAACGAAGCAGCGAATATCAACACTAAATCAGTTAAACCAGGTCAAAAACTTGTTTACCAAGTATGGTTGGATACAACTAAATTTGACGCAAACAACAAAGACCATATCCAATCAGTAGGAATCTCAGATGACTACGATGAGGCTAAAGTTGATGTTGATGGTTCAGCAATCAAAGCTTATGATGGTAAGACTGGTGCGGATGTAACAGCTAAATTCGATATCACTGTGAACAACGGTGTGATCACTGCAACCCTTAAAGATGGCTTCACGAAGTCACTTGGCGATGCGGAAAACACACAAGTGATCGACACAACTAAATTCGAATTTGGACGTTACTACAAGTTTGATATTCCAGCAACTGTTAAAGCGGACGTTAAAGGTGGAGTAGACATCGAAAACACTGCGGCTCAAGTAGTCAACTACTACAACCCAGTAAGCAAGACTGTTGAAAAACCAAACAAACCAACTGAAAAACGTGTAAACAGCGTACCAGTACAAGTAGAATTCAACTTTACTAAACGTCTAGAAGGACGTGAGCTTAAAGCCAACGAATTCAGCTTCGTACTTAAAGATTCAGAAGGTAAAGTTGTTGAAACTGTAAGCAATGATGCATCTGGTAACGTTAAGTTCTCTAAACTTGAATTCAAGAAAGAACAAGCGGGAGTTCACAACTTCACAGTTGAAGAAGTGAAAGGTACTGATGGAACTGTCACTTATGATGAGATGAAAGCAGTAGTAACTGTAGAAGTTAAACATGACGGAACAGCGAAAGCTCTTATCACTAACGTAACTGATCCAGCAGATAAAGAATTCAATAATACAGTTCGCCCACCAGAAACTCCAGAATTCAACCCAGAGAAATACATCTTGAACGAATCTAAATTTGATCTTACAGGTGTGAAACTTCTCGACGATGATGACGAGTTGAAGAATAAAGTTGCGGACACAAATGCGAACCCTTACGTTGATAAGACTGATAACAACGAAGCTCAAAATATCAATACGAAGACACTCAAGAAAGGTGATAAAGTATACTACCAAGTATGGTTGGATACAACTAAATTCACTGAAGCACACAATATTCAATCTGTTGGTGTTACAGATAAATATGATAGTGCGAACTTGACTGTCAACGGAGCTGATATTAAGGCATACGACTCTGTAACAGGAGAAGATGTAACAGCTAAGTTTGATATCAAAGTTGAAAACGGTGTGATTACTGCAACATCTAAAGCAGACTTGACTAAGTCACTTGGCGATGCAGAAAATACACAAGTTATCGACACAACTAAGTTGGCCTTTGGACGTTACTACAAGTTTGAAATTCCTGCAGAAATTAAACAATCTGCTCAAGATGGTGTGGACATTGAAAATACAGCTTCACAAATCGTACACCAATACGATCCAACTAAGAAGACTGTAGAAAAACCAGAAAAACCAACTGAAAAACGTGTAGTCAACATTCCAGTTAAGGTTCAATTCCAATTCACTAAGAAATTGGAAGGTCGTGCATTGAAGGCTGGTGAATTCAGCTTCGTTCTTAAGGACGAAAAAGGAAATGTGATCGAAACCGTAACCAATGATGCGGCTGGTAAGATCACCTTCTCAAATCTTGAATTCAAACGTGGTGAAGAAGGAACTCATCTCTACCATGTAGAAGAAATCCGTGGCACAGATTCTAGCATCGAATACGATAAGATGGTTGCCACTGTGGGTATTATGATTAACAAAGACGGTAAAGTATTGACGGCTATTACTCAGTTGCCAGAAGATACAGAGTTTAACAACACTGTTATTCCGCCAACAACACCGCCAAATACACCACCAACAACACCACCGAATACACCACCGACAACACCGCCGACAACACCACCAACGCCACCAACAACACCGCCAACACCACCAACACCACCAACGCCACCAACAACACCGCCAACACCACCAACACCTACAACTCCTCCAGCTCCAGCACTTCCTGAAACTGGTGAAGAACAATCAGCGTCTGCTGCATTGTTAGGTGCTGCACTTGGTATGGTTGGCCTTGCGGGACTTGCAAAACGCAAAAAACGCGAAGACTAAAATTGAAAGAACGGAGCTCTTTCTAAGGGATTCTTAGGATAGTTTTGACTTCATTATAAAAGGACTAGGATGAGATCACATTTCTGAGATCAGATAGCTGAACGAGGGTGTGATGGGAATGATTAGCTCTTTTGAGCAGTCGGGATTCTTCCCGACTGCTTTTTGTGTGGAGCGGGGAAGTTTCCCTTATTTTTCAAATAGTTTGAGATTTCTCTTTTTAGAAATAAAGAGTTCTAATTTATTTTTTTCTATTTAATAAATATAAAAAGGAGAACAAGCTGGTTCCAAACAGATGAGAAAAATATAGAAATAGTTATTTATCTTTTTCGTTCTTCCAGCTTAAAGTTCTGTTTTAAAAAGAGTCTCCTTGTACATTTATAAATATTTGTTTGTTATAGGGGGAGTGATAAAGAAGTTAGAGATCAATAACTAGAGCTATCAAATGTTGGTAAAAAAAGTATAGAGAAAAAGCAAAATAATTGGTATAAATAACATGTTTAAAAAAAGGTGAACTCAGAGTGCATAAATGAAAAAAACCACAAAAAAATGTTCGTGTTTTTCTCTATTTTTTGCAAATAAATCACAAAAAAAGACAATATTACGATGTTTTTTTCACGATATTTACGACACATTGATATTTGAAAGTTTATTTTTTTGATAAAATTACTTTGTAACAAAAAAATATTTTTTTAAAAAGGAGTTTTATGGATATGAGGGATATATTCAATCGACGTCAAAGGTTTTCCTTCGGAAATATTCTATTGGCGTTTGTTCCGTATTGTTGGGAACGGCCTTGTTTGCAGCTGGTTCTCAGACGGTTTTGGCCGATGAAGTTGAAAATCCTGCTGACTCGTCTTCAGATGTAATTTCTAGTGAGGCGACATCAGACAAAGAGATTGCTCTTTCAAAACCGGTCACAGGAGAATCGTCTGTCCCAACTTCATACAATGTTGCTGCAGTTGTACAACCTTCTGTAGCTACTGATTCGCAACATGAGAGTGATAAAGAAGCAGGGAAGGAAGCTACAGCTGAGCCAACTGAAACTGTATCTCGTGAAGCAACAGGTACGAGTGGTTTTCGTAATAGTGGTGAAGTAACTTCACGTGTGGTCTCAAACTGGAATGGTTTTGTTTCTGCATTGAATGATAATTCTATTCAGAATATCACCATTTCAGGAAACGTCGTAGCGACTGGAGATAATGGTAATACTGATAATGGTCGTGTGAATTCGGTTGACCGTACAGTTGCGATCAATTCACAAGGCCGTAATGTAGTTATCCAAGGTCGAAATGATCAAGCAGGCTTGGATCTATTATCAAATAGCTTGAAGTTTACAGGTTCAAGTGCATGGAATTTGGTCTTCAAGAATCTTCAACTTGCTACGGGGAACTCAAAAGGTGCTGTTGATCTTTCTTCAACAACAGGTGCCAATACCGTTACATTTGAAAATGTAAAAAGTCAAGGTTCGTCTCTTTATGGTGGTGGCGGGAATACCGACGTCATTGTAAAAGGGGAAACAAGTTCGACTGTTAGTGATAGCTACCGTTCTGCAAACGGTCAGACTCAGTATGTGCAACGGAATGTTGGATCTGCTGGGCACTCAGTATTGCGACGTGAAGCAAATATTCACGATGCTAAATCTGTCACAGTTGCTGACGGAGCGAGTTTGACCTTGAATCGTTCTTCACAAGGGGACGGTATCAACCTTGCAGGTGGTTCAACTGTTCGTGTGAATGATGGAGCAAGCCTCACCATTAACATGAATACGAACAATGGAACGGAAAGTGCTCGTTACCATAATGCTGGGATTTTCATGGAACATGGAGGAACGGTCGTAACTGGTAAAGATTCGAAACTTACTCTAAATACAAGCATTGGTCAGGCTATCTCACTTGGGAATGGGACGTCCAGCAGATGGGTTAACACACCTAGATCGCTGGGGAGGCTACGGAACAGGAAATGCCTTTCGTCGGAATGGCCAAAGCAGTTTGACAATTGGTGACAATGCTACCTTCAATTTCACAGGACGTGATGGACTAGTCTTTGGTAACAATGCGACCTTCACAACTGGAACGAATGCAAAAGTTCGGTTTGAAAACAAAGGTCGTGGGACTGCGATTGACTTTGGGGACAACTCACGTGTTGTATTTGGTAAGAAATCAACCAATACCTTCCACTCTGTAGGAAAAGGTCCAAAGAGTGGCGGAGGCCCTTCTGGTAGTTACAATGCTTATAACTATATTGGTTTGAATGAAAACGGTTCAATTTTGGTAGATGACTACGCGACTTTCCGGGTTCAAATGGACAATCGTGGAGCGAATCCATGGGACGATGTGATCAACTTGGATTCAAAACATGGTTGGAAAGATCACCCATTATTCCAAGCTAATAAAGGATCCATTGTTGATATCCGTGACGACAATACGGACTATTACGCAGAGTTAATTTCTGTGCCTCTCGGTTCAAGTACTAATGTTGTCTTCCAATTTAACAACCCTCTCTATGTTTCCTTTATGCGTTACACCAATTCTGAAGGACGATCAGCTGGAGAGATCACAGGTAAACTTCCGGTGGGAATTGCCCAAGGAAATAACCCAGAACAAATTGGACATGGTAACATTCTATATATTGCCAACGGATCAAGACGATCAGGGAACCATATTGAATTTAATGGACCAACTGGTACTCGTGTAAATCCAGGTGCTGGAAGATACACCGTCTACTCACTCAACCAAGATGGTAAAAATGTAGTCAGCAGAAATAAAATGAGTTCTGTATGGACAGACATCCAAGGTGGTGCGATGAGCATTGCTGGTTTCCAACCGGGGTCTACTCCAGAAATCAATCCAAGAAATTCACTTTCTGTTCGGACAGGTTCCTCTACAGGGGGGTGTTCTTGCAACTGATAAGACATACGGAATTGACCCAGTAGTATCGAACCGCCAAAACATCTGGGTATCTAACGGAACCAGCATTAATCCACATGCAACGCATACCAATACCATCCGTTATGTTTATGAAGATGGCTCTTCTGTTTTAGATGCAAATGGAAAACCTAAAGTAGTTGTTCAATCATCTGATTGGAAACGACTCCTTGAGGTCGCAATTGATCACTGTCAATTTAGAGAAATCTTGAAAAAATCTAGTGTTGCAAATGGGGATGAATTCCTAGCAGCATATGCCAAGGCAGAATATGCTATTCAAGATATTGACGGAGATGGCGTTGCAGATACTGGATGGAAACTTGCAGGTACTAAGAACAGTAAAGCAACGTATGATACAGTTGTATCTCCTGAACTTCAGGGCTATAAAGCGGAAATTCTTTCTTCCAACGTACCTGGTTTAGCAGTCGGAACAAAAGCATCTCGTGTATCTGTAACCTTCAATCCTAGCGAAATTAAAGATGAGATCGTCGTCTCTCATGGTGGACGTCGTACAGTTTCAGAAACATACTGGCGTAACATTGTAGACAATGTGAAGTTGACCAACTACGAGACCGTCGTTGTTTACAAACAAGATAAACAAAAAGCGGTTGTCAAATACGTGAATACAACTTCTAATGTCGATCTTGCTAAAGATGAGTTGGAAGGAAGTAGTGGCGCTCTTATCGACTACAGCACAGCTGATAGAATCACTACCTATAAGAAGGCTGGCTATAAGCTAATTGAAGATGGCTTTACCAATGCTGCAGATAAGCATTATGATTCAAATCCATCTGTGGATCAAGAATTTGTCGTTTCTCTAGAAGAACGGATCGAACCAGTTACTCCACAAGATCCAAAACCAGTACCTGGCATTCCTGTAACACCAGAAGATCCAGCGAACTGGCCAGAAGAAGTCAAGGATATGAAAGAGTTGGAACGTACCGCAACTCAAACCATCCGCTTCAGAGAAGAAGAAAGTGGTAAAGAAGTCTTCAAGACTATTACGCGGAAGATTACCTTTGAAAGAACAGCTTATGTCAACTTAGTAACAGGCAATATTACTTACTCTTCATGGAGAATTGGTAAAGTTGTAGACGTTGATGCTCCTGTTCAGCCAGTTAATGGTGCAGCTGCTACTGGAGATGCAGTAGCTAACCGTCGTGTGGCAAGAAGTCTACCAGCAGAATATGAAGTTGCTTCTACTGAGGATTACGAAGATCTTCCAGTTGAGTCTCCTACTCCTGTAGCAGAAGAGCCAAGACCATCAGCAACAGTTGAAGCAAGTGTAGAGCGCCTACCGGAAGAGCCAGTAGCGACTCCAGTGGCCCCTCAACCAGAGGTTTCAACAGAAGCTAGCCCTAAACCAGTAGCTCCTACAACTGCGATTCGTGTTAACACGCCTAAAGCAACTGCAACTGTCACGAACCCAGTCTATACTGGCAAACGTGTCTTGACTCGTGGTCGATACAGTCGTCGTCCGCCAAAAATTTAGTAAAGTTTGGAACTAGGTAGATGGCGTAGTTGTGCTCTCCTTAGTGGGGAGTCACAGCTATCCATTTGCTACTATAAAAATAAAAAGGAGAAAGAAATGAGTTTTGATCGAAAACAACGATTTTCAATTCGTAAATATTCTGTCGGAGTAGCCTCAGTTTTGATTGGTACTATTTTGGCAGGAACTACTATTGCATCTGCTGACACAGAAGTGAAGGTAGATGAAGCTTCTTCATCTTCAACTTCGGTTGCCCCAGAAAGTCCAGTGAAGGAAGCTGCCTCCGTTTCGAGTACCGAGAACGTTTCTACCTATACTGCTGAGCCAGCAATTTCTTCACCGAATTTAAATCCAGTAGAAAAGAATGAAGAAGCACTTGCTTCTGAAAAAACTACTGAAGCACCAGCAAAAGAAGTTGCTGAGGTAGAGAAAAAAGCGAATGTAGTAGAAGCTAAAACAGAAGCTAAGGTTGAGGAAACTAAAAAAGAAGCTAAAGTCGACACCAAGGTAGAAGAAGCAAAAGAAGAAAGCAAGTCTATCCCAACAGTTGAAGATGCTGAAAGTAAAGCGGTAGTTTCGGAGAAAGCAAAAGTGGAAGCTTCTGAAGCAGTAGAAGATAAAGCAAGCGAAACAGCGGCACCTTCAGTAAAAAGATAAGATTGTTGTAGATAAAAAAAGTCCCAGGTTTGGACTTGGAAAATGCAACTGTCAATCCGAATGGAGGATATGATATCCAGCTTACAAAGGAAGCACAAGAAAAATTCCGTGCTTCGTTAGAAGCTTATATCGCTCGTCGTCGCAATTACAATCGCAGAGGTAGCTTCCGTGCTGCAGGGGATGCGACATCAACTGATCCTGACTATGAATTTAAGAAGGTCATGACACCAGTTCTTCCTGGTTTTTATGCAGACAAAGCTAGTATCGAAGCTCTTGTTGTCGATCCGACAAATATTGACGACTATGTCTTCAACGTCTGGTATAAAAAGCTTGGTTATGTTACTTATGTAGATGAACAAGGTAACTATATTACTCCAGCGGGTGAAGTAACTTCTAAACAGGAAGAATCTGCTAGAAACCAATACGCTAACGACCCATCTGATCCAACTCGTGCATGGTTCACAAATGTACCATCTGTACCAACAGGTTGGGAAATTAAACCAGGTCAATCCATTTATGGATATGACGAAACTCGTAAAACGGTCAATCCAAACCATAAAGATGACCTAGATGCAATTGGTCGAGATACTAAGATTGTCATCACCAAGCAAATTCAAAAAGCCATCATTAAATATGTCAATGAAAAAGGCAACACTGAATTGAGCCGTGATCTAGTTTCTGGTAAATCAGGCGAGCTAATCAACTACAGCACAAACGATAAGATTTCATCTTACCGTCGCCAAGGATATGAATTGGTCAGCGATGGCTTCTCAGATGCAGCGGACAAGAACTTTGACTTTGATACCAAAGTAGACCAAGAGTTTACAGTTACCCTTCGTGAACGCATCGAACCAATCGATCCAGACAAACCAAAACCAAATCCAGATCAACCAGTTGATCCAAAAGATCCAGATACACCAAAATGGCCAGATCCAGTTAAAGATTTGGTGAACAAAGACGATGTTACACGTACTGTGAAATACGTCTACGAAGATGGCTCTAAAGCGAAAGATGATGTGACAGAAACCCTTCACTTCAAACGCTTCGCTTATGTCAATTTGGTAACAGGCCACATCGACTATCGTGAATGGACGACAAGTGATGATACCTTCGATGCTGTGACTTCACCAGTCATCAAGGGCTACACCGCTAATAAATTGGTAGTACCAGAAGTCACAGGTGTCAAAGCTGGAGCAGCAGACGTTGAAGAAGTTGTAACATATGTGAAAGATGCTCAAAAAGCGATTATCAAGTATGTCAACGAAAAAGGTACTGCTGAATTAAGCCGTGATGAGGTCAATGGTAAATCCGGTGAAGCAATTGATTACAGCACAGCTGATAAGATTGCAGCATACAAACGTAAAGGTTATGAACTCGTTAGCGATGGCTTTACAAGTGCAGCCAACAAGAACTTTGACTTTGATGCCAAAGTAGACCAAGAGTTCACAGTTACCCTTCGCGAACGCATCGAACCAATCGATCCAGACAAACCAAAACCAAATCCGGATCAACCAGTTGATCCAAAAGATCCAGATACACCAAAATGGCCAGATCCAGTTAAAGATTTGGTGAACAAAGACGATGTTACACGTACTGTGAAATATGTCTACGAAGATGGCTCTAAAGCGAAAGACGATGTGACAGAAACTCTTCACTTCAAACGCTTCGCATACGTTAACTTGGTAACTGGTCACATCGACTATCGTGAATGGACGACAAGTGATGATACCTTCGATGCAGTGACTTCACCAGTCATCAAGGGCTACACCGCTAATAAATTGGTAGTACCAGAAGTCACAGGTGTCAAAGCTGGAGCAGCAGACGTTGAAGAAGTCGTAACATACGTGAAAGATGCTCAAAAAGCGATCATCAAGTATGTCAATGAAAAAGGCAACACTGAATTGAGCCGTGACCAAGTCGTAGGTAAATCTGGTGAAGCAATTGATTACAGCACAGCTGATAAGATCGCAGCATACAAACGTAAAGGTTATGAACTCGTTAGCGATGGCTTTACAAGTGCAGCTAACAAGAACTTTGACTTTGATGCCAAAGTAGACCAAGAGTTTACAGTTACTCTTCGCGAACGCATCGAACCAATCGATCCAGACAAACCAAAACCAAATCCAGATCAACCAGTTGATCCAAAAGATCCAGATACACCGAAGTGGCCAGATCCAGTTAAGGATGTAGTCAACAAAGACGATGTAACACGTACTGTTAAATACGTCTACGAAGATGGTTCTAAAGCGAAAGATGATGTGACAGAAACTCTTCACTTCAAACGCTTTGCATACGTTAACTTGGTAACCGGTCACATCGACTACCGTGAATGGACTACAAGTGATGATACCTTCAATGCAGTGAAATCTCCAGTTATCACAGGTTACACTGCTAATAAATTGGTGGTACCAGAAGTCAAAGGTGTCAAAGCTGGTGCAGCAGACGTTGAAGAAGTCGTAACATACGTGAAAGATGCTCAAAAAGCGATCATCAAGTATGTCAACGAAAAAGGGAATGTGGAATTAGATCGTGATGTGGTCAATGGTAAGTCAGGTGAAGCGATTGATTACAGCACAGATGGTAAGATTTCAGCATTTAAACGCAAAGGTTATGAATTAGTCAACGATGGTTTCACGAATTCTGTGAATAAGAAATATGACTTTGATGCCAAAGTAGACCAAGAATTCTTTGTTACTCTTCGTGAACGCATCGAACCAATCGATCCAGACAAACCAAAACCAAATCCAGATCAGCCAGTTGATCCAAAAGATCCAGATACACCGAAATGGCCAGATCCAGTCAAAGATGTAGTTAACAAAGATGATGTAACACGTACAATTCATTATGTTTACGAAGATGGCTCTAAAGCAAAAGATGATGTGACAGAAACTCTTCACTTCAAACGCTTTGCTTATGTCAACTTGGTAACCGGTCATGTGGATTATCGTCCTTGGACATCAGAGGATACTACTTTTGATACTGTTTTAACTCCAAAAATCCAAGGCTATACTGCTGATAAAGACGTCGTTCCAGCTGTAACAGGAGTGGAAGCAACAGCACCTGACTTTGAAGTTACAGTAACTTACGTTCGTGATGCTCAAAAAGCGATTATCAAGTATGTCAATGAAAAAGGCAACACTGAATTGAGCCGTGACCAAGTCGTAGGTAAATCTGGTGAAGCAATTGATTACAGCACAGCTGATAAGATCGCAGCATACAAACGTAAAGGTTATGAACTTGTTAGCGATAGCTTTACAAGTGCAGCTAACAAGAACTTTGACTTTGATAAAGCATTTGACCAAGAGTTTACAGTTACTCTTCGCGAACGCATCGAACCAATCGATCCAGACAAACCAAAACCAAACCCAGATCAGCCAGTTGATCCAAAAGATCCAGATACACCGAAAGTGGCCAGATCCAGTTAAGGATGTAGTCAACAAAGACGATGTAACACGTACTGTGAAATACGTCTACGAAGATGGTTCTAAAGCGAAAGACGATGTGACAGAAACCCTTCACTTCAAACGCTTCGCTTATGTCAATTTGGTAACAGGCCACATCGACTATCGTGAATGGACGACAAGTGATGATACCTTCGATGCAGTGACTTCACCAGTCATCAAGGGCTATACTGCTAATAAATTGGTAGTGCCAGAAGTCAAAGGTGTCAAAGCTGGTGCAGCAGACGTTGAAGAAGTTGTAACATATGTGAAAGATGCTCAAAAAGCGATTATCAAGTATGTCAACGAAAAAGGTACTGCTGAATTAAGTCGTGATGAGGTCAATGGTAAATCAGGTGAAGCAATTGATTACAGCACAACTGATAAGATCTCTGCATACAAACGTAAAGGTTATGAACTCGTTAGCGATGGATTCTCTGATGCAGCCAACAAGAACTTTGACTTTGATGCCAAAGTAGACCAAGAGTTCACAGTTACCCTTCGCGAACGCATCGAACCAATCGATCCAGATAAACCAAAACCAAATCCAGATCAACCAGTTGATCCAAAAGATCCAGATACACCAAAATGGCCAGATCCAGTTAAAGATTTGGTGAACAAAGACGATGTTACACGTACTGTGAAATATGTCTACGAAGATGGCTCTAAAGCGAAAGACGATGTGACAGAAACTCTTCACTTCAAACGCTTCGCATACGTTAACTTGGTAACTGGTCACATCGACTATCGTGAATGGACTACAAGTGATGATACTTTCGACGCAGTGACTTCACCAGTCATCAAGGGCTACACCGCTAATAAATTGGTAGTACCAGAAGTCACAGGTGTCAAAGCTGGAGCAGCAGACGTTGAAGAAGTTGTAACATATGTGAAAGATGCTCAAAAAGCGATTATCAAGTATGTCAACGAAAAAGGTACTGCTGAATTAAGCCGTGATGAGGTCAATGGTAAATCCGGTGAAGCAATTGATTACAGCACAGCTGATAAGATTGCAGCATACAAACGTAAAGGTTATGAACTCGTTAGCGATGGCTTTACAAGTGCAGCCAACAAGAACTTTGACTTTGATGCCAAAGTAGACCAAGAGTTCACAGTTACCCTTCGCGAACGCATCGAACCAATCGATCCAGACAAACCAAAACCAAATCCGGATCAACCAGTTGATCCAAAAGATCCAGATACACCAAAATGGCCAGATCCAGTTAAAGATTTGGTGAACAAAGACGATGTTACACGTACTGTGAAATATGTCTACGAAGATGGCTCTAAAGCGAAAGACGATGTGACAGAAACTCTTCACTTCAAACGCTTCGCATACGTTAACTTGGTAACTGGTCACATCGACTATCGTGAATGGACGACAAGTGATGATACCTTCGATGCAGTGACTTCACCAGTCATCAAGGGCTACACCGCTAATAAATTGGTAGTACCAGAAGTCACAGGTGTCAAAGCTGGAGCAGCAGACGTTGAAGAAGTTGTAACATATGTGAAAGATGCTCAAAAAGCGATTATCAAGTATGTCAACGAAAAAGGTAATGTGGAAGTAACACGTGATGTGGTCAATGGTAAGTCAGGTGAAGCAATCAATTATAGTACCTCAGCTAAAATTGATGACCTCCACCGCAAAGGTTATGAATTAGTTAGCGATGGCTTCACAAGTGCAGCCAACAAGAACTTTGACTTTGATGCCAAAGTAGACCAAGAATTCACTGTTGTGGTCCGTGAGCGTATTGTTCCAGTAGGACCAAATGATCCAAATCCTACTCCAGATACTCCTTACGATCCAACTGATCCAAAAACACCAAACTGGCCGAAGACAGTAGATAAGATTCAACCTCGTCGTATCACTGGTACACGTACAGTAAACTACTACGTTGAAGACGGTGATGGAGTACTTGTACCAAACCAGTTCGTGAACGTGTTGTATTTGAACGGATTGTTCTCGTTAACTTGGTGACTGGAGAAATGACTCCACAAGCTTGGAAATTTGTTAGTGCGACTCCAATCGAAGATGACGCAGCGAACAGACCGGCTGTTCGTACACGTCGTGCTTTGACAGATGCAATTGCTCCCCGTGGTGTAGAAGCAAGTCTTGCGAGTGATACCCCGCGATTTCGCGCACGTAGTGCACGTTTAGAGGATGAAGAAACAGAGGTAACTGCTTTGGCTGCTGATGTAAGTTCAAATTCAGAAGCTGTACTCCCTCCGATTCCATCTCCAGTGGTTCCAGGACACTACACACTTGTAAAAGAAATTGAATCTACCACAATTGATCCTGATGGTACCTTGAATTACAAGTTTGATGTTTATTATAAGAAGCTTGGTCGCATTCAGTTGGTGGATAAAGATGGTAAGGTACTTTCAGAAGTGGTCTACAAGAACAATCTAACGGATCCGTCAAGAGCTGATGTAACTCCGGTTCCAGAAATTCCAGCAGCTTACAAGATCAAAGACGGTCAAACAGTTTTTGGTTATGATACAACAGCTGGAACAGTAGATCCAAATGATCCTGCAGATCCAAATGCAATTGGACGCAATACAACGATCGTAGTGGAACAGAAGTCAGTTGCCCGTCAGGAAACAAAAGTGGTTACTGAAACAATCTTCTACAAGGATGCACTTACAGGAGAAGTTCTAGCTCCAGAACACAAGGACCAAGTAACCTTCCATCGTGAAGTAGTGGTGAATCCTGTGACAAACGAAGTGTTGAGTACAGGCGAATGGACAGCAGAAAATGCTGATACTACTTTTGATGCGGTAACATCACCTGTCCTTGAAGGCTATACTGCAAATCCACTGGTTGTGGAAGAAGTGACTGGTTTGACAGCAGAAAGTAAAGATGTTGTAGCAACTGTTCTCTATACGAAGAACCCAGCTCCAACTCCTGAGCCAAAACCAGAACCTCAACCTCAACCTCAACCACAGCCACGTCCACAACCACAACCGGAACCTGTAAAACCAGAACCTGTAAAACCAGAACCGGTAAAACCGCAACCAGTCAAACAAGAACCAGCTAAGCCAGAAGCTCCTGTGACACCACAAGCTCCAGCGCTTCCTGAAACTGGTGAGGATCAATCCGTTTCAGCAGCCTTGCTCGGTGCGGCACTTGGTATGGTAGGACTTGCGGGTCTTGCAAAACGCAAAAAACGCGAAGACTAAAATTGAGGTGATATCAGCAAGCTTGTTGATGAAGTGATCATTTTAGATTCAACAGGAGGAGGCTTTGCTCGAAAGAGCAAGGCCTCTTTGTTTGTTATTGAAAAAAACTAAGAAAAAATGGCCTATTTATATATGAGAGAAATTCATATTTAAAAATGTTTTTAAAAAAATGTACGTATTATGAAAAAAATATGATAAATTGCTTAAATTCAAAGAGAATCAGCATTTAAATTGGGAAAAATATAGGGGAATCATATTTTTTTGAAAATATTATTCAAAAAGTGTTGACATTACTAGGTAGTGAGAAGTACAATATAAAGGTATCATGGAAACATGAAATGAAATTATAGGAGATTTTTGGGAAATGAAAGATATGTTTAATAGACGTCAACGTTTTTCATTGAGAAAATACAGTTTTGGGGTATGCTCAGTATTGTTAGGTACGGCACTATTCTTAGCTGGAGCACAGACTGTTTCTGCTGATGAAAATGAGGCTAGTACGGATGCAGTTTCAGCAAACGCAATGGTTCCGACAACTGCCGATGCAAGTACTGGGAATACAGAGGCACCAACTGCTTATGCAGCAGATGCAGCTCTTCCAACAAGTGGAGGTTCTTCTGTAGAAAACCCAAGCGAACAAGGGAATTCAGAAGCTGGTTCAGCTGACCAGTCTGCTTCAGATTCGGAAACACCTCGCGTTCGTTCGCGTCGTGACACCTCTGCTCAACCGGCTGCAGCAGAAGCTTCAAAAGAACTGACTGCATCTATCGAAGCTGGTGATGAGTATGTGACTATTCGTACAGATGCGGCTGCAACTGTAACTGTCACTGTGGATGGGCAAGCAGTTTCTATCAGTGGTTCTAATGGGGTTTATACCTTTAAACGCCCTTCTTCAGGCGGAACTGTAGTAGCAACTGTAACAGATGAATCTGGGAAACAGTCACTAAACAATTGAATGTTTCTCCAACTACAGTAAACGGTGTCATTAAACCTACCGATTCATCTCTGACCATTGCAAATAAATTTGACTCCACAGGGATTACGACTGATAAAGAAGCTCCTTATGTTGTGAAGAATGCCGGAGTGGAATTTAACAAGGTCAATGAAGACGGTAGCATCTCCTTGACAGGAACCTCTTGGACACGATTAGCAGGTGGATGGGCTAAAGATAAGAAGTTCCCATTTGGCGCTCATATGATTATGAACTTCCAAAATCCAACCTTCTATGAAAACATCGAGAAGATTACCATCAAACCAACTTATCAAGGTGCTGCACAAGAATTTACTAAATATGAGAATGGATCTGTTTGGTCAGTCCCAATTCAAAATAGTACAGTAGCATCAGGAGGAATTGGTGCATCCTACGACCATCCTATTACCATTACCTTAAAGAATGGAAAAACCTTGAATGACCTTGGCCTTTCAAATACTCCAATTTCTTTCTCTTCTGCTTGGGTGACTGGTAAAGACTATGGAAGAGTTATTCCAAATAAATTAGTTCGTGAAAGTATTGACAATTCATGGTTTATTGCAGCAGGTAATGAGAAAAAAGAAGCTTCTGATAAAGGTTTGACGAATGCCTTTACAGGGACACCTGGTACTGGCGTTAATACTCAACCGACCTTAAAAGTACTTCCACGCTTTACTAGTGATGGAAAAGCAGATTCAATTGAATTGGTCTATACCATGAAAGTTTCAGCGGCTATGGGGGTTGTGAACCTCAGTTCAAATACTTTCCAGTCAGTACCTTATATTGAACAAGTGATTCCAAGCAATCTCTTGCCTTACTTAGATCTCAATGAGACCTATATTTATAAATCAGATGCAGATGGTTCTGCAGTAAAAGGTGTCAATAAGATCAAATTGACAATGGATTCATCTGGAAAACTGGATACACGAAAAACAGATGAAATCAGTATTGCAACTAAGACCAATCCGAGTCAAAAGGATGTTGATAAAGTTAGAAATAACATCGACAAAAACATCTTGGGAACAGCTTCAGGGCAACTTGGTTCATATACTATTTCGTACAAGTTCAAAGACACCATTGATTCTGTTGAATTAGCTAAAAAATTGAACGAAGAAATCAAGAAAAACAACGGCATGCTCCTCTTTGAACAATGGATGGAGCGTGGAGTTAAACCAAACTTGAATGCGATCGAACGTTCTTGGAAAGGAAATACTGAAGGGGTTCACCAAGGATCATATGCCAATGCTTTCCTTGATACGAACCTATTGACTGTTAATGCACCTAAAAATCAAACTTATGATGTGACTTACAGTAAATCTGAAGTAACTGCTGGCGATACAACTCAACCACAAATTCCACTTGTACGAGATGTTGAAGGTAAGGAAGTACCTGTTCCTTCTGGTACAGCTTTCAAAGCTGGAACACTTCCAGCTGGAATTGATTCTGTTTCTGTTGATGAAGATACAGGGGCGATTACAAGTAAGACTTCTGCTAATGCTACACCTGGTTTAGTAAATGTGCCTATGCTTGTCACTTACCCAGATGGTACAACTGAAACAGTTAATGTTCCAATTGAAATCAAAGCTAAGGAAACAGACGCAGACAAGAATACACCAACTGCTAAAGATCAAACGGTTAACATTGGCGACACACCAGATGCCAAGAACTCAATTGGTAATGTCTCAGATCTTCCAAGTGGTACTACATTTGAATACAAGACACCAGTAGATACAACAACTGCAGGTGAAAAGGATGCGACAGTTGTAGTCACTTACCCAGATGGTTCTAAAGACGAAGTACCAGTTAAGGTAACTGTTAAAGATCCACGTACAGATGCGGATAAGAATACACCAACTGCTAAAGATCAAACGGTTAACATTGGCGACACACCAGATGCCAAGAACTCAATTGGTAATGTGTCAGACCTTCCAAGTGGTACAACCTTCGAATACAAGACACCAGTAGATACAACAACTGCAGGTGAAAAAAAGACGCAACAGTAGTGGTGACTTACCCAGACGGTTCTAAAGACGAAGTACCAGTTAAGGTAACTGTTAAAGATCCACGTACAGATGCGGATAAGAATACACCAACTGCTAAAGATCAAACGGTTAACATTGGCGACACACCAGATGCCAAGAACTCAATTGGTAATGTTTCAGATCTTCCAAGTGGAACAACCTTCGAATACAAGACACCAGTAGATACAACAACTGCAGGTGAAAAGGATGCGACAGTTGTAGTCACTTACCCAGATGGTTCTAAAGACGAAGTACCAGTTAAGGTAACTGTTAAAGATCCACGTACAGATGCGGATAAGAATACACCAACTGCTAAAAGATCAAACGGTTAACATTGGTGACACACCAGATGCCAAGAACTCAATTGGTAATGTGTCAGACCTTCCAAGTGGAACAACCTTCGAATACAAGACACCAGTAGATACAACAACTGCAGGTGAAAAAAAGACGCAACAGTAGTGGTGACTTACCCAGACGGTTCTAAAGACGAAGTACCAGTTAAGGTAACTGTTAAAGATCCACGTACAGATGCGGATAAGAATACACCAACTGCTAAAGATCAAACGGTTAACATTGGTGACACACCAGATGCCAAGAACTCAATTGGTAATGTCTCAGATCTTCCAAGTGGAACAACCTTCGAATACAAGACACCAGTAGATACAACAACTGCAGGTGAAAAAGACGCAACAGTAGTGGTGACTTACCCAGACGGTTCTAAAGACGAAGTACCAGTTAAGGTAACTGTTAAAGATCCACGTACAGATGCGGATAAGAATACACCAACTGCTAAAGATCAAACGGTTAACATTGGTGACACACCAGATGCCAAGAACTCAATTGGTAATGTGTCAGACCTTCCAAGTGGAACAACCTTCGAATACAAGACACCAGTAGATACAACAACTGCAGGCGAAAAAGACGCTGTAGTCGTTGTGACTTACCCAGATGGTTCTAAAGACGAAGTACCAGTTAAGGTAACTGTTAAAGATCCACGTACAGATGCGGATAAGAACACTCCAGTAGCGAAAGATCAAACTGTTAAACCAGGTGATCAACCAAACGCTAAGGATTCAATCGGCAACGTAGGTGACCTTCCATCAGGAACTACCTTCGAGTACAAGACACCGGTAGATACGACCACAGAAGGTGAGAAAGACGCCATTGTTGTGGTTACTTACCCAGATGGTTCTAAAGACGAAGTACCAGTTAAGGTAACTGTTAAAGATCCACGTACAGATGCGGATAAGAATACACCAACTGCTAAAAGATCAAACGGTTAACATTGGTGACACACCAGATGCCAAGAACTCAATTGGTAATGTGTCAGACCTTCCAAGTGGAACAACCTTCGAATACAAGACACCAGTAGATACAACAACTGCAGGCGAAAAAGACGCTGTAGTCGTTGTGACTTACCCAGATGGTTCTAAAGACGAAGTACCAGTTAAGGTAACTGTTAAAGATCCACGTACAGATGCGGATAAGAACACTCCAGTAGCGAAAGATCAAACTGTTAAACCAGGTGATCAACCAAACGCTAAGGATTCAATCGGCAACGTAGGTGACCTTCCAAGTGGAACAACCTTCGAGTACAAGACACCGGTAGATACGACCACAGAAGGTGAGAAAGACGCCATTGTTGTGGTTACTTACCCAGATGGTTCTAAAGACGAAGTTCCAGTTAAGGTGATCGTTAAAGATCCACGTACAGATGCGGATAAGAACACTCCAGTAGCGAAAGATCAAACTGTTAAACCAGGTGATCAACCAAACGCTAAGGATTCAATCGGCAACGTAGGTGACCTTCCATCAGGAACTACCTTCGAGTACAAGACACCGGTAGATACGACCACAGAAGGTGAGAAAGACGCCATTGTTGTGGTTACTTACCCAGATGGTTCTAAAGACGAAGTTCCAGTTAAGGTGATCGTTAAAGATCCACGTACAGATGCGGATAAGAACACTCCAGTAGCAAAAGACCAAACTGTTAAAGTTGGCGATACACCAGATGCCAAGAACTCAATCGGTAACGTTTCAGATCTTCCAAGTGGTACTACATTTGAATACAAGACACCGGTAGATACAACCACAGAAGGTGAGAAAGACGCAACCGTAGTGGTTACTTACCCAGACGGCTCTAAAGATGAAGTACCAGTTAAGGTTACTGTGGCTGCAAATCCAACTCAAGCTGATGTAAATACTCCTGTAGCTAAGGATCAAACTGTTAAACCAGGCGATCAACCAAACGCTAAGGATTCAATCGGCAACGTAGGTGATCTTCCAAGTGGAACAACCTTCGAGTACAAGACACCAGTAGACACAACTACAGAAGGCGAAAAAGACGCTGTAGTCGTTGTGACTTACCCAGATGGTTCTAAAGACGAAGTTCCAGTTAAGGTGATCGTTAAAGATCCACGTACAGATGCGGATAAGAACACTCCAGTAGCGAAAGATCAAACTGTTAAACCAGGTGATCAACCAAACGCTAAGGATTCAATCGGCAACGTAGGTGACCTTCCATCAGGAACTACCTTCGAGTACAAGACACCGGTAGATACGACCACAGAAGGTGAGAAAGACGCCATTGTTGTGGTTACTTACCCAGATGGTTCTAAAGACGAAGTTCCAGTTAAGGTGATCGTTAAAGATCCACGTACAGATGCGGATAAGAACACTCCAGTAGCAAAAGACCAAACTGTTAAAGTTGGCGATACACCAGATGCCAAGAACTCAATCGGTAACGTTTCAGATCTTCCAAGTGGTACTACATTTGAATACAAGACACCGGTAGATACAACCACAGAAGGTGAGAAAGACGCAACCGTAGTGGTTACTTACCCAGACGGCTCTAAAGATGAAGTACCAGTTAAGGTTACTGTGGCTGCAAATCCAACTCAAGCTGATGTAAATACTCCTGTAGCTAAGGATCAAACTGTTAAACCAGGCGATCAACCAAACGCTAAGGATTCAATCGGCAACGTAGGTGATCTTCCAAGTGGAACAACCTTCGAGTACAAGACACCAGTAGACACAACTACAGAAGGCGAAAAAGACGCTGTAGTCGTTGTGACTTACCCAGACGGTTCTAAAGACGAAGTACCAGTTAAGGTAACTGTTAAAGATCCACGTACAGACGCAGATAAGAATACCCCAGTAGCGAAAGATCAAACGGTTAAACCAGGCGATCAACCAAACGCTAAGGATTCAATCGGCAACGTAGGTGACCTTCCAAGTGGAACAACCTTCGAGTACAAGACACCAGTAGACACAACTACAGAAGGCGAAAAAGACGCTGTAGTCGTTGTGACTTACCCAGACGGTTCTAAGGATGAAGTTCCAGTTAAGGTGATCGTTAAAGATCCACGTACAGATGCGGATAAGAATACCCCAGTAGCGAAAGATCAAACGGTTAAACCAGGCGATCAACCAAACGCTAAGGATTCAATCGGCAACGTAGGTGACCTTCCAAGTGGAACAACCTTCGAGTACAAGACACCAGTAGACACAACTACAGAAGGTGAGAAAGACGCAACAGTAGTCGTAACTTACCCAGACGGTTCTAAAGACGAAGTACCAGTTAAGGTAACTGTTAAAGATCCACGTACAGATGCGGATAAGAACACCCCAGTAGCGAAAGATCAAACTGTTAAACCAGGTGATCAACCAAACGCTAAGGATTCAATCGGCAACGTAGGTGACCTTCCAAGTGGAACAACCTTCGAGTACAAGACACCGGTTGACACAACAACAGAAGGTGAAAAAGACGCTATTGTTGTGGTTACTTACCCAGATGGTTCTAAAGACGAAGTTCCAGTTAAGGTGATCGTTAAAGATCCACGTACAGATGCAGATAAGAATACCCCAGTAGCGAAAGATCAAACTGTTAAACCAGGCGATCAACCAAACGCTAAGGATTCAATCAGCAACGTAGGTGATCTTCCAAGTGGAACTACCTTCGAGTACAAGACACCGGTAGATACGACCACAGAAGGTGAGAAAGACGCCATTGTTGTGGTTACTTACCCAGATGGTTCTAAAGACGAAGTTCCAGTTAAGGTGATCGTTAAAGATCCACGTACAGATGCTAACAAACCGAGTCAAGATCAACCATCGACACCAAATCCAACTCCAACCCCAGTTCCGACACCAAATCCAACTTCAAAAGTTGTTCCAGGAGATGGCAAATCAGATTCATCAAGTTCAGAAAAACAACCTGTTGCTCAAACTGCAACATCAGTTGTAACTGGTGATAAGAAACAAGCATTGCCACAAACAGGTGAAACTGCCTCGACTGCTGCAACTTTACTAGGTGCTGCACTTGGTATGGTTGGCCTTGCGGGACTTGCAAAACGCAAAAAACGCGAAGACTAAAATTGAGGTGACATCAGCAAACTTGTTGATGAGGTGACAATTTTAGATCCAACAGGAAGAGGCTTTGCTCGAAAGAGCAAGGCCTCTTTGCTTGGTATTGGAAACTTAGAAAAACATGCATAAATATGATGAAAAAAAGTTTCAGTAAAAATTCTATATATTCATTTCATTTCGGTTACTAGTTTCAGTAAAAATTCCATTGACTTGAAGTAGAGAAAACAGTATACTAGTAAAGCAATTTGATCTTTCAAACTGCCGGCAACATAGGGAATGAATCCACTTTGAAATTGGGAATACAGTAGGGTTTGGAGTGGTAGTACTTCACACCCTTATTGTCGTTGAGAAATTTAGCCCTAGTGACTAGAAAACTCCAGAGTTCAAAAATTATGATAAACAAAACACAGAGATTCTTTGTTTTTACATAGACTATAAAAATCATAGATCCCTCCTGCTCCATATAATCAGGAGGGTTCTGGTTTTTTCGAATCATTTGAAAAAGGAAACTGATGTGATCCAAGAAAGCATATTGATTAATTTTTCCTATAGGTTCTCCTCCATATTTATGTTACAATTAAACTACTATTATCGAAGGGAGAAACTATGATTAATTCAATTGTTTCACAAGGTTTGATTTGGGCCATTTTAGGGTTAGGAATCTTTATGACGTTCCGAATTCTAGATTTTTCCAGATATGACGACAGAAGGTTCCTTTCCCGCTTGGAGGAGCGGTGGCGGTGACCTTGATTACTAAAGGGGTCAATCCACTCCTTGCGACGCTGGCTGCTATTGGAGCAGGGTGCTTTGGCAGGGACTTGCGACGGGTCTTCTACACAAAAAGGGAAGAATCCCTGACACTCTTGTCAGGGATCCTCGTGATGACATCTTGTAACTCGGTCATTCTATTTGTCATGCAGCGGGCTAATTTGGGACTTTTGGGCTATAAAAAAATTCAGGAATTTCTTCCTTTTGCCAGTGGGTTCAATGAGATCCTGATTGGCTTTGATTTTCGTAACGCTTGTGATCCTTGGTTTGATCTTCTTCTTGGATACACGCTTGGGTCAAGCCTATATTGCGACAGGGGACAATCCAGATATGGCCAAGAGCTTTGGGATCAACACCGACCGGATGGAATTGATGGGCTTGGTCATTTCAAATGGGATTATTGCTCTTTCTGGTGCACTGATGGCCCAGCAAGAAGGCTATGCGGATGCTTCACGTGGGATTGGTGTCATCGTTATTGGGCTTGCCAGCCTTATTATTGGAGAGGTGCTCTTTTCAAATGTCACCTTGACAGAGCGCTTGCTCAGTATTGCGATCGGATCGATCGCCTACCAATTTTTGATTTGGGCCGTGATTGCGCTTGGCATCAATACCAGCTATATTCGAATCTTCAGTGCCTTGATCTTGGCTATCTGCCTGATGATTCCAACCTTTAAGGGAAAAATCATGAAAGGAGCGAAACTCAGTAAATGACAGCAATTGTAGAATTAAAAAATGTAACCAAAGCCGTGAGCAATGGGATGAACGAAGAAAAAGTCATTCTGGATGATGTTTCCTTGGAAATTCGAGAGCATGATTTTATCACGATTTTGGGGGGCAATGGAGCTGGAAAATCAACCCTCTTTAATACCATTGCTGGGACGCTTCCGGTGAGCAGTGGGAAGATTTATATTTTGGGGGAAGATGTAACCAACTATTCTCCTGAAAAAAGAGCCAAGTACCTATCGCGGGTCTTTCAAGATCCTAAAATGGGGACAGCGCCTCGCATGACGGTTGCGGAAAACCTCTTGGTAGCGAAGTTTCGCGGAGAAAAACGTGGCTTGATTCCGCGTCACTTGGCCAGCTATAAAGAAGAGTTTCAAACAGTCCTTGCTAAGATTGGCAATGGCTTGGAAAATCATATCGATACAGCCGTTGAGTTTCTATCAGGGGGGCAACGTCAAGCTTTGAGTCTGTTGATGGCAACATTGAAACGTCCAGAACTCTTGCTTCTAGACGAACACACTGCAGCCTTGGATCCAAAAACCAGTCAGGCCCTCATGACTTTGACCGATGAGTTTGTGAAACAAGATGCCCTCACAGCTCTTATGATCACCCACCATATGGAAGATGCTTTGAAATATGGAAATCGCTTGATTGTGATGAAAGACGGACACATCGTCCAAGACCTCAACCAAGAAGAAAAAGCCCAAATGACCATCGCAGACTACTATCAATTGTTTGAGAAAGAATAAGATACAAAGCCCGTAAAATGGGAGTAGGACAGAAGCGATATTCTTTATGGCGCTTCGTCGTCCTACCCCCACAAGGCTGATTAGAATTCTTCCGAGCTGATCAAGCGAGAGAAGAGTTCAATCAGCTACTGTGTCTTGCCTAGGCGCTTCACCAAGATACAAACTCATTTTGGAAACGTTTCTCACGACGGAAAGTTATAGAGTATGTTTGTATGAGCCTAATAGAATCGATTGATTTTAATTTTTTAGTATCACTTAGGTTGTTTGATGTAGAAGTAGTTTGTCTGCATGTTTAGTTAGAGACTTGCTCTCTAACTTTTTCTTTTCCTTAAATCATCTATAAAACCGCATAAAAATTGGAACTAGTTTCAGCTGAAATCGCTTGCAATTACTCAGGTAGCTGAGTATAATATAGTTAGAAAGATGAAGAAGGGATTGATACCAATGCCTTATCGAGTTAAAATTTAGGTTACTTCGTTTTAGGCCTGTTTTGCTGATATCTGTTCATGCTCTTATCGTAAAAGAGCAGTCATGTCGTGTGTGTCGGATCGGTTGGACGGTCGGGCAAACCTGCTTAGTTTGTCCGGAGACATAAGAAAACGTGGAAATAGTAGGTAGAAGCTTTTTGTAAAGGTTTTCAAACTTCAATGCGTCCAGTCGAAAACTAATCATTTGGATTTGGGATAGCAAAGAAAACCTCTGGTATTTTACACAAATACTATTAAATGAAATCAACATCATAAACATTGTTTTGTTAGCCAAAAGGTTAATTGCACCAAGTCAGTGAAGCAGACCAGGCCTCTAGTCCCGTAAGACTGGAGGCCATTTTTATAAAATACTCAGGAGGAGGTGAGAGTATGGGATTGTCGTATGCGCAAGAATATAGTTGTCGTGACCATTTTCGGCAAAGAGCTTTTGAGCGCTTTGGCGTAGATGATCAGCACCTGAATAAGTGGATCAACCAACACCTCTCCTCCCTCTCTCCTTATGATAGTAATGTGGTTCAACCCGCCAACACAGAAGCCTATGTAGCCAGTGATGGCGTCATCTTTGTCTGCAATATCAAAAGTCGGGAGTTTATCACCTGTTTTAAGGCGGTTAATTACCAAGAATCTAAGGAAGAAGAGGAAGCTTATACGGACATTCACGAAAACAATGTCGCTTCCTTCAAAAAAGATGTGAACCACCTAGTCAATCGCTACCGACTCAAGGAAGCCAAAGAGCTGTTTGAAAACATTGGGGAGGACTTGGATGACTTTTATCGCCTGTCCCAAGCGGTCAAGAACGGCCAATTGAGCGAGCGAAATAGTAAGCGCCTAGAGGAATTGTTAGGCAAGTTTCATGTGATCAAGGCAGCCATGCGGATCATTGAAAATAAACGGGGAGATTACCATCTTTAGGGTCTTTTCCCCCTAAAAATAGGCGCCTAGAAGCCCTCTCATCTACTTCAGATGAGAGGACTTTTTTGCTGTGGAAAGCTTTTTGAAAAAAAGAGAAAAAAATTGTATAATAGAGTGGATATGCAAGTATTTGCAAAGCTGTAATTCGACTTGGGCGACCAAGGACCGTAAGTATTAAAATAATCACACTAAAGGAGACAACAGTGAGTAGTATTAAATTAGTCACTCTTGGCGGTGTTCGAGAAAATGGGAAAAATCTCTACGTTGCCGAAGTGAACGATTCGATTTTTGTCTTGGATGCAGGTTTGAAGTATCCAGAAAATGAGCAACTTGGGGTGGATGTCGTTATCCCCAACATGGATTATCTATTTGAAAACAAGGACCGCATTGCGGGTGTTTTCTTGACCCATGGTCATGCGGATGCCATTGGGGCCTTGCCTTATCTTTTGGCGGAAGCGAAAGTCCCTGTATTCGGGACAGAGTTGACCATTGAGTTGGCTAAACTCTTTGTAAAAAGCAATGACAGTGTGAAGAAATTCAACGACTTCCATGTCATCGATCAGAATTCTGAGATTGATTTTGGTGATGCCGTCGTCTCTTTCTTTCAAACAACCCACTCCATCCCTGAAAGTATCGGGATTGTGATTGGCACTCCTGAGGGCAATATCGTCTATACAGGAGACTTTAAATTTGACCAAACTGCCAGCGAGTCGTACGCGACAGACTTTGCTCGCCTAGCTGAGATTGGACGCGAAGGTGTGCTTGCCCTCTTGAGTGATTCAGCCAATGCGGATAGCAAGATTCAAGTTGCCAGTGAGCAAGAAGTGGGCGATGCTATCTTAGATACGATTGCAGACTGGGATGGTCGTGTCATCGTAGCGGCGGTAGCCAGCAACCTCTCTCGGATCCAGCAGGTCTTTGATGCTGCGGCTGAGACTGGCCGTCGAGTGGTCTTGACAGGGTTTGATGTGGAAAACATCGTCCGCACAGCTATTCGCTTGAACAAATTGTCTCTTGCCAACGAAAAACTCTTGATCAAGCCAAAAGAAATGAGCCGTTTTGAAGATCATGAATTGATCATTTTAGAAACAGGCCGGATGGGTGAGCCGATCAACGGTTTGCGCAAGATGTCTATTGGCCGTCACCGTTATGTGGAAATCAAAGATGGGGACTTGGTCTACGTTGTCACAACGCCATCTATTGCTAAAGAAGCTGTGGTGGCTCGTGTGGAAAACATGATCTACCAAGCAGGTGGCATTGTCAAATTGATCACGTCAAGCTTGCGCGTGTCTGGTCACGGAAACGCACGGGACTTGCAGTTGATGATCAACCTTCTTCGTCCTAAATACCTCTTCCCGATCCAAGGGGAATACCGCGAATTGGATGCCCATGCGCGGGTAGCGATGGAAGTCGGTATCTTGCCTGAGAATATCTTTATTCCAAAACGCGGCACTGTGATGGAGTACGAAAAGGGGGACTTCGTCCCTGCCGGTAGCGTCTCAGCTGGAGATGTCATGATCGATGGGAATGCCATTGGTGATGTGGGCAATATTGTCCTTCGTGACCGTAAGGTCTTGTCAGAAGACGGGATCTTTATCGTGGCGCTCACCGTGAATCGCAAGAGAAGAAAATTATTTCCAAAGCGCGCGTGCACACCCGTGGTTTTGTCTATGTCAAGAAGAGTCGGGATATTCTTCGTGAAAGTTGCGAATTGGTCAACCAAAGTGTTGAAGACTATTTGGCACAAGACAGCTTTGACTGGGGGGAATTGAAAGGTTTGGTACGCGACAACTTGTCTAAGTTCTTGTTTGAACAAACTAAACGCCGTCCAGCCATCCTACCAGTCGTGATGGAAGTGAAATAATAGAAGAAATGGAAACGCTTGGCAGCCAGAGGCTTGCCGAGTGTTTTTAACAGTAGAAAGAGGAAATCAAATGGCAGTTATGCAGATTGAGTATTATTCAGAAGCCTTGAAGATGGAGTGGGGCGTGTCCGTCCTTTATCCTGATGCATCGCGCGTGGAAGATCCAGCGGATACGGATATTCCAGTCCTTTATCTCTTACACGGGATGAATGGCAACCACCACTCTTGGTTGAAGCGAACCAATGTGGAGCGCATTTTGCGCAATACCAATCTGATCGTGGTCCTACCTAATACCAATAATGGTTTTTACACAGATACCCAGTATGGCTACAACTACTACACAGCCATTGCGGAGGAATTGCCAGAGACTCTTTCTCGCTTCTTCCCTAATATGACCAAGAAACGGGAGAAGACCTTTATTGCTGGCCTATCCATGGGTGGCTATGGATCGATGCTCTTGGCCCTCAAGACAAATCGTTTCTCTCATGCGGCTAGTTTTTCCGGTGCTCTGAGTTTCCACGATCGGGACTTTGAAAACAATGACTTGGAGCAACCAGCTTTTTGGAAGGGGATCTTTGGAGAGATTGAGGATTGGACAACTAGTCCCTATTCGCTAGAGACTGCTGCCAAGAAGTTTTCAGATAAGAAGACCAAACTCTGGATCTGGTGTGGGGAGCAGGATTTCCTTTATGAGGCCAATAATTTTGAAGTCAAGGAATTAGAAAAGTTAGGTTTGGATGTCACCTATACCCACAGTCCAGGCAAGCACGAATGGTTCTACTGGGAACGTGAGTTGGAGCACTTTTTACAAACCCTGCCAATTGACTTTGAATTAGAAGAACGGTTAAAATAAGATACCAATAGATTGGATATCAGTCAGAGCATTTGTTCTGGCTTTTTTCATATATATAGCAAGAAAGGCTAGAAAGGTCACTTATTCATTTCAGTCCTGCTTTCTTTGTGGTATAATAGGAACGATTGAAAAATGAGCTAGAAATAGCGAACAAGATAAGAGGAGAGAAATATGGCAAAAGATATTCGTGTGCGTTATGCACCAAGTCCAACAGGGCTACTACACATCGGAAATGCTCGTACAGCATTGTTTAACTACTTGTATGCGCGTCACCATGGTGGAACCTTTATCATCCGTATCGAGGATACAGACCGCAAACGTCACGTCGAAGACGGCGAACGTTCACAGCTTGAAAACCTTCGTTGGTTGGGCATGGACTGGGATGAAAGCCCAGAGACGCATGAAAACTACCGCCAGTCTGAACGTTTGGAACTCTATCAAAAATACATCGACCAACTCTTGGCTGAAGGAAAAGCCTACAAATCTTACGTCACTGAAGAAGAGTTGGCAGCGGAACGTGAACGCCAAGAAGCAGCTGGGGAAACACCTCGCTACATCAACGAATACCTTGGCATGAGCGAAGAAGAAAAAGAAGCTTATATCGCAGAACGTGAAGCAGCAGGTGTGATTCCAACGGTTCGTTTGGCAGTGAATGAGTCAGGTATCTACAAATGGCATGACATGGTCAAAGGCGATATCGAGTTTGAAGGTGGCAATATCGGTGGGGACTGGGTCATTCAAAAGAAAGATGGCTACCCAACTTACAACTTTGCCGTTGTCATCGATGACCACGATATGCAAATCTCTCACGTCATCCGTGGAGATGACCACATTGCCAACACTCCAAAACAACTCATGGTCTATGAAGCCCTTGGATGGGAAGCGCCAGAGTTTGGTCACATGACCCTGATCATCAATTCTGAAACAGGTAAGAAGTTGTCTAAACGTGACACCAACACTCTTCAATTTATCGAAGATTACCGGAAGAAAGGTTACCTTCCAGAAGCAGTCTTTAACTTTATCGCCCTTCTTGGTTGGAACCCTGGTGGGGAAGATGAAATCTTCTCTCGCGAAGAACTCATCAAGCTTTTTGATGAAAATCGTCTCAGCAAGTCTCCAGCTGCTTTCGACCAAAAGAAAATGGACTGGATGAGCAATGAGTACATCAAGAGTGCGGATCTTGAGACTATCTTTGAAATGGCCAAACCATTCCTCGAAGAAGCAGGACGTTTGACAGACAAGGCTGAGAAATTGGTGGAACTTTACAAACCACAAATGAAATCAGTGGATGAAATCGTTCCATTGACAGACCTCTTCTTCTCAGACTTCCCAGAATTGACAGAAGCAGAGAAAGAAGTCATGGCTGGTGAAACCGTGCCAACTGTACTTGAAGCCTTTAAAGCGAAACTCGAAGCCATGTCAGACGATGAGTTTGTGGCAGAAAATATCTTCCCACAAATCAAAGCGGTTCAAAAAGAAACTGGGATCAAAGGGAAGAATCTCTTTATGCCAATCCGTATCGCCGTTTCAGGTGAAATGCATGGTCCTGAATTGCCAGATACCATCTACTTACTTGGACGCGAAAAAAATCCATCCAACATATTGAAAGCATGTTGGAAAAAAATCAGATAATTATCAGAAAATCCCTATTAAAATGGGGCTTTTTGTTTTTACTTCTAAAGTCAAAAGTATTATAGGATTTTTTTCAAAAAAATTGCCCCGGTTTGACAAATTGATCCTACTGAAAACGATTTTTATTACTATCTAAAAACAAAAATTATAAAAAAAATAGCAATAATTAAGAATAATTGCTTTCCAAAAAAATCGACAGATTAGTCTATAATGTAAGGGAAATAAAAAATGTAATAAGGAGACAGAAATGTTTTTTAAACGTTCGAACGGTGAATTCCGTGAAACGGATCGTGTGACTCGTTTCAAATTGATCAAATCAGGTAAAAACTGGTTGCGTGCTGCGACTTCTAACTTTGGTCTTTTGAAAGTCATTCGTGGTCAAGTCGAAGAGACTGTTGTAGCTGAAGTGCGTGAAGACGCAGTATCAGTGAAAGAAATGACAAGCCGTGGCTTGCTCAAAGGGATCGTAGCAGCTGGGGCTGTTCTTGGTGCAGCTACAGTAGCGAACACTGCTAAAAGCAGATGAAACTGGATCAGACGTTGCGACTGCATCTGAGCTTTCAAGTGAAGCTCTTGTAGAACAAGGAAGTACAGTACTTGGTACAACTTCAACAACTGAATCTCAGTCTGAATCAACAACAGAATCAACAACTGAGTCAACAACAGAATCAGCTAGCGCTTCTGCATCTGCAAGTGCTTCAACCTCTACAAGCGTATCTGTATCTCACTCAGCTTCATTGAGCGAACAAGGTTCAGCAGAACTTTCAGCAGCTTCAAGCGAATCAACTGTAGCAGCTGGCTCTGAAGCAAGTGTAGAAAGCACTACAACAGTAGCGAAAGCTGAAGATAAAGTTGTTTTGGAACAAAACACTTCAGAAGCAGCATTGTTGAACAAGATTGCAGGAGACTACTCAGCAACTGTTTCAGCTCCAGAAAAGAAAGCAGCACTTGAAGCTGCCATCGCTAAAGTTCAAACAGAATTGACAGCAAGCAACAGCTTGATCAACGCTAATGCTTCAGCTCAATCTTACGCAGACCAACGCGAACGCTTGAGCAAGTCAGTAGATGACATGATGGCAACTTTGACTGCAGCAGGTTTTACTGGTAACACAACAGTGAATGGTGCTCCAGCAATTTCAGCTCAGTTGGCACCAATCTCTACAGATACTAAAGGTCCTGAAACTACTGTGCCAGCTATTGCAGATCCTAACGGTGCAACGATTGAGGATGCAGCCTTCAACAAAGCAGGTTATGCATTAGATCCAAACGCAGATCGTTATACCTTTGGTGTATGGCAATTCCTTAAGACAGATCATGCTTCTGGCAATAAGACTTATTTTGATTACTACGCTACTCTTTCAGTAGACCGTTCAGCCATCACTGGTAGCCTTTCAGCTAACCCAGATGTACATTTGCGTATTGTGAAGAAATCTGATGGTACTGAAGCTTATACACGTACCCTCAAAGCTGGAGAAAGCAATATCTCTCTTCCAAGCTACATCACTAACAACAACTCTGATGTAACCAATACCTTGACTTACACTGGTGCTAACGGAAGTGATCCAGGTAATGTAACCTTCTCATTGGTCAACGCTAACCTTGAGTATGAAACACTTCAAATTCGTGATACCAACTACCCAGGTAACGAAAATGAAGACAAGCCAAACGTTCAAACTTCGGTTCCTTATGCAGTTGCTGAGCAAACAACTCACTATAAGCTTATCCAAGGTAACTCTACTCCAGGTCAACTTTACAAACCTACTGGAAATGAAACTGATCTGGCAAGCTATACGCAAAAAGGCCTTGCTGGTCAACAATTTACAGCTTCAAACAACCGTGATATCCCTGGTTACAAGCATGTAGCTGCTACAACAGATTCTACTCAAAAAACATCTGGTATCCTTGGTAAGGGTGTTGTCGGTCAAAAACTGGTCGAACTTCAAGGTGGAGCCAACCACTACTATGTGAAACGTATTTCTGAAATCGTTGATACGGAAGGCTCAACTGTAACGAAATTCTACGCCCTTGATCCATCTCAAGTGAACAATTTTGCTACATCTGATATTGGTACAGAAGATGTATCGAAGTACACACTCATCTACACAAGTAAAGTTAATAAGGCTGGTGAAGAGTGGAAGGCTGACGAGACAAAAGTTACAAAAGTAAACAGTAAAAATGGTGACTACTATCTTGAAGTCAACGAAACTGCTGGAAGCAAATCACTCATTATTACTGGTTGGTCATCTCCTACTGAGACAGATACTTATAAACAAATGGACGGAACTCTACACACTTATCCACGTCCATTCAAAGGTGCTCCAAGCACATCATTGACACCTGCCGGAGCTGGTAACAACAGTTACAACGTCATTGCTGGTAAAGTTCCAGAAATCCAAGCAGAAGGATCTGTAGCAAATGATCCTACAGCTCCAAACGGGAAAGTATACTCTAATTTGAAGGGTTATTCATCATTCTCAAACAACTACTCAATTCCAACTGCGATTAAACCATCAACTGATGTAAACTATTACTTCGAGAAGATGAATGATTCAGAGTCTGCTTCTCAATCGCAATCCTTCTCAAACTCTGCATCACAATCTGAATCAGAAGTGGTTTCTAAATCACAATCAGTGTCACAATCTGAATCAGAAGTAACCTCTAAATCACAATCTGTATCAGAATCAGAAGTGGTTTCTAAATCACAATCAGTGTCACAATCTGAATCAGAAGTAACATCTAAGTCACAATCTGTATCAGAATCAGAAGTGGTTTCTAAATCACAATCAGTGTCACAATCTGAATCAGAAGTAACATCTAAGTCACAATCTGTATCAGAATCAGAAGTGGTTTCTAAATCACAATCTGTATCACAATCTGAATCAGAAGTAGTATCTAAGTCACAATCTGTATCACAATCAGAATCAGAAGTAGTGTCTAAATCACAATCTGTATCACAATCTGAATCTGATACAACATCAGCTTCTAAATCTGCATCAGAATCAGCATCTGCATCATTGAGCCAATCAGAAGTTGAATCAGCAAGTGCATCAGCATCTGAGTCAGCTTCTACATCAGCTCAAGAATCTGCATCAGCGTCTGCATCTGAGTCAGCTTCTACATCAGCTCAAGAATCAGCATCAGCGTCTGCATCTGAGTCAGCTTCTACATCAGCTCAAGAATCAGCATCAGCGTCTGCATCTGAGTCAGCTTCTACATCAGCTCAAGAATCAGCATCAGCGTCTGCATCTGAGTCAGCTTCTACATCAGCTCAAGAATCAGCATCAGCGTCTGCATCTGAGTCAGCTTCTACATCAGCTCAAGAATCTGCATCAGCGTCTGCATCTGAATCAGCAAGCCAATCAGCTTCAGCATCAGAATCAGTATCAGCAAGCCAATCAGCTTCAGCGTCTGAATCAGTATCAGCGAGCCAATCAGCTTCAGCATCAGAATCAGTATCAGCAAGCCAATCAGCTTCAGCATCTGAATCAGTATCAGCAAGCCAATCAGCTTCAGCATCTGAATCAGTATCAGCAAGCCAATCAGCTTCAGCGTCTGAATCAGTATCAGCGAGCCAATCAGCTTCAGCATCTGAATCAGTATCAGCAAGCCAATCAGCTTCAGCGTCTGAATCAGTATCAGCAAGCCAATCAGCTTCAGCGTCTGAATCAGTATCAGCAAGCCAATCAGCATCATTGAGCACATCGGCTTCAACATCACTTTCTACATCAGTATCAGCATCAGCATCTAACTCTTCATCAAATTCTGAAAGTGAAACACCTAAACAAGGTGAAGTAATCATCACTTATGTAGATACAAAAGGTAAAGTGATTAAAGATCCTCGTCAAGACACACCAAACTCACCATATGATACACCATATAACACAACTGAGGAAGGTGAAAAACCTAACACTATCAAGACTCCAGACGGTAAGACTTACAAGATCGTACCGAAAGGTGACTACCCAGTAGGTAAAGTTGATGGCGACGGACACTTGGAATCATCTGATCCAATTAAAGGTAAAGTTGATAAACCTAAGTCAACTATTACGTATGTTTACCAAGAAGTAGGTAACGTTTACGTTCACTATGTTGATACTGAAGGTAACACGATTAAAGCATCTGTGAAAGATGAAGATGAACAACCAATTGATAAGGACTACGATACAGTAGTGGACAACCGTCCACAAACAATCGAGTTCCAAGGTAAGACATACGAATTGGTACCAGCAGGTAACTACAAAGTAGGTCAAGTCGACGAACAAGGTCACTGGACAGGTGATGATGCTACAACTGGTAAAGTTGCTGAAAAAGATAAGAACGTAACATATGTCTACCAATTGAAACAACCTAAGGGTAATGTCTACGTACACTATGTTGACGTTAATGGTAACACGATCAAAGAATCTGTAACTGATGAAAAAGATCAACCAGTAGGTAAAGACTACGATACAGTCGTAGACAACCGTCCACAAACAATCGAGTTCCAAGGTAAGACATACGAATTGGTACCAGCAGGTAACTACAAAGTAGGTCAAGTCGATGACCAAGGTCACTGGACAGGTGATGACGCTACAACTGGTAAAGTCATCGAAGGTGATAAGAATGTCACTTACGTCTACAAACTTAAGGAAGATCCAACGAAACCTAAAGAAGGCGACGTCATCATCACTTACGTAGACGAAAAAGGTAAAGAAATCCAAAAACCTCGTCAAGATACACCAAACTCACCATATGATACACCATATAACACAACTGAGGAAGGTGAAAAACCTAACACTATCAAGACTCCAGACGGTAAGACTTACAAGATCGTACCGAAAGGTGACTACCCAGTAGGTAAAGTTGATGGCGATGGACACTTGGAATCATCTGATCCAATTAAAGGTAAAGTTGATAAACCACGTTCAATCATCACTTACGTTTACAAAGAAGTGAAGGGTGACGTTTACGTTCACTATAAAGACACTGAAGGTAACACAATTAAAGATGATGTCACTGACGAAAAAGATCAACCAGTTGATAAAGACTACGATACAGTAGTAGACAACCGTCCAAAAGAAATCCAATACAATGGTAAGACATATGAATTGGTACCAGCCGGTAACTACACTGTAGGTAAAGTTGATGGACAAGGTCACCTTGAGTCATCAGATGCTACAACTGGTAAAGTGATCGAAGGACGTAAAGACGTTACTTATATCTACAAACTTAAAGAACAACCAACTCAACCTAAGGGTAGCGTATACGTACACTACAAAGATACTGAAGGTAACACAATTAAACAATCAGTAACAGATGAGTTAGACCAACCAGTAGGTAAAGACTACAATACTGTTGAAGACAACCGTCCACAGTACATTAAATTCGAAGGTAAAACTTACGAAATCGTACCAGTCGGAAACTACACAGTTGGTAAAGTAGATACTCAAGGTCACCTTGAATCAACAGACCCAACAACTGGTAAAGTGGTTGAAGGACGTAAAGACGTTACTTACATCTACAAACTTGTCGAAGAACCTGTACAACCTAAGGGTAATGTATACGTTCACTATGTAGATGAAAATGGTAACACTATCAAGACTTCAGTAGTGGATGAAAAAGACCAACCAGTAGGTAAAGACTACGATACAGTTGTGGATAACCGTCCTAAGACAATCACAACTGCAGATGGTAAAGTCTATGAATTGGTACCACAAGGTAACTACCCAGTAGGTAACGTTGACGGTGAAGGTCACTTGACAACAACTGACCCAACAACTGGTAAAGTTATCGAAGGTGATAAGAACGTTACTTATGTTTACAAACTTGTGAAGACTCCAAACGTTCCAACACCAAACACTCCAGTGCCACCAACTCCAACACCAAATACTCCAGTGCCACCAACTCCAACACCAAATACTCCGGTAGATCCAACACCTAATAAACCAATGGATCCAACACCAAACACACCGGTAGATCCAACACCTAATACACCAGTGAACCCAGTTCCTGAGCAACCAGCTCAACCAGCTCCAGCTCTTGAACAACTTCCAAATACTGGTGAAACAGGATCTGTAGCTTCAGCTCTTCTTGGAGCAGTTGCAGGGGTTGCAGGGATTGCAGCACTTTGGAAGCCGCAAAAAGAAGATGAAAAAAATAATCTTCTATCCTAATTTGATTCGGTCATTTCAGGTATGTGG
>BNJU01004299.1_pt1 | contig 61363 bp, 68 predicted proteins | sample 8539281 | NCBI WGS metagenome assembly BNJU01 (sample SAMD00202456, study PRJDB9452) | human saliva metagenome | isolation source: human saliva | place: Japan
TTAATCGTATCCTTTACATTTTTAGCAGCAATAATCACTCCATCACAAGTATTATCTAAAAATTTTTAAACTTTTCTTCTATATACTTGTCTTTTTAAAAATGGTCTTGCTCATCTTGAATTATGACAATATCTGTGTTTTCTATCTTTTTTATTGCATTATAAATAGAATATTGTCTTTCGCTTCCACCTTCAACAATATATTTGACTTTAGATAATAGCTTTTTGTTTTCATAAAATTCTCTTATATTTTTTTATGTTTTCTTTATTCGTTACATAATAATATCATCTATGTACTGATTTTCAAAAGCAATTTTTAAAGAGGAGTAAAAAGTGGTTCACCTTTATATTCTAAAAACTGTTTGGCTAGGCTCATATTCATTCTTTTACCCTGTCCTGCTGCTGCAAGAATAAAAGTAACTTTCTTTTTCTATTTTAGAGTCACCACTGTACATCCAAGTCCTCCCTCGCCATGTCCACCTATTCTGTATTCTTTTACATATTTAGAAGTTTTTAAATATTTCAATATTCCTTCTCTTAAAGCTCCTGTTCCTTTTTCCATGGATTACATAAACTTCTGTATATCCATTTAAAGTAGCTCTATCTAAATAAGTTTCTAACTCATAGATACCTTCATCTACTATCTTTCCTCTTAAGTCTATTTCACTTCTTACAGGAGTTTTTCTTATGAGTATTTACATTATATACTTTTTCTTTTCTCTTCTACTATTTTTATTTCTTCAAAAGGAACTTCTAATTTTAAAATTCCTGCTTGTACACTTGCACTTTCTTTAGATGTGTTAATCTTTAAAAATATTGGCAAATTGATTGATACTTTTTAGAAAACTCTATCTCCAACTTTAAAAGTTAACCTTAGTTTTAATCTTTTTAACAACTTCCACTGTCTTATTCTTTTTCTTCTCTAAGTGCAGTAGATAACATATTTAAATTCTTTTTGAATTTGTTTAGCGTCTTCTTTATTCTTTTTCTTCATGTTGTATTTTTTCAACAAGTGCAGATGCCTTTTGCTCTCATTTCATTCATCATTTTCTCAGCTTCTTCATAAGCAGCTTTTAATGATTTCATTCTTTTGTTTTTCTATTAAAGTTTCTTGTTTAGCTCTTTTCTCCTATCAAGTCTTGCTTCTTCTTCTAATCTTGCAAATCTTTCTCTCATTTCATCTAATTCTTGAGATTTAGTCTTGATATTTTCTATCATTTTTCAACTTTTTATTATCTTCCTTATATGCTCTTGCCTTAGAGTTATACTTTCAGGTAGCCCATTCTTTGTGCAATAGTTAAAGCATTACTTTCCCCAGGTATTCCAACCAATAGTCTGTATGTTGGAGAAAGTGTATCTGTATTAAATTCCATTGAGGCAGTTTCTATTCCTTCTTCATTGTAGCCATAGGCTTTTACTTGGCTATAGTGAGTAGTTATAAAAGATTTAGCCTTCTTTTCATTTAAGTAATCTATAACTGCCATTGCAAAAGCTGCACCTTCTATTGGGTCAGTTCCTGAACCTAATTCGTCAAGTAATACCAATGAATTTTTAGTAACTCCTGCTAAGATTTCCTTTACATTCTTTAGATGTGCTGAGAATGAAGATAGAGATTGTTCTATACTTTGTTCATCTCCTATATCTGCAAAAACTCCTTCAAAAAATCCAATTTTAGAATTTTCTGAGGCAGGAATTGGTATACCTGAAAGTGCCATTAAAGTTAAAAGTCCTGCTGTCTTTAAAGCAACAGTTTTTCCCCCTGTATTTGGTCCTGTTATAAGTAGGATATCATAGTCTTTTCCTATTTCAAAAGTTAAAGGAACAACCTTATCCTTATCTATAAAAGGATGTCTTGCTCTTTCTAGAGATAAAACTTCTCATTGCTAACTGTTGGAATTTCGCATTTATTATCTACTGCATAGATAGATTTTTGCATTTAATATATCTAAATATAAGGCTTTATCTCCAATAGCTAATATATCATCTCTATTATTTCTTAAATAGTTCTAGCTATTCTCAATAAGATTTTTTTCTAATTTCTTCTTTTTCTTTTTGTTTCTAATTCTCTCATTTTTATTGTTTAGAGAAACTATTGAAAAGTGGCTCAATAAAAACTGTTTGTCCACTTGAGCTTCTATCGTGTTCTATACCTTTGATAAGTCCTTTAAAATCAAATTTTACAGGAGTTACCATTCTTCCATCTCTTTCTGTTATTATTCTTTCTTGGAAAGCATTTGCTAGAGAATGGTTCATCAAAAAGTTCTTCAAACTTTCTTTTAATATTCATATTTAAAGTTTTTATGTAGTCTGATATCTCTTAAATCAAGTGAGGCATCATCTTTTATTTCTTTTTCAGGATTGATAGTTTTATTTATCATATCTTCTATCATTCTTAAATTAGGAATATTCCTATTGTATCTCTAAGTTGTTTATATTTTCCTAATTCATCTAATCTAGCCTTTAAAAACTCTTACAGTTCTTAAATTCACATTGATATCCCAAAGTTCTTCAACTTCAAGATAAGTACCTATAAGTTTTATTTTTATCCATAAGACTATTGATGTTTCTAAGCCCAACAGCTTCAAAACCACCATCAAAAAGAAATTAAATCCATAAAAGTCTTTTAACAGTTTTTAATTCATTATTAAGTGCTGATAAATCTTATATGGCTCTAAATTTTCTATAACTTCTCTATTATCATCAATTACGATATTTTTCTAAAATTAGTTCTTTTAATTTATCAAATTCTAAAAACATTAAAAACTATGCTTATTCATTTTTATTGCTCTATATAATGAAAAACTGTTCGTTACTAAAACTATTTTTATTGATTACTTGCCAGTCATTAGTGTTTCAAGAGCTCCACAAAGGCTCTTTCAACAATAATGGACGTCGTGTAGCCTGTCAAAATTTAAATAACTCACATGTTTTTCATTTTATTTATATCAATTATTTTTACATTTCACTTTCTATATTATTTTACAATAGAAATCGTAAAATTTCTATGAATAATTTTTTATTTATTAAAAAGAGAATTTTTAAGTTTTTCTATTCTCAAAAATTCTCCTAATTATATCAGGTCATAGTTTATCAACACTATTTGACAAATAACCAAAATTCTTAGATTCTCCTATATTTTAATCTTTCTTCTTTCTTCCTTTTTCTTCCCAAACCATATCACTTACATCAAAATCTTCTTTCTGGTGAGAAGCTGGACTTCATAAGGAATTCTATATTTTTCTTTATTTTCAATAATTGACTTACCTACATATGTTGATATACCTCTATTTATCTTCATAGAATTCTTTAATATACTTTTTTCAGCTCTTTTAAATAACATTAATCTTGAATCAGTTTCTGCAACAGTGTTTTATCTCTCACGTTTTTATACAATTTGAATTTTCAAATATTCCAGAAGGAAAAAATTGTAAAATCCTTGTTTATCTTCAATATCATAATCATAATCTCCCATTACTTTTTGTTTCAAAAAAATCTCTCACTGAACTTTTTCATTTTTTTAATGCAATAAAATAATTAGGTTCAATAGGTGTTTATTAACCCAATATCAGTTATTTTTCTATACTATCAAATATTTCAAATTTTGGTTTCATCATAAATATGTATGAACAACATATTGTAAGTCCCTCCCTAATTTTTCTTCTACTCTTTTTAAAACTTTCAATTAAATCATCCTTTAACATAAAGAAATATACTGCATGTCCTCTCATAAATTTCTCCTTCCTATTATGATTAATTACTTTTCTAGTATTTTTGATATTCACTACATCTAGAACTTTCTGTAACCTTAATTCAAGTTCATTAACTGTGTCTTCATCTTGTTTCAAGTGAATAAATTATATTTCCTATATCTTCATGCCACAATAATTCATAACAAGTGTTTTTCACATAATTTTAATTATACTAAACCAAATATAATCTTTCTTTTCTTCTACTCTCATGTAAATTCTTTTATTAAATATCTTTGCTAAATAATCATTCCCATCTTCATAATCAAAATTAATAAGCAAAAATTCTGTCCTATTTTCTTTATTCTCATTTATTACTTTTTTTATATTACCCTTTTTCATAATTTATTTTTACTCCTAATGATTTATTTACTGCTTCTCCTGAATGCTGTGAAACTAGTAATAATTTCCTTTTTGATTCATTAGAAAAAGCTGAATAAATGTTTACATATTCGTATAAAACTGTGCTGTATTTTGAATTTATCTTATTTAAAATTCTTTTTAAAAATTATTGTATCTTGAGGTAATTTTTCTTTTATACTATCCCAATTTTTGTAAAACAATTTTTGGGAGAACAACATCATAGATAAAATCTTTCAATTGCATCCCAATTATTAGCACAATGTTTTGGATAATTTAAAAAGCTTTTTATTAAATGTATTTAGATCACTCGTGGCTCTAGCACTCAGTAGGAGTATTAGTCGTGAGTAGTTCATATTCCCCAATGCTCAATTATTTTTATTTTTCTTTTTCTGCTTTTCACATAAAACAACCAATTTTTTTCAAACTTTCTATTAAGTATTTTTCTTATATTTATTATAAGAATGTTTTTCCAATATTTATAGTACGATTTCCCTTAATTCAATTACATCTTCTCCTAAACTAAATATGTTTATCCAATGAAGAATAATATTTTTAGTTTAGTTATACTTTTCTCCTTAAAATAAGTTATTCCATGATAGTTCAATCCATATTTTTCTACATTTTTCTAATTCTGATAAAGTTTTTATCCATTCAAAAACTGTCTATCATCTATAAAATTAGATTATCTTCCAAAAATTCTCTCTCCAACTATTCCAAAATCATGTTTCAACATATTTATCTTTCCTCTCTATTATCAGCTAATTTAACAGTTAGCTTTCTACATCTTATTATCTTATTTTTCTTTTTCTGCTTTTTCACATAAAATAACCAATTTTTCTAAACTTTCTATTACTTCTTCTTTATTACAATTCCGTCTTTCATAACCATCTATTTTTATTAAAAAGCCTATCAATACAAAAATTTTGAGTAGCTTCACTAAATAATCCTTTCCAAGAGGAAACTATCTTTTTAATTTTGATATATTTTCTTTCAATATATGTACTCCCTTTAAAAATAAACCTTTTGTTTTTCTTTATTTTTTAGCTTATCTGATGTTTTTAAAAACTTTAAAACTATCAAATATAGTATCGATTACTCCTGCACTTAAATAAAACTTTTTCTTTTTCTGACGTTTCAAAACTATAAACTAACATATTCTTCTCCCTTGTCTTATTCATATTACTTTTTAGGTAGCTTAAAATTTTTATATTATTTTTTAGTATTTACAAGAACTTTTCTATTTTTATTAAATTATGTACTCTTTTTCTTATTGTTAAATCTTTTACATTTTCTTCAACAGTTAGTAATTCTCTACGATTCTTTAAAAGTATATAATTCATAAACTCACCTTAATTAATTCATAAATAATGGACAAATAATTCCCTACTACCATAAGTGGGATATCGTAACATATAAATTGAGGCACAAAGTATCCCAAATATGATCGTGTTGTCCATCAGCATTCAATCCTGCTGTGGGACCTAAAGTTGTATCAGAAGCTGGAGAACCTGCATCTCCTAGTGCTGCTGCAACTGCTATCATAAATACTATTGCAGCTGGAGAAAAACCAAGTTTTTAGAGATAAAAGGAACATAAATAGCAGCTATAACAGGTACTGTACCAAAAGATGTTCCAATTCCCATAGTTATAAGAGTCCTAATAAAATCATTATAGTAGATCCTGCTAATTTTGAACCACCTAACATGTTAAATGCACTTTCAACTAACTGATCAACAGCTCCAGTTGCTCTAATAACAGTAGCATATCCAGAAGCTATAAGCATTACAAATGCAATAAATCCCATTAAATGAATTCCACCTTCTAAAAACTTCTTGAATTTCTTTCCACTTAACAACTCTGGTAACTACCATAAATATCATAGCAGCTATTGCTCCAAGTGGTAATAAACCTGTTATTAATTGAACAACTAATGCTATAACTCCTGCTCCAAGAGTTAACCAGTGTTTAGCTTCAATGACTACTTTTTCATTGTTATTAGAAAGTTCTTCATAATGTTCATTTTCTATTTTATATTCTCTATTTTTTGAATAGTATATTAATCCACAAACTAAACCAAATAACATAGAAAGTCCTGCAATCAAGTAGTTTTCCAAACAAGATCTAAGCCTATATTTAATCCTGCATCATTAACAGAATCTCTAACTATTCCTTGAAATATAGCACCATAGGCTACAGGAATTGTTATATAAGAGCTTTTAATCCAAAAACCAAAAGCAAATTGCTAGCATTCTTCTATCCATTTTCATTTGATTCATCATTGCTAAAAGTGGAGGAATTAATATAGGGATAAATGCAATATGTACTGGAATAATTGTTCCTGAAGCTATAGATACTAAAACAATTATTATAGCTAAAAATAAATTTATTTCCCTTTACAAGTTGAGAAATTTTTCTTTGCTAAAATATCTGCTGCACCAGTTTTACTTATAGTATATGCCAATGCTCCAAGTAAAAATATAACTAAGAGCTGTATTAGCATTTCCTCCCATTCCGCCGATGAATGTAGTCATAGTTTCTGTAGGTCAAATCCTCCAGCCAATCCAGCAGTAAGAGCTGCTAATAAAAAGTGCCGCAAGAACTGGTAATTTAAATAAACATAGTACTGTTAAAAACAAGAACTGATATTACGATTGGATTAAAAAGTAACATAAAAATCCTCCTTTTCTTATATAAAATAATTTTACTATCTGTACTATATAAACATAATAATTTTTAATTTACTTACTACTTTTCTATTTTATATATTTATTTCAACTTTGTATATAGAAAAATGTGATGCAAAATAGCCAAGCTAATCTTGCATCACATTGAACTATTTATTCATTTTTTTATCTGTATTTTCCTTTTTGGTCCAAAAAGTTACTTTTCTCAGCAGGTTGCCACCATAAAGGAACCTTGATAGAATCTGTTGTAAATTTACCTTTTTCCATTTGTAACATCTTTAGCAGATTGATATCCAGCTTGTGCATGACGGATACCCTTATTCCAGAGTCTGTTGTCAAAGCAAGCAGCAAGTCTTCTATATGCTTCTTCAGTTCCGTCAGCTATCATTGTAACACATGTATGAACTGACTTCTCCCATTGAATAGTTTTGTTGAATTGCTATCAAATCACATCCAGCAGCACAATCTAAAAGTCCATTTAGATATGGCCAGTCTGAAATGTAATCTCACCATCAGGCATGTTTTTCAGATTCAAATGTAGGATTTACTATAGAACCAGAGTCAAGGTTATCTCTTGAGAATGCAACTGTTCCTTAATTCTTCCATCTTTTATAGCTTGGTTTATAGCAAGACCAAATTTCTTTTCTCCAAATCCCTATATAACAAACTCTTGCTGGCATTCCTTCAATTGGTAAATTCTTTTCTAGCTAAATTTATCCATCTTTCAACAAGTTTATCACCTTTACAAATTTCTAAAGCTATGTCATCAGAAACTTTTTAAATCTTCAGGATCTCTTGATAAGCAAGTCCATCTGAATGGTCCTCTTCCTTCACAGAATAAAGGTCTTATGTATTCAGCAACGAATCCTTTAATTTTCATAGCTTCTTCTCTAGAAACCTGCATCCATACATTCTTTTCTTATTGAAGTTCCATATTCAAAAAAACTTCAACTCCATCTGCTTTTTCAATGCAACCATAGCTGCAAGTTGTCTTTTCATAGTTTTCTCTAGCAAGATGTAAATATTTATCTCTATCATTTATTCTTAATTCATCTGCTTCTTCTGCAGTGTAACCAGAAGGAAGATAAGATATAGGGTCATGACATGGACACATTTCTGAACATATATCAGGTCTAAAATCACTAGCTAAAACCTTTTCATATATGTCAGCAGCATTTCCAACTTCTCCCTATTGAGATAGGTTTTTGGCTGTAGCATTTTTCTTTTTGCGAGTTTTATTGCGTCTTCAAGACTAGGAGCAATTAAATTTTTATATTATTTTTTAGTATTTACAAGAACTTTTCTATTTTTATTTAATTATTTAATTATGTACTCTTTTTCTTCTGGTAATAAATTTTTCTTTAAAAGTTTCATTATCAATACTTTTTTATTCTCTTAACATCATCAGTTATATCTGTTATTTTTACTATCCATTCATTTACATATTTTTCAACAGCTTCTCCTCTTATTCCAAGCTGTATTGACCTTCTACCTATTGGTTTTTCCATGGATATCTCTTTCAGGGTCCCAGTGACATCTAACTAATGAGTTTTTAACTTTCTTTCCATTCATCTTCTGTTATACCTAAATTAGGTTTTATATGATGAGATCACAGAATTTTTAACTATTTCATCAAAAGGCTTCTCTTTTTAATATCAATAGCCAAAACTCTTTCTTGATTTTCTTTTTCTGCCCAAACCACATCTATACATCATCCATAGGAATGAAGGTTTTATCCAAGTCATTCTTGTTAAGCTAAAATGTTCTCCAAATGTTCCTAATTTTATTGCTTCATCAGCAATTTTATCATTATATGCTTGATAAACTCTTATTGTTTTATCATCATATTTTTGCATAAATTTTCTTTCTTGTTCTTCATATTTCATTAATCTTGTTCCTCCACATCTTTATCTGTAAAAATCATGTCTATTTTAATTGTTTTATTGCATATTCTCTAATAAGTTCATTTTCATTTTTAGCTAATAATTCTAATTTTTCTCTTTTGCTTTTTGGAGTATTAGTATATCCCAAGGCATAAGTACACTTTTCTAGCTATATTGAAAAATTCATCCTCTTTCAGTATAATCAAGTTCCATAACTGCTAAATCATACACACGATTTATTAATTTTAGAGAGTGTTTCTTTTTCAAGTAAAAAGCTAAATCTTCATGTTTATGATGCCCTTTTTATCATATATAAATTCAATTAACAATTCATTAAAAAGAATCATCTTCTAAATAGTAATCTTCAATTATAATCATAATTAGAGTATTAATTTGTCTATAATACAGAATAGATCAGTTTGTCATCTTGTTCTTCTCGTAAAAAAATTTTATTACTTTCTTGTGGCTCATTCTAAATTTTTCTGCTCAGCTCTGATAAGTTAAATTTAATATCATTTCTCTTTCTTCTGTTTGTCATTTTTTAATCTTCCTTTTATTTTTAAATCATATGATACATAACTTTCTCAGTAATCTTATGAAGTTTTTATTTTTATTTTCTACTAACTTTTATGTATTTTTCTCTAAATTATAAATAACATCATTTTTATTGGTTTCTTTTTAAATTGTATTGTATTTTTGTTTTTAATCAATTATTTTTATATAATAAAAATGGAGTCATTAAACTCATTTTCTTTCTATCAACTGATATTTAAATTTTTATTATACTATATATTTTTGTATTGCTTCTAGTTCAACCTTTTTAAACTCTATATTTGTTAGGGTGCTTTCAGATTTCTTTATTTGTTTTTCTTATTGTTTCTATCCAAGCATCATAACTTTCATAGACTGTGTTATCAAAGCTGCTCCTGATGTTTTTGTCCTTCAAGGTATTTTATCAGTGCCTTATCATTTTCTATTTCTTTTCATCACTGATGCTTCCCTTTTATAGCATTTTTCCAATTTTTAGCATATTTTCCCATTAGTTCCTCAGTTGCATTCATAACTTTTTACCTCCATAATTTTTAATTTTTATTTTTCTAACTTGGCATGCCTTTGTTATGAATTAATAATAACTTATTTTTCTTCGTTATTTCCTTTTCTATATAGACTGATATACTTCTATGGAAATAAACAGTGTTTTTAGAATATAATATTTTTCAATTATAAGTTTTTACAAAACTCTCTTGTTTCTAAATTTTGGATACTTTTTATATCTCTTGTTACTAAATCAAAAGTAGAATTTATAATTATCTAGTTGTCCATAAATTTCTCTTTTATCTACATCTACTTCTATTGTATTTGTTTTTCCACAAAAGACTAAAATATATCTTTTTAAATTTTTACATTCTAAACAATTATCAACTACATCTTTTCTAATATTAAACTCTAACCCATCTTGTTCATAAAAAGTATAACCAATGATTCTTTCAATTCCATCATTATATCTTTTTAATCTACCAGTTCCCCAATCTATATTTATTACTAATTTTTGTATTTTGTTGATTCATAATATCCTTCATCTTCTGCTATATCATCTTCATATAATCCATATTTTTCTATAATTTCATTAGTTATAGGGAGTCCCGATTTTTAAGTCTTCTACCAAACAAAAATCTTGATCAAATACTTTTAATCATTACTACTATTCCTGTATATAAACAAATATATATTCTTGTTGAAATATCTTCTATTGTGCTTCCTGTCTTATATATTAAATCAGTATCAAACATCATTAAGTTTTTGTATTTTCATTATTTAATAAATTTATTATCTTTTCTATTGAATCTCCTAATTTAATCCCTTGATATTCATATTTCACTTATTTTTCTCCTTTTTCTACAAAAATTACTTTTTGTCCATCTTCTTTTTCTATCTACTATATCTGATTTAAATCTAATTCTTAAAATAATTTCTATTAGATTAATTCTGATTTGCTAATTTTCTTTCTTTAGTTCTCTAACTCATCGATTTATTTTTATTCATCTTTCTCTATCATCATCAGCTACATACATTTCTGTCAAGCCTCCTCTTGGTGGGATATAACTCAACTATTATATTCATTAACCTCTTGATATTTTTAATATCATCTATTTCATCTGTATCTATCACATATATCAGCTCATTTAGATTTCTTTTTACTAATCTTTCATTATAATCATCTAAATTGTATCTTTCCATAAAATCTAATAATTTTTCAACAGTATTCTTTAATTCCAAATACTTCATTTTTCACTCTCCATTTTTTATTTCAGCAGGAATAACTAATTCTTTTTCTTTTCTAAAATTAGTTATTTTACACTAAATCATATGATACATAACTTTTTCTGTAATCTTATAAAGAATTTTTTTCCAAATCTTTTTGCTAATTTCTATTTCATCGTTAGCTTTATGTGTTTTTTCTAAATTATTTTTATCATAAACATAATATGAAATATACTATTATCAATACGCAAATTAAAAGTAACTTTTTTCTTAAAAATTTAAGTTTTTAATTCCTTATCTGTTATTTTTCTTCTAATGTTAAATTAACTTCTTCTAAAAACTCTTTTAATTCCGTTATATATTCATCTGAATCTTTTTCCATATCTTTATATTTTTCAATTACACTTATTAGCCCTTCTACTGAGTCCCTAAGTTCTATAAAATCTTCTTCTACAAAATTTTTTCTACTTTTTAATTCTTCGCATATCATAATTATATAGCTCCTTCCATCTGCTATTTAATAGGATAAGTTTTTATTACTTTTACCAAAATCTTTTGAATAGTGAATTACTCCCACTTGTAAAAGTAGGAGCTTCTTCGAAGTAATTAAATTTTATTCATTTATTTTTTCAAACTTATTTTCATCTTCATAATACCAACTATTACTTCTCTTTTTATTTCCTTCAACATCTAGGATATAATAAATTCTTCTGTCTTTTTCATGCCATATTATTATCTTACTATTGCTATTTTCATTAGGATACTTAATTAATCTTACTCTATCTCCTACATCAAATTTAGGCTTTTTAATATTTCATATCCCTCTTTTTAATTATTGCTATTTTTTGGTGTATGTTCTTTACTTTTTCCCTATTACTACAACTTTTTAAATAATTATCATTTTTCTTCAATACATTTTTAATATTGAAAAATATATTTCCTTCTCCTTCAGTTTCTGAATAAATAAGATCTATCTCCATAATTACCCCATAAGTTCCTACATAATTTTTATTCATATTCTATTTTTTTCCTTATTTTTTTAGTATTTACAAGAATTTTACTATTTTTATATAAGTTTACAAACTTTTATTTATAAAAAGAGTATAATATCTCAGTTATTGAAATATTACACCCTTAGTTTTTAATTATTTCTTTTAAAAATTTATATCCTAAAACCTGTACTAAATCTTGTAGATTTTTATTGCTTCCATGCCTGAAACCATAGTCAACTTTTTAAATTGAATAATAGTCCAAATTTATTTTCTAATTTATATTCTATTCCAGTTGTTGTTCTTCCTTTTTTCTTTCAGGAACTAGAATATCAAATTCACTCCTCCAACTACATTGGCTTTTAGTTGTAGCCTTTGCTCCATTTAATATTCTTTCATAAGCTGTATTAATAATAAAGTTATGAATTGTGTTTCCACTACTATAATTTTCTTTAAATCTAATCCTATTTCTGCTTTAGTTTCATTAAATGTCTTTGAGTTTACATGTAAGTTTACTATTCCATCATTTTCTGTTACTGCTCCACGTCTTACTCTACTATAGCTAAGTCCAAACTTTGGCTCAATATAGAAATTATTTCCTAGATTCTTTGAATAAGCTAGCTCTGTATATAAGTCAAAAGCTCTATCTTTTTGTTTTGCACTAGATCTAGATGTTTTCTATTATTCCTTCATAACCTATCGCATCTCTTTTAACCTTATCTTCAGCAAAATCAACAGCTGTTCCTAAAGTAAATTTAAAGTTATTTACATATTTCTTTTGCATATGCTCCAACATATGCTGATGAAGATTTAACTTTTCCAGTTGATAAGTCAGATTTTGAGTTTGTTCCACCTAATATTAAGCCCTAAGTTGTATCTTCCTTTAATCCATATTCTCCTTAGCATAAGCCCCTGTTGTTTTTAGTATCAACTTCTGTTGTACTAACTTTATATTTAGTTTCATTATCATTGTAAACTGCTCCACCAACTACTGCCCATTTATTTGAAGTTAGGGCTTTTAAGTCAAAAGAGCTTTTTTCTCTAATGTAGATAGATTATCTAATGAGCTTCCTATAGTTGTTGTATAAGGACTGTTTACATAAATGTCTCTTAAATATCTATAGAAACCTTTTAATTCATCATTATTATATACTTTAAATTCTTTTATCTTATCAGCTGTAACTATACTTCTATATATAGCATTTAGTTCTCCATAATCTTTTGGTTTTAGCTGGTGTAGCTGGCACAGTAGGTGTACTTGGTGTAACACTTGTACCTGGTGTTATAGGTGTTGCAGGTATTATAGTTATAGCTGGTGTAACTTGTAAAGGTTTATCATCTGGTAGAGGAATTGCTAAGTCTTTAGCTACTACAATCTTATATTTATTTCTAACATCATGTGCTCCATCTACATAATTAAAAGAATATTTAGGCATTATCACTATATCATGAAGAAGTGAATCTGCATCTATATTAAGTTGATCTTGAGCTAGTAGCATATTAGGATCTGTTGTATCAACTTGTCCTTTAATAGAATCTGTTAGGTTATTACCTTGTCCTAATTCCTTTACTCCTGATATATCATAAGGATTTATACCTATTAATATTTTTCCCATTTCCTTCTATTTTTATATCTTTTTTTATAGTAAACAGGTGATATTCCACTATCTTCATCTAATCCATTCTTAAATAAAGTACTCTCCCATAGTTAATCTTCCACCATCTTTTACAGTAATGTTTCCCAAAGTTGTAGAATTTCCTAATAAATCTACATTACCTAATAAATCTACATTAGTAGATATAAAAGTATTTACATTCTTATCTGGAGAAGTTTTCAAAACCATTTATTCTTAATACCATATTTTTATTTACTATATCTTCATTTGCTACTAAATTTATTGCTTCTATATCTACATCAGATATCATTATACTACCAACATTTGTTGTATTATCTATAGTAAGCTTTTTTTAATAAAGAAGAAGTTTGTCCAATAACTTTTCATATTTCCTATATTACTATTATTTTTAAATTCCATTTCTATTCCATTTTTTTATAAGTGTATAGGACATATTAAGAGTGGAATTATTAAAACTAATTTTTATTATCTTCTATTTTAGCCTTATAGATATTAAAAACTGAATTATTTTTTACTTCTAAATTTTTTTATCCATTGTTACATTAAAAACATTTTAAAATTCCATTATTTATTTCAGTATCATCTATAGCTGAATTAGCATAATTTTTATTAATCTCCCTTATCATCTTTTTAATGTTATTGAATTAGGACTTATTTCTTTTTGTTATAGCTTTCTAAAAACTATTCCTTTATTAGCTGTTTTATTTGCAGATTTTAAAGTGTCATAGTCCCCTGTTTCTTCGAAAATTAATAAGTCCATAGTTTTTCTATTTTTTCAGTACTAGATATGTCTCTATTATCTACAGCAACATCTCCAAAAATTTTTAATTTTTATTTTTCATTGAAAGTACCAATAGTTCCTTCATTTTCTATAGAAATTCCTTTATTTAAAGTATCGCTACTAAGAAGCTCTTTTAATATAACCTTTATTATATATATTTCCATCTGAAGCCATCTTGTCAATATATCCAGAATTTAATATATTGCTTTGCTGTGTTTATTGAAAGAAATGCTTCAATATAGCCTCTATTTTCTATTTTACCTATTCCCTCATTTATCAAGTAAATTTTTCCTTATTAATAAAAAGTTTTATTTACTTCATTTTGTAGTTTAATAGTTGACCAATCTTTTAATCTATTTTTCTATAGTTTCAGCTTCTATTTTAAATAGACCTGTCTTTTTCAAATTCTCTGTTGCCTCTTCCAAAGTTCCTGAGTTTTCTCTTTTAATTCCCTCATTTCCAACCTCATAGTCTCCCCTGCAAAGCTAAGTTAGCTGATAATAAAAAGCTATTAATGTATGTTGTTATTGAAAGTTTTCTTTTTAAATTTTCGTTTTAGCATTTTTTTCAATTTGCTCTTTCATTTAGATACCACCCTTCTTTTTATTTTTTAAAAATATCCCTAATATAATTGAACTGTAAATAATTTTAAAAACAGATGTATTTATTTTTATGTATGTTTTATGAATTTATTATACGCTTATTTTTAAAAATCAAATATAATTTCAAATTAATTTTAAAAGATAAAAATATTTTATAAATTTTAGGGTATGTAAGAGCTACTATGAAAAATTTAGTTATAAAAATAAAAAAGCCAAAATGTAAGTTTTAGGCTCACACTTGGCTTTCTGATTATTCTATTATTTTTTGAGAATAAAGCTTTTACTTCATGTTTTTGGATTAATCCTACTGATTTATCAATGATTTTCTCCATTTCTAAATACTAGTAAAGTAGGTACGCTCATAATTTTGTATTGAGCTGCTAATCTTCTTCTTCATCTATATCTACTTTTAACTATTTTTTTCTGTTTGGATCTTCTTCTACAACTTCATCTAATATAGGTACTAAACTTTTACAAGGTCCACACCAGTTTGCACCAAAATCTACTACTACTATTCCTTCTGCTTTTAATACTTCTTGCTAAAAATTGTCTTTTTGTTCCTTTTTATTAATGCCATTTTATTATCCTCCTAAAAATTTATTTTTATATATTATCATTTATGTATACATTATAAAATAGTCTTTATATATTTTCAGTGACATAATCACATTATTCTTTTTACTTATTTATATATTTATGTATTTATGGTAAAATGAAAGAAAATATATAATTATGTTAGGGAAAAATATTATGGAAAATATAAAAGAAAAATTTGAATTTGAAGTCAGTCCTGAATATGAAGGAATGAGATTAGATAAATACTTAGCTGAACAGATTGAAGAAGCAACTCGTTCTTATTTAGAAAAAACTTATAGATAATTCCTATGTAAAAATAAATTCAAAAGTTATAAATAAGAATGGTAGAAAATTAAAATCAGGTGAAAAAAATTGAAATTTCTATTCCTGAAGAGAAAAATATAGATATTGAGGCTGAAAATATTCCTTTGGATATAGTTTTTGAAAATGATGATTTTATTTTTAGTAAATAAAAATATAATATGGTAGTTCACCCTGCCTATGGGAACTATACTGGTACTTTTAGTAAATGCACTTCTATACTATACAAATAATCTTTTCTTCTGTAAATGGAAATATAAGACCTGGTATTATTCACAGACTAGATAAAGACACAAGTGGACTTATATTGGTTGCAAAAATAATTTTGCTCATGCAAAACTAGCTTCTATGTTTACAGATAAAACTATTCATAAAACTTATCTTTGTATAGTTAAAGGTAACTTTTTCAGATGAAAATTTGAAGGTAGAATAGAAAATTTAATTGGTAGAGATACTAAAGATAGAAAAATGGCTGTAGTTAAAGAAAATGGTAAACTTACTATATCTAATTATAGGGTTGTAGAACAAGTAAAAGATTATTCTTTGGTGGAAGTTCTATAGAAACAGGAAGAACTCATCAAATAAGAGTACATATGAAGAGTATAAACCACCCTATTTTTAGGGCGATGTTATCTATGGTAGTGAAGATAAAAATGTAAAAGACAAATGTTACATGCCTTTAAATTAGAATTTTTAAATCCTTTAGATAACAAAAGAATATACATTTACAGGAAAACTATTTGATGACTTTATAGAAGTAGCAAAAACTTAAAATTCGATATTAATAAATACACTATTTAATAAAATAAAATAAACGAGTCACATAGTTGAAAAAGTAAAACAAGTGAAATTGCATTCTAAATTTTAGATAAAAAATCAAATAGAATGAGCCGAGTAAATCTCAGCGTGTCTGAGCGTAGCTGAGTTTGCTGAATTTACAGCGAATTCTTGATTTTTATCGTTAAAAATTTAGCTAGCAATGAACTGTTTTTACTTTCCATTTAGCTAGTGACGAAAGTATTTTGGAGGGAATTTATGGATAATCCATTGTATCTATACGATTTAGAATATAAAAATGTCATAGGTGTAGATGAGGGCAGGAAGAGGTCCACTTGCAGGTCCCCATGTTGTTGCAGCAGCTGTGATATTAAAAACAATATAGTGAAGAATTAGATGAAATTAATGATTCTAAAAAGTTAACAGAGAGAGAGAGAAATTATATGATATAATATTAAATAACTTCAATGTTGCAGTGGAATTGCAAGTGTGGAAGAAATTGATAAATTAAACATTCTTAATGCTGATTTTTTAGCAATGAGAAGGGCATTAAAAGATTTAGAAAAATTTCATGAAGCTAATAAAGATTACATAGTTCTAGTTGATGGAAATTTAAAAATCAAAGAGTATGAAGGAAAACAGTTGCCTGTGGTCAAAGGAGATGCAAAAAGTCTTAGTATTGCAGCTGCCTCTATAATTGCAAAAGTTACTAGAGATAGAATTATGAAGGACTTAGGACTTAAATATCCTGATTATGATTTTGAAAAATAAAGGCTATGGAACTAAAAAGCATGTGGAAGCAATTAAGACTAAGGGTGTTTTTAAAAATGTTCATAGAAAAGTCTTTTAAGAAAAATTTTAGATGAAACTAAAGACGAACCTAAGGAAGTACAATTAAGAATACTTTAATGTAAGGTCAGTGATAATTTTGAATACAAGAGAAATAGGAAATAAATACGAAGATAAAAGTGTGGAAATCTTAATTAAAAATAGTTGTAACAAATACTTGAAAGAAATTATCAAAATAAATTTGGTGAAATAGATATAATGTGCAAAAAGATGATGAAATTGTATTTATTGAAGTAAAATATAGAAAGACAAATAAGTTTGGTTATGGCTATGAAGCTGTGATAGGATTATTTAAAATTGTTAAACTAGCTCAACTCTATATGCAGTCTAAAAAATATGAAAAATACAAAAATGAGGTTTGACTGTATGAGTTACTTAGAAGATGAACTTGACTGGATACATTGTATGGGGTGATGAAATTGGCTTTTAGTTGTCCTAAATGTAGATGTAGACATTGCGAAGAAAAAGCATTATCTTACCTGAAAAAGAAGAATTTTTGATTAAAATAGAGCTTAATACTTACTATGTTAAAACTTGTCTAAATTGTGGCTATACTGAGTTCTACTCTGCAAAAATTGTAGATGATGAAACTGAGAAAAATGTAAGGACAATGCTGAACCTGAAGGAAGCTATTAAAAAGAGTTTAAGATTCTTACTCTTTGACAACAGCTGTACCTCTTGTCATAATACTTTTAGATAGAGAAGGCTTTTATCTGCTCTAAAATGTTTGAAAATTTGAAAAAGAGAAGCCTACTTATAGGAGAATTTTTTTCTCATGTTTTTATCTATGAAAAAGCTGTAGACAGATTATAGCCGACTCAAATTGAGAAATAGAAAAGATTTAGCAAAAAGGATTTAGCCTATCTTATTCAAAAACCTTTTTTCAGTTGCTTGAAAAAGAAAAATTGATATCGTTATACCTGTTCCAATAAGTGATGAAAGAATGCTCGAAGAGGATTTAATCAAATAGAATATCTTTTGGAACTTTTATCTATCAATTACAAAAATTCAAAAGAATTAAAGACACAAAACATATGTATAATTTGAAAGATGTTAAAAAGAGCATGTTAAAAATGTTTTTAAAAATAAGTTGAATTTTAACTGATAAAAATGTTTTTAATAGTTGATGACGTAGTAACAAAGTGGAGCAACTATTCGTTCCATATGTGAAGAGTTAGAGAAAACTAATGAAAACATCAATATAAAGTATTTTCCAATAGCTATGGCAAAGACACTTCATTAACAATTAACTTGCTAAAAGGAGGGGAAATGAAGTATATAGATAATCAAAAGACAAACTTGTAGAGCGAACTAAAAGATTTAGAAAAATCTTAAAAAGCTATCAGTAAAAACTTGAAAAATAATAAAGTTATAGAAAATATCTATATTAATGGAGTTCAATAGAAGAGTTCCCTTTCATAGATATGGATATGAAAAATGTGATGGAAGTTACTACAAAAATCTTATGTTGATTTATCTCTTGAATCTCTAAACCTTTCAAAAGAATATATTGAAATATTTTTTGATATAAATAGTGGTTTTCAAAGAAAATATTATAGAAAAAGAAGAAATTTCTGCAATTGAAATTGAAGAAACTGATGTTTTTCTAAATTGGTTCTCAGATTTATTGTATTTTTAATTACTAATTATAGTTTTTACTTTTTCCTGAATTAGAAGAAACTTTTGAAACTTTTAAAGGAGAATTAGCTATTTTATCTGAGTTTAAAGAAAAGAAAGACTATATTGCTTATGTAAGTACTTTAAATTACTGTGTTTCTGATATACTTGAAATATTCGTTGCCAATATAGATTATTATCAAAAATTGTATATTGAATGATGAGGCACAAAAAGAAGAATTTATTTTTAAATAGGAGGTTTTTATGAGAAGATTAGTTATAGCAGGAAACTGGAAAATGTATAAAAACAATAGTGAGGCTGTTGCAACATTAACAGAATTAAAAAGAAAATTTAACAAAAGGACGTAAACAATGTAGATATAGTTATAGGGCACCTTTACTTGTCTTTCAGATGCAGTTAAGGCTGTTGAAGGAAGCAATGTTAAAATTGCTGCTGAAAAATGTATATCCAAAAATAGAAGGAGCATACACTGGAGAAATTTCTCCTAAAATGCTTAAAGATATTGGAGTTGAATATGTTATCTTAGGTCACTCTGAAAGAAGAGAATACTTTAAAGAAAAGGATGAATTCATAAATCAAAAGTTAAGGCAGTTTTAGAAATAGGAATGAAACCTATACTTTGTATTGGTGAAAAGAGAAGAAAGAGAGGGAGGGAAAAACTCCTGAAGTTCTAGCTACTCAAATAAAAAGGTGGACTTGTTGATTTATCTAAAGAAGAAGCTGTAAAAGTTATAGTTGCTTATGAACCAGTTTGAGCTATAGGAACAGGAAAACTGCAACTCCTGAAAATGGCACAAGAAACTCATAAGGAAGTTAGAAATGTATTAGCTGAAATGTTTGGAAAAGAAGTTGCTGACAAGATGATAATTCAATATGGTGGATCAATGAAACCTGAAAATGCAAAAGATTTATTGAGCCAAGAAGATATTGATGGAGGACTTGTTGAGGAGCTTTCATTAAAGGCAGATTCATTCTTTGAAATTATAAAAGCAGGAAATTAAAATATATTGGAGGAAAAATTTAAATGATAGGTATAGGAATTGTAGGGCTACCTAATGTTGGAAAGTCTACATTATTTAATGCAATAACTAAGGCAGGAGCAGCAGAGGCAGCAAACTATCCTTTTTGTACAATAGAACCAAATGTTGGAATGGTAACTGTTCCAGATGAAAGATTAAATGCACTTGCACAAATTATAAACCCTGAAAGAATAGTTCCTGCAACTGTTGAATTCTGTAGATATAGCAGGACTAGTAAAAGGAGCTTCAAAAGGGGAAGGTTTAGGAAATAAGTTTTTATCAAATATCAGAGCAACATCTGCTATCTGTCAAGTTGTAAGATGTTTTGATGATGAAAATGTAATCCATGTAAGTGGTCAAGTGGATCCTATAAGTGATATAGAAGTAATAAATACAGAGTTAATTTTTGCTGATATAGAAACTATTGAAAAAAAGCAATAGAAAAACATGAAAAATTAGCAAGAAATAAGATTAAAAGAATCAGTAGAACTTATGGCGGTTCTACCAAAAGTAAAAACACCTTGAAGAATTTAAACTTTTAAAAACTTTAGATTTAACTGATGAAGAAAAACAAGTTTTAAAGAACTATCAATTACTTACTTTGAAAACCTATGATATTTGCAGCCAATGTTGCAGAAGATGATTTAGCAACTGGAAATAAATATAGTGATTTAGTAAAAGATTATGCAGAAAAATTGTCTTTCAGAAGTTGTAATAGTTTCAGCTAAAGTTGAAGCTGAATTACAAGAAATGGACGATGAAAAAGCAAAAAGAATTCTTAGAAACTTTAGGAGTTAAAGAAGCAGGACTTAATAGACTTATAAGAGCTGGATTTAAACTTTTAGGTCTACAAACATACTTTACAGCTGGTGTTAAAGCAGTTAGAGCTTGGACCATTAGAATAGGAGATACTGCACCTAAAGCTGCTGGAGAAATACAGATTTCGAAAAAGGATTTATAGAGAGCGAAAGTTGTTTCTTATGATGACTTTATTAAATATTCAGGTTGGAAAGGTTCTCAAGAAAATGGAGTTCTAAGACTGGAAGGAAAAAGAATACATTGTTCATGATGGAGATTTAATGGAATTCTATTTAATGTATAAGATTTAGAATTTGAGGGGTTTTTAGGTACACTTCCCTTTTTCTATTAAAAAGTTGAAAAATTTGAGCATTTAATGATATATTTTTATATATTATATTAAAAATAAAAATTATTAGGAGGAAAAATGAGTTTAATTGTGTAAAAAAAGTTGAAAACGATTATGATAAGTATGTACTTAGAGGTACTACAGGTAAAATAAATCTACCTGATTATCTAGACAAAAAGCAAAGACCTTGCTAAAGCTGTCATTGAAAAATGAATTCACAGCAAAAAGCATCTGAAAAATTAGCAATGACATTAGTAAATAATAAAAAGGTTATAGATTTTGTAATAGTTGGTTTAGGAGATAAAGCTAAACTAAATTGAAAAATATAAGACAATATCTTTTTGATACTTTTAAAAATGAAACAGGTAAAAATTTTATTAAGCTCTAATGAAGAATTAGACAATATGGATATTGTTGCTGAAGTAGTTGAACATATCAACTATAAATTTGATAAATATATTTCAGAAAAAGATAAATTTAGAAGTTTCTTATTTAACAGATAAAAAGTTCTCAAACTAATAGAAGGTTATGAACTTGCAAAAATTTCTAATATTGTAAAAAGATTTAATCAATGAACAAGCAGAAGTTATGACACCAAAAAGCACTTGATGACTAAGGCTGTTGAACTTGGTAAACAATTCGGTTTCCAAGCTGAAATCATGGATGAAAAAGAAAATCCAAAAATTAGAATGAATGCTTATCTTGGTGTTGCAAGAGCTGCTCATCACAGACCTTATCTTCATAGTTATGAGATATAAAAGGAGATGAAAAATCTAAAATATACGCTATGGTTTAGTAGGAAAAAGGACTCTACTGATGATACAGGAGGTCTATCTTTAAAACCTACTGATAGTATGCTTACTATGAGATGTGACATGGGTGGAGCATGAACCATGATGGAGTTATGTGTGCTGTTACAAAAATGAAAGTTAAAAGAATGTAACTCTGTAGTTATAGCTGCTTGTGAAAATTCTAGAGGACCTAATGCTTACAGACCTGAGATATCCTAATCCGCTATGAATGGAAAAACTATAGAAATCACTAACACTGATGCTGAAGGAAGATTAACTCTAGCTGATGCTTTTAACTTTATATAGTTAGAAAAGAAAAAGTTGATGAAATTATAGATGCTGCAACTTTAAACTGGGGCTGCTATGGTAGCTCTTTGAGAAAGATGTACAGGAGTGATTTACTAACAATGATGAAATGGCAAAAGAAATCATTTCTGCTTCAAACAACTGAATGAATATTTGGCAAATGCTCTATGTTTGATATCTTCAAAAAGAATCTAAAATCTCCTTATGCTGACATGCAAAAATACTGGTGTTAGATGATGTGGATCAATCAAATGCTGCAAATTTTAGAAGAATTTATTGATGATACAAAAATGGACTCACTTAGACATAGCTGGAAACAGCTTTGGGACATAGTGGAGCTAATCCATATTATTCTCAAAAAGGAGCTGCAGGGGACAAGTATTTAGAACTGCAGTCTCTTATTTAAAAATAGTAAACTAGTATAAAATGGAGCTTTAAAAAGCTCCATTTTTAAATCTTTTTATGGGTTTTGCATGAAAAATTTTATTACTATCTATTCTATTATTTATTTATGATTTCTAACATATCTTCAACTGTTTTTCTCCAAAATAAACATGTTGGTCATCTCACTATAATAGCAGGTACACTCATTATGTCGTATCTATTTTTGAAATCTTGAAGGTGAAGAGATTTATCATTTCCATTTCAATATTTTTATTAAAGTTGCAATTCTTTGAGTTGCTTTGAACTGTCTTTGGACATTTAGTACAAGACAATGAAATTCCAATTTTAATATTTACTGGTTTATCAATTTTTCAATTTTTTCTAGGCTTTCAGGAGCAACTTTTTGTCCTGGTCCCTGCAACATTGTATAATCCCACATGAAAGAATTTAATTCATGTCCACTTGGTAAACTTGAATATTTTAATCCTGAGAAGCTTCCATCTTTATCTAAAACAGCTATAGTAGGTGTTCTTTCAACTTTACCTTAGCTTCTAATTCTTTTGTTTTCTCCTTCATTATATGAAGAGAATTTTTAATTTTTCAGGAGCTATAGAAGCGTATCTTTTACTGCTTCTTCAATAGCTAGAGATTCTTCAATAGCAGGATTTTTGAAAACTACTATTTCTACTGGATTTTCGAATCCATCAACAACTGTTACTAATTGTTGTTTTAAATCATCATCTAAGAACTGTTCTTTTCTGTTTTAATAGATGTTGTTTTTGTTCTTCTTTTTCTTCTTTCTTAAGTCCTAATTCTTCTCTTAAGTCATGAACATATTTTTCTACTTGTAGCAGCGATAGGCTCCATCAGCAACAGCTGTTACAAACTTGTCTCAATCTCTTAGGTCTACATCTCCTACTGCAAATACCTTTAACATTAGTCATTAAATCTTCATTAGTAGGTATGAATCCACCTTCTCCCTAGTTTCAATATGTCCTCTGAATATTTGACTGAAGGAGCATATCCAACGAATACGAATACTCCAAATGTTTCTCCAACTTTGCTTTGTACCTCAGTGATTTCTCGTTACATTATTTTTAAATTTAGCAGCAGTTGGTTTTCATATCTCCTGTTAACTCAATTAATTCAGTATTGAATTTAGTTGTAATTTTTGGATGTGCTTTTACTTTATCTCCTATAGATTTAGCACAAGCTAAAAATCAGGTTCTCTTGCTATTATTGTTACAGATTTTCCATATTTTGTTAAGAACATAGCCTTCTCTGCAGCAGCAAATCCCTGCTCCATAACAAATATATCCATTCCTGTAAAGATTCTCCACCGAGTTGCACAATAAGCAACCCTCTTCCTGTAAATTTTGTTCTCCAGGGAAACCCACTCAGGTGCGCCCTGTTGCTGTACAACACTTAGAGCTGAGTATTCAGCATCTTTAGTTTTGACAGTTTTATATTCTAGTAAAGTCCATATCTACAACTTCACCTTGTACAAAATTAACTCCAAAACCTTCTGCTTGTTTTCTAGTTTGAGTCATAAACTCAGTTCCAGAAATTTCTAGGATACCCTGGATAGTTTACAACTTCACTAGTTAAAGCTTTATTTGTCCACCTTTATTTTCTTTTCTATAACTAAAACATCTAATTTGTCTCTTCCACCATATATTCCAGCAGATAGACCAGCAGGTCCTCCACCTATAATAATCATATCATCAAATTTTTCCATGTCTCTTCCTCCTTGTTTAGCTTATACCCTTTTTATATCTCTAAAAATAGCTAATTTTTATTTCAGTTATACGAAAGGGGATAATACTACCCCTTTTATATATCTTATAATTCTCCGATTAAGTCTAAGTTTGGTTTTTAAAGTTTCGCTTTCCAGGTTGCCATTTAGCTGGACATACTTCTCCGTGTTCAGCAACAAATTTTGCTCCTTGAGTTTTCTTAATAATTCTTGTAGCTTCTTCCGATTCCATTGTCAGTGTACTTCATAAGCAACGATTTTTCCTTCCAGGATTGATTACAAAACTCCTCTTAATGCTAATCTCTTTTCTTCTATCATAACTTCAAATGCTCTTGCTAAGAAATCCAGTAGGATCCGCGATCATGCATTGGATAGTTCTTTAATTCTTTCTGAGTGGTCGTCCATGCTTTTGGTGGAACGAATGCTGTATCACAAGAAACTGAGTAAACTTCTGCTCTTCTTTTTGGAATCGCTATAGTTATCTTGTAAGTCTTCTAATTCAGCGATATACGAAATGCAAAGTCTGCTGGATAGAAAACGAACACTGACCATTTTCCTTGTAAATCTTTATCTGTAACTGTTATGAAAATCTTTTCTCCTTTTTGAAAGCTTGTGCTTTTGAATTCAGTGCACTCCTCATTAATGATATAATATGCCTCCTTTAATTTTTAATATTTTCAAACTTTTTAAACTAATAATTAAATTGTAATCATTACAAATACATAATACTATATCTGACTTATCTGTCATAGTATTATTTTTAAAAATTTTTAATTTTTATTTCTAACAGCTAACATAGATTATATTTATACTTATATATATAATATATATTTTATTTTTGAGTTTATTTTTATATAATGTACGAAATAATTTTTGAAAGGAGTTTATATATACGATGTTATTATCAATTCGTAATTCTGATTCTAGTCATACTTATTATAACTGATAAAAATTTAATAAAATCAGCCTTATAAAGTTTTTAGAATTGTGATTTAGGATTTAGTTAGAATATCAATATAGCTATTTTATAAACAGATGCAATGTAATCATTAACTTTCAAATTTAAATAGTTTTTAAATACATGATTAGATAAAATCGCTTTTTATAAAATTTATTTTTACTAAAAATTTAGTTTAACTCACTAGAAATTTAAAACATTAACTATATACTAAGGAGTGAAATGATGTCAGAGTACACTAACTAGAGGAGATGGCAAGAGCACCCTCATCGTTCGTTGTTAAAAGGTCTAGGTTTTGTAGCAGAAGAAATGGAGAGATCCATAATTGAATTACAATCATTTAATGAAATAATCCTGCATAGTGCACTACAAAACATTGGTACAAGCTGTTAAAAAGATGGAATTAGAAATGCTATGGAGTTCCTGGTGGAATTTAATACTATAGGAATTTTGTGATGGACTGGTAATGAATCACTTAGGTATGAAGTATTCATTGGTAACAAGACATTGATTGCAGACTTGCTGAAGAGTTGGCAAATGGCAACTCCATTTGATGCAATAGTATTTATACTCAACTCAGATAAGGTTGTACCTGAATGTTAATGGCAGCAAGATAATGTACCTTCTATCTTTTATAGTGGAGAGCTATAGGCTATGGAGTATACAAAGGTAAAAAGTTGGGCTAAGTAATGTTTTTGAAGCAGTTGACAATATGAGCAGTGACTTATAACTAAGAAAAGAATTAAAATACAGTTGGAAGATTCAGCTCTGTCCTACTTGTGATTCTAGTGCAGGAAATGCAACAGCTAACACTATGAACTGTTTAATGAAGCTTTTAGGAGTGGGACTTCCTGAAATGGAACTGCACCTGCTTGTAGTCTCAGAAAGATTAAGACTCACTAAAAGTGGTATGCAAACATTAGAAATTTTAAAAGCTGATTTAAGACCAGTGACACGTATGACTAAAAAGCCTTTGCAGTGCAGTTGCTGATATGGTTTTAGGAGGATCATCAAATACTGCTCTACACTTACTCGGCTATAGCCTATGAAGCAGTAGAGAGATTTGACTTTAGATGACTTCCCACTGAAATTGCTAAAAGACTCCCTAATTATGTAAATTATCACCTTCAGGTGAATACTTATAGAAGATCTATAGAGCAGGGTGGAGTTACAGGAGTTATGAAAAGACTTTATGAAAAATGGAAGACTTTCATGCTGATGAAAAACAGTTGTCTCAAGAACTCAAGGAGAACTTGGAAAGATGCTTATATCAATGATGATGACGTTATAAAACCTTGGGATAAACTGCTAGACAACAGAGGAAGAGTGCTTTTAAAAGTGAAACCCTTGTAGAAGATGGCTACAAAGAAGTGAGTAGCGACAAAGAACATGCTGTTCACCTAGACCTGTCAAAAAGTATTTAACAGTGAAGAAGAAACTATAATGTGAGAGAGAGATAGTTGCAGGAGATGTTGTTGTAATAAGATATGAAGGGCCTAAAGGTGGACCTGGAATGAGGAAAGTAACCTACTGGCTATGGCAATCGCTGGAATGGGATTAGTAAAAGATGATTTTAGCAACTGATGGAAGATTTTTCAGGTGCTACAAGAGGAGCTCAGAGACATGTTTTCCAGAAGTTGTTGCAGGAGGTACTATCGCAATAGTACAAGATGAGATATTATATAGATATTCCAAACAGAAAAATAAAACTGTAAAACTTTCTGATGAAGAAATTACAGAAGAAAAGCAGAATTAAAACCTTATGTACCAAATGTTAAAGCGTTACGTGAAAAGATATGCACATGTTTCATCAGCTGCCTCGGGTTATCTATATAGAATAACTAGTTCGATTGCTAAATGGCTTAACGCCGAAAAATTAACGTTCGCTGCAAATTAACCAACTCAACAAGTTAGCTCAGACAGTTGAGATTTGCCTCGGCTCACTTGTTTTAATTTTTTCATCTGAAATTTAGGAATGCAATTTCACTTATTTTTATTCATATAATTGCAACATTTTAGATATGTATAGGAGACAAATGCACAAACTTTCAGATTTTATAGCAAGAGAAAGATTAACAACGGTTGTGGTCAAGACTAAATTGATACACAGTCCTGTGTTCTCTGGAGGAATCTAGGAATGAAAATATATTTGAAAACCAGTAAAATTTACAAAAGACTGGTCTCATTTAAGATAAGAGGAGCATACAACAAGATCAAGTAAACTTTACAGAAGAAGAAAGAAAAAGGAGTTATAGCTTTCATCAGCTGGTAAACTCATGCTCGTTGAGTTGCTTATGTAGCAAAGATTAGAATCAAAGCTGTTATAGTTATGCTCTAAACATACCCTTTAATAATAGATGCAAACTCAGAAAAATATGGGAGCAGAAGTTGTTCTCATGGAGAAGTTTATGATGATGCCCATAAAAAGGCTTTTAGAACTTCAAAAGAAAATGATATGTATTTGTGACACCCTTTTCAATGATGAAGATGTTATAGAAGGATCAAGGAACTATTGCTCTTTGAAATTTTAGATGAATTACCTGATGCAGATATCACTACTTGTTCCACTTGTGGAGGAGGTTTAGTTCTCGGTATAGCTTCTGCAGCTAAACTTAAAAACTCTCAAGTAAAAGCTATAGGAGTTGAGCCTGAAGGCGCTGCTCTGCAATAGCTGCTCTTGAAAAAGAGAAAGGTCAGAATCAAATAGCTAATACTCATAGCTGATTTGTACTGCGTTGTTAAGAGAATAGGAAAAGAACTTTGAATATATATCACATGTTGATGATATAGTTACATGTTTCAGATCACGAATTGATGGAAGTTTTACTATTGGTTGAAAAACATAAATTAGTGGTTGATGAAATCTCAGGTATTCACTGTGGCAGTAGCTAAGAAATTAAATATAGTAAAAAGAGAAGTTGCTGTTCTAAGTGGAGGAAATATAGATGTTTTAACTATTTCTTCATGATAAATAAAGGACTTATTATGAGAGGTAGAAGATTTACTTCTCTGTCTCAATCAGCTGATAAACCGACAACTTTTAAAAGTTTCTAAAATTTTAGCAAACAAAGCAAATAGTATAAGTTGGAACACAATCAATTTAAAAACTATCAAGATGAAAGATGTGGAATTATAGTTACGAAAAGCTGAAACAAATGGTAAGAACATACTCTAAGATTGCTGAAGCTCAAAGAGAAAGAAGGTGAAATAGCTAGAGAAAAATCCACCCATGTAAAGGAGTATATGGCAAATGAGGATGATAAAAGGAGTTTAGAATCTCTACTGAATGTTTATCAAGATTAGGTATAAAAGAAACTTTTTGCTTATCCTGGGCTGTTATACCTATCGCATGATGAACTATATCTTTAAAGATATTAAAACACTCATTTCGCAAGACATGAGCAAAGGAGTTGTCTGCGAAGCAGATGGAGGCAAGATCTACAGGTAAAGTTGGGAGTATGTCTGCAAACTTCAGACCAGGAGCAACAAACTTAGTAACAGGAATTATGACTGCTCATATGGATCTCATTCCTTTACTTGCTATATGCAGGTCAAGTCAAGCACTTTATTAGTGATGCCTTCCAAGACTCAGATATAGTTGGTATCACCGTCCCTATAACAAAGAATAACTATTTGCACAAGATATCAGAGAACTTCCTAGAATTCAAAAAGAAGCTTACTATATTGCTAGTACAGGATATCTAGCCCATAGTCCCCTGTAGATATACCAAGAGATATACAGTTAGAAGAAATTTATGATGAATTCACTATATGAACAAGAATTTGAACTGAAGGATATAACCCTGTATATGAAGGACACAGGGGCAAATAAAATACGCTAAAGATGATAAAAGATTCTAAAACCTTAATAATTGCAGGAGCAGGAATTTTTAAAAAGGACATGCCTATGATGAGTTAAAAAGAATTTGTCGATAAAGACAAATATCCCTGTAGCCATGACACTATTGGGACGGTTTTTCTCATAATCATGAGTTGTACACTAGGAATGATAGGGTAGTGCATGGAACAACTTATGCTAACTATGCTGCAAATGAAGCAGACTTAGTTATTGCTGCAGGTGGACGGATACGAGAGTTACAGGAAACCCCCAAAAAGCTCTACCTACTGCATTATTCATAGATATAGATCCAGTTGAAATTGGAAAAGAACAAACTTATAGATGTTCCCGGACAGAAGAGATTTAAAGAATGTTTTAGCTGAATTAAATCAAAAAATTCAAACTTTCTTGATACTAATGGCTAGATGAAGTTGCAAAATTAAAGAAAAATACCTTTAACTTTAGAAAGACTGAAAGAGGATATTTTTAATTCTCAAGAAATATTATTTGAGATAAACAACCCACTAAGGGTGAAGAGAAGGCAACAGATGTTGACAACATCAAATGTGGTCAGCACAATTTATAAAAATTCAATAATCCTTATTCAACATACATCATGTGGAGCAGGTACTATGGATTTGGACTTTCCTGCTGCAATAGAGCACGTTGCCAAACCTGAGAGAAAAGCTGCTATCGTTGAGATGGTTTCCAAAACGACTTTCCAAGAATTAATGATGATTAAAGAAATATAAGCTTCCTGTTAAGATTTCTCATAATAAATAACTCTATTTGAGAATGGAAGACAGTGGCAAGAATTATCAACGACAGAAGATATCTTCAAAGTGACTGGTTATAATTCCTATAAAAATAGTGAGTGCTCATGCGATTCAAAACTCCATAATTAAAGACTCAAAAAGATTTAAAGAAACATCTAAAGAAAAATTTTAGAATCTGACGAAGCTGTTTTGATATGAATGTATAGTTGAAAAAGAAGAAAATGTTTATCCGGCGATACCAGCAGGAAAGATGTAAGCTGTAGAGTTGGGAAAAAGAGGTGTTTTTAGATGCTGAATAAAGAACATCAAATTTTGATAACTGCTAAAATACCAATGGAATTGTTGTAAGAATTATGTCTCTTTTAGTAGAAGAGGATATTTTGTAAAAAGATGTCTGCTGGTGTAACAACATAAAGAGGGTCATGCAAGATTAACTCTCACAGTTGATGGTGATAAAGAATCTTAGACCAAATTCAAAAACAAGTTTATAAGATTATAGATGCTGTTAAGGTTAAGATATTTCAGAAAAAGATAGTTATCAGAAGAGAACTTATGCTTTTAAAAGTTAAAGCTGATGAAGAAACCAGATCTCAAATCGTTCAAATTGCCAATATCTATCGTGGAAACATTCTGATGTTTCTCCAAAAATCACTTGTAATCGAAACTTTACTGGATATAGAAAAACTGGAGAGGTTTTGTTGGTAAAGATGAACAATTATGGAATTTTAGAAATGGCTAAGACAGGTATAGTTGCATGAGTTGTGAGAAAAATGTAAACATTAGTTATTTATCTTTCTGTCAGACTGAGCTTGCTCGCCATTAGTGTCTCGAGAGCTCCCACAGGCTCTTTCAACAATAATGGACGTCGCAGTAGTCTGTATAACTAATGATTTACATTTTAATTATAAGAGGTGAAGTTATGAATGTATAAAAATATTTGACACGATATTAAGAGATGGTGAGCTAAAACACCAAGAGTTAATCTCACGTTAAAGAAAAACCAAGAATAGCTAAAACAATTAGAAGCTTTTAGGGTAGTACATAGATAGTTGGTTTTGCAGCTGCTTCTCCTGGAGATTTTGAAGCCATAGAACTGATAGCACAAAATATTAAAAATTTACTGTTACAAGTTTGGCAAGAGCAGTAAAAAGCGATATAGAAATGGCTGCAAAGCGCTATTAGCTAATAAACAGTTAGAATACACACTTTTTATCGCAACTTCGCCTATACACAGAGAATTCAAACTAAAATGTTCAAGGAAGAAATTCAAAGACAGTTGATGAGATGGTAAGATATGCAAGAACTCTCACAAATGACACATTGAATTCTCAGCTGAAGATGCAATGAGAACAGAAAAAAGAATATCTTGTTGAAGTCTATGAACTGCTATAAAAGCCGGAGCTACTACTATAAATATCCCAGATACAGTTGGATATAGAACTCCACAAGAAATGTATGACACTGTAAAAATATTTAAAAAGAAAATATAAAAGGTATAGAAAAATATAGATATTTCAGTACATTGTCATAATGACTTAGGACGGTAGTGCAGAACTCAATAGCTGCTGTCAAGCTGGGGCTACTCAAATAGAATGTACTTATCAATGGAATAGGAGAAAGAGCAGGAAACACTTCTCTTGAAGAGGTTAGTTATGCTTTTAAAACTAGAAAAGATTTGTTCTGCAGACTTTATAACAAATATAGATGACAAAACAATTTATCCTGGCAAGTAAATTAGTTAGCTTATTGACAGGAGTATAACTCAACCTAATAAGGCTACAGTAGGAGCAAATGCTTTCTCAGTGAATCAGGTATACATCAACATGGAGTACTTGCGAATCCAGAAACTTATGAAATTATTAAACCTGAAGTTGTTGGAAGAAATGCGATAGCCTTGTACTTGGAAAATTATCAGGTAAACATGCCTTTGTAGATAAAATTCAACAGCTTAGGTTTCAGTGGTTTTGACGATCAAAAATAGAGGAACTTTGCTGATTTCAAAAACTTCAGCAGATAAAAAGAAATATGTTTAGATGAAGGTATCATTTCATTAATCAGTGAGATGCTGCAAGTTAAAAGGAAGATTCTCTTGGAACACTTGAAATAATAAGAACTGATATTAAGGCTAAGGCTGAAATTATTATGTATGTAGATGGCAGTAGATGTTTTTTTCATGTAGTGGACCTGTAGATGCTGCATACAGCTATTAATAGACTTTTTAAATGACAATTTTGTTTTTAGAAGAATATAAACTTGAATCAATAGTAGACACTGATGCACATGGCACGTTGTTGCTATCATAGAAAAGGATAATAAAAGACATATTGGTGAAAGGGGCAAAGCACTGAGATAGTTGAATCTAGTATAAAAGCCTATGATCAATGCATTGAAGTAGACTATATAAAGAAGATTATGAGTGTCTTATGGAAAACTTTATTCGACAAAAGTAGGAAAAAGCTATTATCACAGGAAATGAAGGAGAAGCTAATCAACTGTCATATAGATTTACATCTGATCCATGAAGTGCAACTTCACCACGCTTTTTCTAGGACCGAATAGCTAAGCGTAGTAGAAGACCTGACTTAACTTTTTGAACTATGGATCAGTAACACTCTGACATTATTGCATGACAGACATATAATATTACAGATGAAACTCTCAAAAGCACAACTTGATGCTTTAAAAAGAAATTGTGAAGAATTTGAGCTGAACTTGCTGGATATGTTCAACGAAAGAAATGGAATTGTTCATATGGTAGGACCAGAATTAGGGCTTACTCTACCTGGAAAAACTGTTGTCATGCGGAGATAGTCACACTGCAAACTCATGGAGCTGGAGCTATAGCTTTTTGGAATAGGCTACAAGTGAAGTTGACATGTTTTAGCTTACTCAAACTCTATGGCAAAAGAAGCCTCAAGACTATGGGAATTGAAAATCACAGGAAAAATTACAGTAAGGTGTTTATGCTAAAGATATAATCTACATTTAATAAAGACTTATGGAATTGGTTTAGGTAATGGTTATGCTTTTGAATTTTTGAGATACTATAGAAAAAGTTTATCTCATGGAAGAAAGAATGACTAGTTTGTAATATGGCTATTGAAGCTGAGGAAAGTCTGCATCATTGCCCCCTGACGAAATCACTTTTGAGTATAAAAAGGGGAAGAGAATCTTCCTCAAAGATGAAGAATCTAGAAAAGAAAATTAAAGAATGGAAAGAGCTTTTACACAGATGATGTGTCAGCTTTTGATGAATATATAAAGTTGATAGTTTCCAAATCTTGTTCCACAAGTAACTTAGAACAAAACCCTGAAATGGGAATGAATATCACTGATACTTTTCCTGAAATAAAAGACTGAAACCATGAAAAGCATATAAGTACATGGATTTGAAACCTGAGACTTTCTAAAAATATTAATTTGAAAAGCACGCTTTTCATTTAGGTTCTTGTACTTAATGGAAGATTGAGTGACTTAGTTAGGTTAGATTGTAGATTGCTAAAGGTTCACGCTAATATCAAAGCCGATGATAGTTCCAGGTTCAAATGGTTAAGAAATGTCGAAGAAAAAGAGCTTTGCTAAAATATTTTTAGATGCAGGTTTTGAATGGAGAGAAGCAGGTTGTTCAACTTGCTTAGGAATGAACCCTGACTTATACCAGAGTGTGAGAAACATCAGCCTCAACACTAATCAGAAACTTTCGAAGGCAGACAAGGAAAGGAGCTAGAACTCATCTTGTGAGTCCTGCTATGCGCTGCGCAGCAGCTGCTATCCATGTGACACTTTTATAGATGTTAGAGAATTGAGGAGGTGCAAAGACTAATGAAACTCTTTTATAAAATTTGAAGGAACTATTGTTCCATAATGAATGATATTGACACTGACCAATTAATTCTTAAACAACATTTAAAAGTACTGAAAAACAGGCTGGAAAGTATCTTTTGATGAGTGGAGAGATAATGAAGATGGAAGTGATAATCTTGACTTCAATCTAAATAAGAGTGAGTATGAAAAGGAACTATCCTAATCACAGGAGATAACTTTGTTGTGGTTCTTCAAGCATATGCTGTCTAGCACTACAAGACCATGTTAGTGTAGTGTGCAGGATATTCGAGAATATTCTATATGAACTGGCTTAACAAACGGACATCTTCCAATAACTTTACCTAGAAGAGAGAGAGATGGAACTCTAAACCTCCTGGAGATGCAGTAAATACGTTGACCTAGAGAATAATAAAACTTAGTGCTAATGGGAAACGATCAGCTTGAAGAATCTTTGGAAAGAAAGATTGTTAAAGGTTTAGATTTACTGGTTTAACTCTTCCAATATGAAGATAAAATCAAAGAATATGAAAAGGTAGGAGAGTATGGAATATAAAAATTGCAGTTCAAAGGTGATGGTATAGGTCCTGAAATTGTTGATATTACAACAAAAGTTTTAGAAAAATTGGAGAAAAATTTCGAATTCATAAATTTATCACAAGAGGATATTTAGTGAGAAATCTGATTGATATGGTACTTCATCTGATGAAACTATTGAAATCTGTAAAATAGTGATGCTGTTCTTTAGAGCAGTTGGGACCCATGGGATAAAATTGACAGTTCTAAGACCTGAAAAAGGACTTTAAAATAAGAGAAAGAATTGAAGTTTTTACGAATCTAAGACCAGCTATTCTTTTTAATGAATTAAAAATGCTAGTCCATTAAAAAGAAGAAATTATTGGAGATGGACTAGATATAATGGTTGTTAGAGAGCTGACAGGTGGACTGTATTGGACCTAGACAGTGAAGAAGCAGCTCTGATACTCTTTGTATATAAAATAGAGAAGAAATTGGAGAATTACTGAGCTTTTGAAATTGCAAAGCTAAGTATATTAACAAGTGTGGACAAACAAAATGTTTTAGATAGTTCAAACTTTGGAGAAAATTGTAAAATGAAATTTCTCAAGACTATCCTGAGTTAAAGTTGACCATATGTATGGGATATGCAGCTATGCAACTTGTTATTAACCCAAGACACCTTGATGTTATTTTAACAGAAAATACTTTTGGAGATATTCTATCAGATGAAGCCTCTATGCTTACAGGTCCATTGGAATGTTACCTTCGTGGTTTAGAGGTTATGGTAGTTGTATTTATAGCCTTGTCGTTTGTTCAGCACTCTAGATATTGCAGGACGACAAAATATTGCTAATCCAATAGCGAAACAATATTATCAGCTAGCTAAGATGTTAAGATATTCATTTAATCTTAATGTTGAAGCTGATAATAGAAAACTATAGAAGAAGTTTTAAAAGATGGATATAGAACAGCAGATATCTATTCTGAGGAGGCAGTTGGAACTCATTGAAATTGAAAGAAAATTATAACTAGGATATAGGACTAGCTATGTGGAAAAATTTTATCATATAAAAAATGTTTCTTTAGAAGAGATGGTAGAGAAATTTTATATTAATTGGGAAAATAGCGAAAAATTGGGCTTGCTTTGACTAAATGGTTCAGGAAAATCTACTTTATTATGATACCAGCATATACTTACAAGTGGTGAAGTTTGCTTTTTTGAAAGAATTTGTACTTGTGTTTGGGCAGAGGTTAAAGAAAATGTTGGTTTTGTCAGTTCAAGTTTAAAATACTTTTTCTGACAGTTTAAATAATCAAACTTTAAATAATATTGTTCTATCAGGAAAATATAACCCAATAGGTATCTATCAAGAAATTACTCAAAAGATAGAGAAAAAGCTAATAATATTATAAAAGATTTTAAACTATCTCATTTGAAATTAAATAAATATACATTACTATCTCACAGGTGAACAAAAGAAAACCTCTGTTTTGACTAGAGCTCTTTTATGAATGAGCTTTCTTCTTTAATCTAGATGAACCTGTTCAGGGCTGATATAGAGCAAGAGAAATATTTTTAAAAACTTTAGAGGAAAAGCAAAAGAGATCTCATTTATCTATGTAAACTCATCAGATAGAAGAAATAACCTTCTATCACCATGTTGCTATACTGGATAATGGAGAAATAGTATCACAAGGAAACAAATTTGAAAGTTTTAACGGAAGAAAATCTATCAAAACTTTATGGTATAGATTTAAAATCTGAATGGTTCAATAACGACCTTGGCTGACCAGGAATATTATTAAAATAGTGCCATTAACAAGCGATTATGCTGTGCCAGCCTATAATGGTTCTAGAGCTCCACAAAGCTGTTCTTTCACCATTATAGGACGTCGCAGTAATCTTTTGAGATAATTAACCCACTTATTTTTAATATATCTTAAATAAATATGTAGGAGATTTAAAAATGGCAGGAAATATTTAGGAAACAACAGTTTATTATGATGCAGATTGAATTTATGCAAAACTAGAGTGGGAAGAAAACACAGTTTTAGGTTGAGGGTTCAAGGGCACATGCCCATGCACTAACTTAAAAGAAAATGGAATGGACAGCATTACTGGCTTTAGAAAAGATTCTAAGATTTGAAGGCTGTTGCTAGTGAGGATTTGCTTGTAAAAGAAACTGGAGAAGCAGCAAGATGCAGATGTAGTTATGGTAGTAATACCCTGACGAAATCTAAGGAGATACTTATACTATTAGCATAGCTCCCAACTTAAAGAAAGGTGTTTACCTTGGATTTGGACATGGGTTCAATATACATTTCAAGAAAATCAACCAAGAGAAGATGTAAATGTATGGTTGCTCCAAAAGGACCTGGACATTTAGTAAGAAGAACTTTCCAAGAAGGAAGTGAGTACCTTGTCTCAATAGCTGTATATCAAGATCCTAGTGAGATACAAAAGATGTTGCTCAGTTAGCTTGCGCATTGGTGGAGGAAGATCAGAATTCTTGAACTACATTTAAACAAGAAACTGAAACTGACTTATTTGGAGAACAAGCTGCTTTTGTGGAGGAATTACAGAACTTATCAAAACTGGATTTGAAAGTTTTAACTGTAAAGTGGTGACCCTGAAAATGCTTACTTTGAATGTTTACATGAAAATGAAATTAACGTTGACCTTATCTATGAAGCTGAGGACTTGCAAAAATGAGAGACTTCTCAACACAGCTGAGTATGAGATTTCTAACAGGTCCAAAAATTGTAAACTCATGATACAAGAAAGCTATGAAAAGAAGTTTTAGAGATATCCAATCTGCAAAATTTGTTGATGAATTCTTAGCAGACTCTAAAGCAGGACAACTCTTCTAAAAGCTCATAGAAAAAGCTGCAAGTGAACATCAACTGAAAAGTTGGACAAGAATTACAGAAATTAATGTCTTGATTAAATAGTTATTTATAAACCGATTGTGAATTAGAAATTTGCAAAACTGCTTTTTATATTGACTTAAAAATATCTGATATAATAACAAATACATTTTAGATATTTTAGAGGTCTATGAAAATTTTTAAAAATTCATACTATTCACTATCCTATCTTTATTTCAGTTTTGTCTATGCATGATGAGAGCATTTTCAAAGTATAATAATGAAGTATTCCTTTTCGACAAATGTCCCATGACACATATAAAGTTGAAAGGGAGAAATTGTCAATTTAGATTTTGTTATTCTAACTCATTCCAGCTGAAAAGATTTCTTTAGTGCTTTTGAAACCGAAAGTGGTGATGACTAACCATAAAAGATAAAAAGTGAAAGCATACTATTTTAGCTTATGGAGCTAATTATTTAAATATAGAAGAAGCTGAAGGTTACAAGATATGGAATACATGAAATCTTTCTTCAGAATAGGCTATATAGAATCTGTATTCAAAAGATAAGTTTGACTATAATAAATTTGTAAAGAAATATTACAATGGAAAATTACCTAAAAATATTGGACCCTTTTTAATATATGATTACAACAAAAACTTATTTGGTCTATGGAGAAAATGTAACATATAGTACTATTGATCTATATTATTTCTGTATTGAAAAATAATAAAATTTACTATAAAGAAGTTATATATAGTGAAAAATAGAGGTACTTATTTAGTATTTGAAGCTTCATATTTACCAGATATTTATGGATCCCGATTAGTAAACTGAAATGTCAAAAGTATTAACCTTATAGCAGGATATACTTCTGCCTGAGCATATCCCACATAAAATCTCAAAACTAATAAAATAGATAACAAAACAAACATCTATGCCCGTAGGTGTTGCTTTTATTTTAATCATATTGATTTTTATGTGCTATCATAGAAAATATAGTTATCTTTAAATATTTAGGAGGGGTTTAAATGATTTTTCTTTAAAATTTATGTTGATTTTTATTTTATCTTTATTTAGTTCTTTACTATGCAGATGGAGTATTTTCTAAGTATTATAAATGTAGGTTTAATTATGCTATTAATGTCTTACCACAAAATATGAAAAATGGAGTTGGAGGAACTGAAAATTGATTTTGACTCTCAACTCTGACTCCAACCAAAATTTCTTCAGTGCTTACGAGGAGCTAATTAGTATGGCGAACTATCCAAGATATAAAATGAAAATATCATTATTCTGCTTATGGTTCTATTTTCTAAATCAGAAGAAGTCAATTTGTCGGAGTAGAAACTATAAGAAACCTCTGAATATGATAGGCTTAATTACAATCTATTTTAAGAGTGTCATTATACTGGAAATTTCACCTCAGTAGTTATTGATCCTTTAAAATACGACTGCAACAAAAACTTATTTATCTGCATGGTAAAATGTAGCATACAATACTATTGGAAAAATTTCTATGTTATTTCTTATATAGAGGAAAATAAAATTGTTTTACAAGAAAGTTATATACAGTAGTAAAGATAGCAATGCCTATATAGCATTCTCGCCTCGTATCTATCAAAAAGATAAAGTGTTCATGGATAAACTTATGTTGTTGAAATGGTAACAGTGCTAGATACTCAAAATAGAGCAGGTTGGACTCGGCAAAAGTCAACCTACATTAAAACTAGAACTTTAAACCATTAAAATTGAAAGTTTTACAGGTACTGTGAGATATGTTAGTAAAATACACTACATTAAAATGTCAGAACTTTGAATTGATGCTTTTTCTCATTTCTTTCACCCTCCTATATAGAAATATTAAAAGTGCGGAAAATGAGATAGCATCTCATTATAACTATTGATAGAAAATGCTATAATAGGCTATAAGATATGCAATATATCGCTTGAATTGATGAAAAGAAGTTTTAAAACATTACCATTGACGGCAATCAATGCAGTATTTTTATTTTCCCTCATTTTTAATAAACTATTAACACTTTTATATTCAAAATATGCTAAAATATCTACAGATACCTCTTTAAGATTATATTTAAAATAGAGGGAGGATTACGTTACACTACAGAAAAATCTTTAGAAAAGTAACACATTGAAAAATCTCATTGAAGATATGAGAAAAGCTTGGTAAAATTTAGATATGAAAATCAAAAATTTATTGAGTGACATCTGAGGATGGTACTACAAATACACTTATTATGCCTTCTTATTTAAGAGCAACTTTAAAGCAAGTATTGTTATCAGATGTTGAGAGCTTTAATGAGGACTCTTTTCCTGTAAATATTTACCCCTGCATAGTGGAATTATTTTCTTGTAGAAAGAAATTCTTAAAACATTTTTAGAAATTTCAAAGAATGCACACAAATACTCTTTTCTAGGGATATGGTCGTAGAATGGTAAGAAGTATAGCTACTATAACTATATAGATCCTTTATTTACTATTTATCAGATTTTGTTGATTTAAATTTTCTAAATCTTTGAATATTTACTATAGTAAAAAGGAGAATATGATAGTGATGGAATATATGGCTATAGATAATCCATATCTATATAGCCTATAGAGATAGATAATGGAAAATCAAAGAATTACTAGATTTAATAAAAAGAAGCATTGGGTTCTCAAAAATCAGAAAATAGATTTGACTTACTATATTATATAAGTCTATCTATTTCTACAATAAAGAACTAGTTGAACTTACGGGAGATAAGTACTGTTAGCTGCCAAACTTCAAGAAGGAGTTGAGACAACAAATTCTGTGAAAAATATGGACAGTGGTCTGCAAGAAAATTTTGAATATATGTTTAAAATTATCTATGATAACAATTTAATAAGATTTTCTTCTGTAAAAAGAGCCTTAGCAACTTGGACAGGTTTAGCTAGAGTGAAAGGTGCTAGATATTAGTAAATTTGAGTAAAAAGAACTAGAAATCATAACATAAATTAATAGATAATCCAAAAAGTATGAAGATGAGCTTTTAAAAAGTGATGATAATATTGAAGTATACTAGGATATGGAATAAATCACAAGAGATATAAAAGATAGTCTGTTGAGGCTATGGAGAAACTTTTAAAATCCCCTAAATATCATATAAGTTACTAATCTCATATTATTTATGATGTTATAGTGCAAGACATTACATATCAAAAGAGAAATAGCCAAAAGTTATAAAAGAATATGGATACAGTAAGAGAAATTATTTGAAATTTTAGCTAATACCTTAATTTTAATAAGCTATGGTTCAGCAAGCAATTTAAAAAGAGAAATATGAAAAATGGTGAAAATAGATTCCTGAGACTTTTTAAAAACAAAAATGAAGCTTTAGAATGATATTTTAGAGAAAAGTGTTTAGTGCTTTATGGATGGAAAAGAGAAGTATTTAACTTTGTATCTTTCCTTGGTTCGTATGCATAAGTATAACATACAGTAGCAACAGCTTGTGGCACTTATAGCTGCTTTCTATCCTGATGATGCTTAAAAATAGAATGATGAAACATCTAAAAGAGATTAGACTACTTGGAAACAGAAATTATTACCTTGATGTTCTATTTGAAAAACCAAGCAATAAAGAAGAGAAAAGACTTTGTAATATCTATGCTATCAGATAGATCTGATGCTGGTGAATTTCTGCCTATGAAATAGCTAAGAAAATAATAACTTAGTTAAAGAATACTCAAGAGATATTGAAGACTTATTGAGATTAAAAAGTGGAGACATAGAAAGAAGTTAATAGATTTATTAATGAGCCAAGATAGTCTTTGTTGTTATCTATTGATAATTTAATTTCGATAAGAAATGAAAATAAAAAGATTGGCAGTCTTAGATATATTAAAACCAGTTAACTTAAAGCAGCTCCATATGATAAAAAGAAGTAAAGAAGCTTATAGAAAAAGAGCTACTCTACTGATGCTGAGAAAGATGTTTGATAGAAAAATCTATCTGATAAAAAGGAGAAAACGAAGATACATCTAGCTACTATATGAACGCTGATTATAAAGTAGATTTAGCTTATGAAGTTAAGAAAGTAGAAAAAGTTTCAAGACAGTTAAGAAAAATAAAAAGGTGAATATATTATTGAAATAAGTTCTGATACCTAAAAAGTCTCTAAAACAACTGATGAACTATTTGAGATAGTATTGAGTGAGTTATGATATAGAAAAATGAAAGATTATGAATATATTTGAGTTTCTACTATAATGAATATGTTTTACGTAGAGATAAAGTAGTATTAATACATGATAATATACTATATGGTGACATGAAAAATTAATTAATCATCCATTGGAAGATATATGGAAAGATTTCTATAAAAAGGAAATAAAAGATTTTCCACTTCTCTTTGCTAAATCCTTTATCTTATTGTTAATGATGGGAGGGAAGGAAGAGTCGAAGAGTTCTTACTCTCGATGTGCCAAAAAGTACATCCATGTATGGAAAATGCGTAGGTTTTCGAGTTGCTGGACTTATCAAAGTAAAAGCTTTAAAAAGCTAACCCAAAATATGTATTTTCAAGACTCTTTAGGATCTAGGGAGAGGATTATGATCCTTAACAGGTCATGGTGTAATCAAAGATTATAAGTCTATTTGGAATATTATCTCATGAAGAAAACATATTCTTTTGAATTTGCATTTTCTCAGCTTCTATATGTTTTAGAAAATATAGCTGCTAAATATAGGCTTGTAGCAGTATGATTATAGAGATGAAAACTGATACCAATATCATATTTAATGCTGTTAGTTACACATATTCAAACTCATACTATATTCTCATAAAAGCTTTAAATATTTAGAAGACTACTAGTGATGGAAAAATCATTTACTGATGCCTTTTTGATTAGCTATCACTTAGATGAAAAATTAACATATACATAGACGTGAAAAACTCTAGTGATATAAAATTGACGGAAATAAAAGAGACTTTAGGACTTGAGAATTATGCAACAGCTTACTGGCTACAATACGATGAAAAGGACTTTTCTATCATCAAATATCTAAATTTAGATGATATCGAAGAAATTGCAGAGTTCCGCCTCTTTAAATCAAGGTATGAGGGTCAAATACCTCATCTTTAATCTGATCGATATTTATGCCACTGAAGCACTGAAATCTCTACGATGAGGGGATAAAAACTATTGATTATCTTGTTCAAAATGAATTAAAGAGAGGAGAGAGCACTAACGAACACTCAAAAGCTGGTTTATAGGATTGAAGAGAATTGAGGGAAGCGATTATCTTGTCTCAAATACTTCAAGCCCTAGAAAAGAAACTTTAGATGAAACCTTTTATCATAATCTCTCTCACTATTGGAGTGGCACTGACAGAGAAGTATTGTCATCTTTAAAGTTGTATGCCACCCAAGTGAAAAAGATAACAGCAAAGAACTTGCTACAAAATTGGGTGTGCGACCTGATATCACTGAAACAAAGAGCTTATCGAAGCTGTATAGTGTTTTCCTCAATGGATAGGAAATTATTGTAGGATACTTAGCTGGAAGGCCTCATGGTGGCTGCTATTACTTCCAAGCACATATGAGCGATATTTCTGGAGAAGGGACTTATTGCAAAATATACTCCCATTCCCACTGGAAGACGTAGAGAGAGGAGCTTTTGACATAGACTGGCTTTAAGTCGGCATATAAAAGAGCTTTCTGGAGAGAGATTTGAAATGCTTATGATAGTGCTAAGTATATTTCCTGATGGTGCTAAGCATACAAGAGCTAGTGATGTTTAAGGGATGCCACACGGTGGTAAGCACTTCTAAAAGAAACTGAAAAGAAGATTGAAGATAAGAGAAATAAAGACCTTAGCTGCTAGTTATCTTCTTAATCTCCACTTTGAAAGATAAGAAAAAGATGCTCTTCTATCGCTACCACCCTTACAAAATTTCCAAAAGAGCAAGCAAATCTGGTGCACAAAGAAGAGCTAGTGAGTCTAAGGCAGTTAATATCATTGGTAAAATTTATCTCTGTAATATGATATTCTGATGTTACGTTTAATTTGGAATATGGAAACAGCTCTGACTCAATGAAAATGAGAATATTTTGAAATTTAAAAACTTGATGATGGTAGATGTATATATATTAAAATTCGATGAATTAGTCAATCTGAAATTATCTATGAAAATCTGCAAAAAGCACTCAAAATCTCTACGTATTAAATTAAAAGAAAGATAAATATATTGAAGATACTCGGCGAAGTGCATAAAATCTCCAAAGAACAATATCGTCGTTCAAGAAAATGCTTGAAGAAGCTAGTGGAAGATGCAGGCTATGAAATTCCATGGTTGCGAAATAGAAAACCTTATGACTGATCCTGAAGAGCCATTCTGATTTTGGAAATCTCTGTGTCTCAAAATGGACAAGAATTTAGGTTACTATGAAGATAAGAAATTAAAATCTCGTTAATAAGAAGGTTACAGTTAAAGATGATAGTCATTAAAAATCGCACATTGCTTTGACCCATTTTGAGAGTGGAGATTGGGGCCAGTGGGTCAAAAGATATATTCGATAGAGAATTAAAGTCAACCTTTCAAACAAGTTTTCAGAGAACTTCTTTATGTTGTAAACACTGCTGGTGAGAAAGGCAGGAGAATCTCTTCTGTTATGCAGGAGCATCATGCAACCTACAAAGACTGTTGCCTTTTAAAAACTAGAAGATGGATAATTGATGGACAAGAAGGGACTAGAAAAAGCTCGCCATAAGGAAAAATATTATCGCTATCTGTGCAAGACTGCTGATTGGTTCGCCACCTGCTGATAGAAGACCTACTTTGGAGATAGAAGTAGAATCTTTTGATAGAAAACATTTAAACCTATTTTAATAGATGACGTACCTCAGATTTATTATTTACAGAAGTATGTGAGTAGGATATTGACTTTGCGTGAGTGTTGCACATATATAGTGGATGTTGACTTGAGGCAAAGCTATCTTGCACTATTGAAATGGAGAGGCTATTGCTGAATTCTAAATCGCATGCGGTCTATTCGTTGACGTTAAATCTAGGTGAAAATCATGTCTAATTAAAAGGTGAGAGAGCCGAATATTCCATTCACTCTAGGCAGTGACTTGTTCATCAAAAGCAGAAGTGCACAAATGTGTCACCAGTTCATTCTCAACATATGAGAAGAGATCTCTACCATTTATAGACAGATGATCCGGCGACAGCTGAAACCATGACTCAAAGTAATACTATTTGCACAAGATGATTAGTGATGCATTTATTTTAGAATAAATACAAAAATAAATGATAGGGGAGGAACTCTAAGGTTGTTTTAGCAATCAGAATACAATGTATGCCATATATATTGAAGAAATTATCGTACAGTTTTCAAATGCTGGAAAGTCAAGATCTATCATTTCTCTTTGACCTTGCACGTAATGCATACGTCTTTTCTTTTATGGCTATGTCGACATTTTCTCTGAGCAAAGACTCAGAAAAGCTAAAGACAAAAAGGAAGTTAATTAGATGATATTTCTTTCCTGAAAGTCTAGTATCCAGCCATGGAATTACTTTCTAGAGTAGGATTTTAAGATATCATGGCTGTCGCTAGTGTTATTACAAAACTCCTCCTCAGTTGGACATTTTTCGTAGAATGGCAAGAAGCAGCTATATTTTGATTATATAAGTATTTTAATCACTTTATTTATTTATTGGACTGCATGGTTACTGATGCTCTACACATAGATTATGAAAAGGTTTGTATAACTTAGATAATAACCCATGATTGATATAGCCTAAGCAGATAGATAATGGAAATCCTCACACAATTTGATTCTGAATCAAAGCTGCACCATCTTTTCTACTCGAGATAGACCTAACTTCTTACTATATTTTCAAGCTATCTTTACTTCTGTGTAACAAAAGAATTAGCTGAACCTACTAGGAAAAGTTACTACTCAGCCGCCAAAACTCTCAAGAGGAGCTAGACACGCAACCCGTGGAAAATATGGATAGAGTGTATACAAGAAAACTTCCTTTGAATATATGTTTAAAATTATTTATCGTGATAATGATTCTAATTAGATTTTCTTCTGTAAAAAGTATCCTTAGCAACTCTGGACAGTGGTTTCGAAGTAAAAATGATGGTACAGATATTATGCAAGATTGGTAAAAAGAAAAGAACTAGAAACTGGCTTAATAAATTGATAACTAATCCAAAATATGTAGTATGAACTTTAAAAAGCGATGATGTTATTGACGAAGATCTAGCCTCTATGGGAATAAATCTACAAGAGGATGTGTAAGAGCTGGTCAGCTACAGAAAAGCTTTTAAAATCTTCTAAATATCATATTAAGTTATTGATTTCGTATTATTTGCACATTATTGGAAAATAAGGACTACCAAATGAGAAATAGCCATGATAAAAGAATATATGCATGGATAACAGTAACATTATGTTGAAATTTTAGCTTGGTTATTCTTCAATTTATACACTCACATCGCTGTGGACATAAACTAAAATCTGATATAGTAAGCGTCAAATAAAGTTGCTGGAAAATTATTTTAAAATATAGAAGTTTTGGAGTGACATTCTAGAAAATGCCTCATCTCTTTATAAACTAAAGAAAACGAAAAGTCCTCCTTTGCATCTTCCCTGGAATCTGTGAACTCTATTGACACTGCTATGATATTACATAAACTTTGGGACTGAGTAGCTATTTTCATCCTGATGATGGGAATATTAAAAGCGCAGTTATGAAATATATCAAAGAGATAGATGTTTGGAGAGACAATATTTTTGAAATTCCATTTGAAAACCAAAACAATCAAAGAAGAAAAGACTTTGTAATTGCTACAGCACTTTCTTGATAGAAGTGGTGCTGAGATGCTGCCTATGAAAGTATTGTGTTAAAAGCTGGCTAATTTACTGGGTGAATATCCAAGAGAAATTGAGGACTTATTAAGATTAAAAATGGAGATAAAGAAAAAGTCATAGACTTATTAATGACTCAGATAAAAAGATTGCTGGTATTATTGATAATTTACTAGCTGTTAAAATGAAAATAAAATGATTGGCTGCTTTAGACATATTAAAATCAAGCTTAATTCTAATGAAAAAGCTCTATACGATAAAAAGAAGGAAAAGCTTATAGCAAAAATATCCAAACCTATTGATGCTGAGAAGATTTCTGAGAGAAAATCTTTCTGATAAAAAGAAAAAGAAAGTGAAGATAGCTTAACAAATTGTATAACACTGAATATGACTTAGAATTTAGCTTTTGATGAAATTAAAGGAAGTTTCAAACTTTCAAGACTATTAAGAAAACAAAAGTCTGAATATATAATTGAAAATATATGAAATCTATATTTTTACTAAGACTTCATGATGAATTGTTTGAGAAATAATAGCAAAATTGAGGAACTATATATAAAAATGAAGATTGCGAATATATGTCTCTTCATAGAATATGTTTTCTACTTAGAGATGTTCTCAAACCTCAAAGACATTGTAGGTGGTTTCTTATGCTGAAAAAGCGTTTTAAGTTATCTAACCATCCTTTAGAAGATGTTTGAGAGAGTTCTATAAAAGGAAATTAAAGATTTCAGCTCTATGGGCAAAATTAATACTGCTCATCAGTTGATTAGCGACAGGCTATGTAAAACTAATGAAAAGGAACATCAAGATTTCTATCAAAAAGTCTTTTGGTATAGATATAATAGGAGTTAAAAAGAAACTGAAAGAAGTTTGTCTAAAATATGTACTACAGCTGACTTTTATTCAGGACCCATGTATTGGAGAATTTTAGATATGCTTTTTACAAAAGAATATTATGAAGAAAATAAAGACTATCTTTTTGAAATAGGAAAAGTGCATTTCACCTGTTTAGAAAAATGTTGTTTGAAATTAGATGCTATTGAGAAAAAGAAAAATATAATAATGACCTCTAATATAGTAAAGTATTTATAAGCGTATTCTGACTTTAGATAACTTTGCTAAGTCAATAGATTACCTAGAATTTATAATGATGAGTGCTTTATTGAAAAGTTTTTGTTCTCAGATATATCCTAGATGATCAATAAGTATATTGATGAAAATTTAAAAGGTGGGAAATTTGCGGAGGAACAAAAGTTTAGGGATTAGAAATTATAATAGTTGATTAATAGCTGAGAAAAGATTTACTTTATAAAAAGTAGAAATAGAAGATAAATGGATGATGAAAAGAGAATAACTGTTTCTGAAACTTAGATACGTATATGAATGGATGAACTATAGTAGATCAGAGAAAAGAAGTACCTACTCTTAATCAATTTATGCTTTACCGATGCTTTTAAGAAATTATCTACGATGTAGGCAGACTTGACTATGTTAGTTCAAAAATGAATTAGAAAAAGAGGAGATAGTCCAACCATATATCTAGATCTTAAATAGAATATATAGAATTGAGGGTATAGACTCATCTTGTCTAAAATACTTCAAGCTTTTAGGAAAAGAAACTCTGAGAGAACTCTTTACTATTGGGGAGGAAATGATACTAAAATCAGTAGCTTAGCTATTTATTAAAAAGCGTACATCCAAGTGAAAAAGATAAAGAGCAAAGAGAACTTACTATTATAAGGTACTGATATTAGAACAAAAGACTGATTGAAGTTGCTATGTATTTTCCTCAATGGATAGAAAACTTATTGAAAGGATACTTTAGTTTGGAGGACTCATAGTGGTTGCATATTTCCAGCACATATGATGAGGGTACTGATAGAAAAGAAGGTTTAATTGTCTAAATATACTCCCTATCTCTATTGATGACTTAATGGCTGGTTTTGATATAGAGTGCTTTGCTTGCATACAAAGAGTTTGAGAGAAGAATCGAAAATGCTTTGCGATAGCGCTAGAGCATATTTGATGGGCCAAAACATTCAAGAGCTAGAATGTTCACTGATGCTGTCAATGGTAAGTTAAATTTAAAAGAAAACTGAAAAGAAGATTGAAGATAAGAGGAAAATAAAAGACTGTGTTAGTTACCTTAATTCTCTTTAAAGATATAAGAAAAAGATGCACTATATCGTTATACCTTTACAAAATTTTAAAAGAAAGTAAGAAGTTTGTGCAAAAGAAGAGCTTAGTGCAGGTTTAAGTGCTAGTCATTTCCATTGGAAAATCTATCTCTGTAATATGATATCTGGATGTTACTCGTTTAATTTGAATATGGAAACTGCTCTTTATCAATGAAACAAGAATATTTTGAACCTAAGAAACTTGATGATGTTGATGTATATATTAAAATTGATGAATTAGACAATCTGAAATTATTCATGAAAAAGCTGGAAAAGAATTGAAATCTCTGCCCTATTTCACTCAAAGCAAGATAAAGTATATTGAGATATCAAGGAAGTACATTAAAAACTAAAAGAACAATATCGTCATCAAGCAAAAATGCTTTGAGAAGCTATGGAAGATGCTACAGAATTCTCATGGCATGAAATAGAAAACCCTATGACTAACCCTGTTATTTCACCCATTTTAAAATCTCTGTTTTCAAAAATGGGAAAATGATTGAGGTTACTATGAAGATAAAAATTAAAACTTCACAGAAAAATCTGTTGAGCCAAAGATGATAGCTTATTTCAAAATCGCAGTACTGTTTGATTCATTTGAAAGTGGAGATTGGGCTAGTTATCAAAAAGATATATTTCTCGATAGAGAATTAAAGCAACCTTTCAAACAAGCTCTTTAGAGAACCTTTATCAAAACTAGTTGATGAAAAGGTAGAGATAACTCTCGTTATGCAGGGCATCAAGTACAACCCACGAGAGTCGCTCTTTTAAAAACTAGAAGATGGATAAATTGATGGGCAAGAAGGATTTGGAAAAAGTTTAATATAAGGGAGAAAATATCATCTAAAATCTATGCTCTTGCTAGATTGGTTCCACCCACGATATAGAGGCGCCAACTGGAAGTAAGTACAATTTTGATAGAAAGACATTTAAACCTATCTTAATAGATAATGTACCAGATTTAGTATTTATAGTAAAGCAGAGATATTGATCTCAGGCTGTAAGTGTTGCATATTGGAGATGTTAGATCCTGAAGCAAAGCCATCTACCATTGAAATGAGAAAGGCGTATTGAATTCTAACTGTAAGCTATCTTAAATTTGGAAGAAATGTTGACTTTTCCATGAAAATCATGTTTTGATTGTGTGAAAGAGCAGAATACTGTTACTTAGGAAGTGGACTTGTTCATCAAAAAGCTGGAAGTGCCAAATGTGTACTTTGCCAGTTCATTCTCAAATATAGAGGAAGTTTTTACCATTTATAGATGATGATCCAAGAGAGCTGAAATTATGGCTAGTAATACTATATTTGCACAAGATGAAAAATTAAAGATGTATTTATTTCGAACAAATAAAAATAGTAGACTACAACCATCATACACAAGCACATGTAAGCTTTATAACAGCGTAGAAAATGGGCTGTTAAGCAATATTAGAAAGTAGTAGTTCGCGCCACTGAGCGTTTTCAACGACAGAATCACGACCTGCTGCAACCAGGAAAGTTCTCGGTTCAGACACTTCTGCATTTGCTCGGCTCATTCTATTTTGATTTTTATCTGTACTCGAATTCGTAACTCACTTATACTTTAGATTGAAAATCGAATACTTTTGCAACAGCCTCTATTTTTATTAATTACAGATGGTAAATTATCTTCTAATTTTATTAATAATCCAGTAGAATACGTAAGCTCCTACCACAGATACAAAAATATCATGGAGATTTAAACCTGTAATTGTCTCTTAGCTCCAAAGCTAAAACAAATCCTCCTATGAAAGATCCTGCTATCCCTGTTAGTTATATTATCTATTAAGCCTGCTCTCGAATCTCATTAACGGCTAGCTATCCAACCCGAAAAGCTCCAAGTGCACTAACCAAGCACTACTCCGAGATTTTCCTCCTTTATTTATAGTTCATGACATTATACCTTTTATTAAATGTGTTAGAACACCTCGTGGCTCGCAGCTCCCAAGTTAGGCAGTGTTAGCGTGAGACAGTGTACGTGGATCGTAGGATATGAATATCACCAACATTGAAAAATGTTGTAGTAAAATTTGCAATTTTACTAGTTTTTAATGTATAATATATTTAGAACATTAGCAACTGAATATATGGAGTTAAGGCTAGTAAACAGTAGCTCTGGTAAAATATTCACTGTTCTGTATAGTTGTTCTTTTTAAATATAATATACAGATAAAAAGTAGCGGTGTAGACGCAAGTCTTATCTAGTAGTGGCTATTGTGGACTCAGCCAAAAGAATAAGGGTTTTTAAAACCAAACTTCTTAGAAGATAACTTACTTTTTCAGTTATCTATGGCTCCTCGACTCTAGCACTGTAGTGTTAGTCGAGTAGTTCTACTTTAGATAACCTTAGTAATGAAGATATAGGAAACTCATTTCTAGATAGTCAAACGCTATAGATTAAAAGCTAGAACTTTTGAAATTTTAAAATTGAAACAGGAAAACATATTGTAGAATTATCTGACAAAAGAGTAATACTCGAAAATACAATATATTGTTGGATAAATATATTATCGAAGTGGAACTCCTATATATGTAGAAATTCTTCTTATTTAGACAAGGGAGTTACTCATAACTAAGGTGGGAGGGAATAAAAATAAGAGGGCTGTTGCAAACTCATAAACGAACTATTTTCTTTACTTTAGATTTCAATAGTTTAATTTGTAATAGCTTTCTTATAACTACTAATATTTAAATTTTGACTTAGATTTTAAAGTAGCAAACTCCTATTCTATCTTTTAAATTTCTGATCCTTTATGAGGCTGTGCCTCTTTACTGTTCTGCTCTTTTTAATTCTACTTGTGCAGTTGATGATATAGATTTTCGGCACGTTTACTGCTGCAACAATATTTCACATCTGCAACCCTCTCCAGCCTTCCCAACGAATAATTTGAGAGTTTTATATTTACCAAATAAAGCATTTATAACTTTTTCTATCTTTCTCACCACGCAGCACTGTTGCTGCTCACTAGAGGCAACGTATTTGCAACATATTGACCTGGTGTGTATTGCTTCAGCCAGCATCAACACTTGTACACAATAGTAAGTCCTTCTAAACCACCCAAACTGCACCAACAACATGCTACCTACGGGCCACCAATAATTCCCAATAAGTGCACTGATTAATGTTCCTTCAAAGGCTTCTTCTATTACAGAATCTACAAAGTCATAAAACTCTTTTACGTAATTCTACCTTCAACATTTTGCATACGCGTGTCTATTTGAGCACTGTATTCTCAGTTTGTTTAAAAGTTTTTCAATTCATTAAAAAGACTGAAAGCTTGCTTCAGACGATCAGTACTAAACACATTATCTGTACATACCCTTTAAAATAATATTCTAGCACAAACTTTATATAAAATCATGTAAACTAAAACCATTATTCGCTACTATATAAAAATAGTTTATTATTTCACGTATTCAGGATTATTACTATCTAAAATATATTTTCTCAACATCTGCATCTCAAATATTTTTAGAATTTTCAGAGATGTAATCCAAAGCTATCTCACTGCACTAGGCAGAAGTCCATATTTCAAAGAAGCTAAATTGTCAAAACTATCCACAAGTTTCATTGATTGAAGAAACAGGATTTCCAGAATTAACTCTTTTTAAAAGTGCTTCATTAGAAGATCCTCACACTACAGTCAAATTTTCTAGTAGGCTTCCTCCACACTCGCAATAATAGGATTTTCACTTAAAACTTCTTTGTTAAATATTTTTAGCCTTCATTATTAGTCAGCTTTCTTCTAACACTTGATTTTATTTCATCAGTACTTTTCTCCATTTTGCATATAAAGTAACACTCCTAATTCTGTACTATCTGGAAATAAATCTCACCAAGATTTGTCAACTATAAATTTCATACTACCTCCTAAATTTTAAAATGCTAGTTTTGTATCTCTAAGATCTGAATGATACAAAACCAGCATAAGCTTTTCATCCGGTGGCGAATTAATATTTCTCTTTTGATTACACATTACAGTATAGATATCTCTCTGAGTTTTGTCAGTTTCTAAAATTAATATAAGAGTTTAAAAGCCTCACACGAGAACTTCGGAGTACCTCTTTTGCTCTATTTGTTTCTGTTGTACGAATGTTTCCCATAATTATTTAATCTTCTCAACTTCTTACTATCCAATCTATTCCTAATACATCTATTCAATTCTTTCTCATCACTCATATCTATTTCACTTGAAATTAAAGACGTATTCCATCAAATTGTGCATCAAAAATCTATCCTTGATCAATACAAATAATTGGTGGAATAAGCGTAGTATTTTCCTGTTTCTGATCACGTTGCGTTAAGTAACATCTCAAATATCCATATTTTTCTGCATTTCAGATTTAACTTTTTCTCATTTTCTCTGTAACCTCTTCAACACAGGTAAATCTATATTCTTCTCTTCTATTATTTCTCATTATAAGCTATAAACCATTACATCACATACATAACCATACACAGCTAGTACTAAAAATTATTATATTGAACGATTTACATATGACAATAAAATTGTACTCGAAACTGACAAACCTCGAGATTAGTGATGCTGATCTACATACTATTTTTCTGCTAATGCTATAATATAACAAAATAAACTTTCTAGGGAGGACTGATTATGCAAAATCTATGCTCACTTTTATCTGCATTTTTATTTCTTAATACTCTTTTGCTACTACTACTGATAAATACATTTTCTATTTAGATAATCCAACTGATAAAATATAAAGATAACTTCTAGATAGTAAGCGTGAAGTAGAATTCTAAAACCAAAGACTTATGAAGCCTTTAAATCGAAAATGGGAGTACATATTGCAGAGCTATCAGATGGAACAAAGGTGCATTTTTAAAATCTTTTGCTAACTTCATGGGAGGTATTATTAATCCAAGTGTGGAGCAATCTATACTATAAATTATTTTCGTTACCAAAGTCCAAGAATAAGTGTTGCATTGGAGGAGAGCCTGTAGCTACTAAGTCTCTTTCCCACATATAATGACTTTTATAATGTGATATTATATATAGCTTTGGGAATATGATATTTTTGAAGGAGGTTACTGGCGAGTATGCCAAAGAAACTTCATCCCGATGAGGATATTCATGCAGTTTCTAAGATATATAGTCCTTTAGAGGTCAAAGAACCTGATTAGGTTAAAGGAAAGCCATTGTAGCTTGTATAACTCTTTATCTGACATTGATATGGAAAACCCAAAGGTTAATTTCTACTGGCTAGATGGACAGTGACTACAGATTCCAAAATAATGATGATGAAGCTTTTCAAAATTATATTAAACAATCTAGCTTTAGATAGGCTTACATGAAGGTACAGGATGCTAAAACACAGAAAGGTAACATTACAAGAATATGATAAAATAGGACTAAAATACGTCAAAATATTCAAAATTCTATTATTGTTCACGCGTTCTTATGACAATGTAGATTTTAAAAAGCTTTTAAATTTACAAAAAGTTTAGATAGAGGAGTTATCATAACCAAAATAGAGTAATATCAAAACAGCACTTGTAGTGCGCTATTTTTGTGTGAACATGTTTGCCACCGGTTTTACTAAAATCCTAAGAAACTTGTGTAGCAGATTGATATATGTTTTTCCTTTATATACTATTTTAAACTACTTTTTAGGGACTTTGGTTAAACATCCGTTTTTCTTCTTTCTCATCTTAAGTCCTGCTGTAAGAGCTGCTATGTAGGCTGATCGCTCGTATCATTATAAAATATCTCATACAGTAATAACCTTCTTTTCTCTTTGACTTACTGGTGACATAACGTTTTCATAGGCTCTGACCTTCTATTTTTCTCTCAAAACGCTGACCCATCAAGGCGGTGCAAGGTATGCATTCCCATATGAGGAGCATGTTATGTAGTTTTCTGTAAGTTTCTTCAACCACAAGGAACATTCCTCTTCTGGATAAGCTCCAACATCTGAATGTATCTCCTTTATAATGTCTATTCCACCAATTTCTTTTTACGTTTCTAACAAGTTTACTTGTACTCCATACTTGATCACTCAAGTTATTTTGCAAATGCATTTCGAATTCTAGAAAGATAAAAACTTGCTGATAAAACCAAGAATACAAATTATCTTCTCTAATAATACATTTTTACCTCCTAAATTTTGTTTGTTGCGACTTTGAATCACTCCTCATTTGTTATTCCTCGCCCCTATTGTATACCACTTTTCGTTTGTCAAACTAATTTTTGTACCTCTACCATAATAGAATCTCTCATCTCTTATCTGATACATATGTTATTTTAGATCGCAGCAGAATTTGGACAAATATATTGTGTACGAGAAAATTTTGAAAGAATCAATATATTGGAGGAGTGTATAAATGAAGAGATGTAATATTATTATTTAGTTTATTTAGTATTTCTACTTATGGAGCTAACAGTGTAAATGGAAGCAGAAGTCAATAATCATATCAGACAAAAGTTAGATAGAAACAAAACACTACTTCTTACTTTTAAACTTACTAGCTTGCTTAACACTTTTAGAAGGTTACAAGCGATGGCGCGTACTTTGGTGCGTACCACTTTTGGATAAACAACCGATATGATTTATTTACTTCAAGTAAAACTCAACAATTTCTGATGGAAAATTGAAATCCAGTCTCATGAAATCTGCACCAATCGATAATCAATTACTTGTAAGAAGCTGAATATGACTCTGAATAAACCAATAAATATATTTGAAATCTGAATTATTTCTTGTAGGAGTTTTCAAGGACAAGTCCCATTTAATTCGTAGAGTTGATAATCTCATAAAGAGTATATAAATAGTATAAACATCAGAAATTGACCATTCTGTCACTACTACCAAAGGTTATCAAACTTATGTAATAAACCCACAAACTAATAAAATTAGAATAGTGGGATAAAACGACAGGACCTCTAGTAGTTACAAATTTCTCGATATCAAAACGTTAAATGGAATTAGAGAATTTCAATAGAAAGTTAAAAATTTCACCTTGTGGTGTTCAATGGAGAATCTACATATGGGACAAATGAACACTTAAACTCTCTAGATGGTGTAATTTTTTGTGTTATAGAATATAAATGATGAAATATAGCAAGAACATAGATACAAGAATTTGATTTAGCTAAATTTGTTTGAATAATATTATATTTTATTGAAAAATAGCAACTCAATAGTGCTATTTTTTTCTAATATTTTACTTGTACCTATTTTAAATGTTACTTGTTCAATTACCTTGCTAGTTTCATCATATGCCTTAAAGCTTACACCCATCTGTTTTCCATTTTATATGGAATCCTGCTTAATTTCCCCATATTAATCTTAAATTCCTACTTGTACATCAGCTTTCAATGTTGTTTACCTCTCCTAATTTTCCATTTGATAATATAATTTGAGAACGCATCCATTTTACCATTTTTTATAATTTTCTTGATTTGTAAAACCCTGCTCACAGTAACTTTTCATAACCATCTTTTATTGCATTTTATAAGTAGCTTTCCTACAAAAACTCATTTGGATAAAATTTTGCAGTACCTTCATTTAAATGCTCATTTTTATATATGGAATTCTAATTCCATTTTTACTACTCCTGTGCTAAATCTTTTGTAATCCATTCTATACATTATCTTAAATGTTAAGCCTACTTCCTAATTTTTCCATTTGGATAGTAAGCAACTTTGAAAAACCATTCATTTTACCATCTTTTATATCATAGCTTCACTTCTCTTAAAAATAATTTTACTATTATTTTACACCATAAGGAGTTTTTTCCTTGAATATAGACTACCTTTTCAATAAGGCTTGACTTTGCTAAACTCTTTGTGTGCTGGAACTCACCTGTACAATCCTAATAATAATTTTTTTTCTATTTTTCCAAATTTTTGAGTACCCTTGAAGTTTATGTTCTCATTATTATATACTGTTTCAATATAATTTAAAATATTTGTTAATTTGTTGAATATGCAAAAGGCTCATCCAGATGAATTAACTATTTCTAACAATGGTGCAGGGCTCTAACACATTGGTGCTGCTCACTGCAAAAGAGTTGAACGGCAACTCACGTTCCATTCGGTGGAAGTACAGATATGATTTTCTGCTTTACGTGTGGACACATAATGCAACAGTTGCAAAATCAGTGAAGTAAGTTTAGTTAAATCTGGAATTAAGATTATTAGCTTCTTTCACAGATAAAAGATTAGAAAGGTTTTGGAAGATGTTCCTACTTAACTGAAAGTGGATATCAATATTTGGGTTCAGCTCGTGTATTGTTGTCCTAAAGAACCCAAAAAGAAATCATCGAAATTACATGATGTTTTTAAAAAGCTGCTTAGAATCTACGATATTGAAAAATCTAAAATGCTAGTCTACCTTTAAAATATATGTCACCGAAAATTAGCTCAATATTAAAGATCAAGAAGCATATATTATAGAAACTGTTCTACTTTTAGGAATAAAATAATTATATCTAAGAAAATAATTTAACAGAACTATGGGCTAGCAACGAGGTGTTTTCAATGGTTATATTTACAATGCCCTTTTATTTTACAAGAATGAAAGGTTATAAATAATATGAGAAAATATGATAAATTTTTCAAACAATAGGTTTTATTATTTTGTAAGCCACTTTTCTAATAAAGCAGCTTCCAGAAAAAGCAGTAAGATATCCTCTTTTTGTACTAGGTTTACATGTAGTTTTTAACTTACTCTTTACTATAGTCATTTTTATTAAACGCTAAAATGAGGCAGAAAGAGAGTGACCAATTTAAAGGTATTTATATCGTCAATTCTTCCTATTATTGCATATATCTGCTGTATATATAGTTTTAATTGATATACTTGTTTCTTTGTTACAACCGCACTTACCTTTTTGTAAACTATGGTCATTGAGCAGTATTAAATGGGTATTGTTGTAGGTATCTTTCCCTAATATATATATTTAATATTTGTATCATTCTTAAAAGTCCCTGTACAGAGGATTTTTACTATAAGTTAGGAGAGGAGAAATAATTATGTCAGATGTTTTGATGGATTACAGCAGCTTTAACACTAATAAATTTAGTTGCTGCTATAATTAGTGTGCTATCGGAACTAACTGGAGCTTTTACAGGACTTTCTGCTGCAATGGGTGTTGTCGCTTAATTCCATTACATTCGGAATGGATCCTTTCAGGATTAATTACTCTTGCAGGAGCTTATTGTGGAGCTATATTTGGTGGTTCAGATTTCAGCTATCTTAATTCGCACCAGGTACTCCAGCGGCAGCTGCAACTCAGCATAGATGGTTATGAGATTAACAAAACAAGGAAAAGAGCAGGTACTGCATTAGTACTGCAATCACTGCTCATTCATAGGAGTGATTTTAAGTGCTATTCACTTATCTATTTGTCCCAAGACAGCAAAACTTGCATTACTTTTTGACCAGCTGAATATTTCTGGTTATCTATATTTGTTTAACTATCATTGCTGGTGCAAGTACAAAATCAATGAAAAGAGGATTAATTTCAGGAGCTTTTAGGATTAATGTTATCAACTGTTGGAATGGATCCTATGACGAAATGCTCGTTTCCACATTTGGAGTTCCTGCATTGCTTTCAGGAATACCTCTTTTACTGCTGCTCTTATAGGACTTTTTCTCAATGTCACTGTGACTGATGTTACTGAAAAGAAATCAAAAGCAGGAAATATGGTAGACTTTGATAATAAAGTTCTATTATCTAAAGAACAAATCTGAAATATTACCTACATCTTTAAGATCAACAGTTGTAGGGCATTATAGGAAGTATTACCGGAGCTGGAGCAAGATATTGCTGCTTTTAGGATATAATGAAGCAAAAAGATTTTCAAAGAAAAGAATTATTTGGTCATGGAAGTATATGAAGGAGTAGCAGGCTGAAGCAGCTAACAATGTTGCACAGGAGGTTCACTTATACCAACATTCACATTGAGAATCCTGAAAAGTGTTACTGTTGTTTTGCGAGGACTTATGAGTAAGACTATAACTCAGGTGGATCTATTTACTGTCTCATGGAAAATAACTTATACTTTTGCAGATTTATTATTGTTAATATATTCGTGCTTATCTTTAGGACTTTTGGTTCTAAATTATTTTGCAAAGTATCAAGAGTTTCTGATAGCTATCTAATCCCTCTTATATTTTGCACTATGTAATAGGTTCTGTTATATAACAACCAAATGGCTGAGTCAGGGTAATGTTTGTCTTTGGTAGCACTGGATACTTCGTTCAAAATTTGAACTTAAACTCTGCTTCAATAGTTTTAGCTTTAATCTTGGGACCAATAGGGTGAATCTGGACTTAGAAGATCACTTATCTTTAAATCATAATAATTTATTCAATTCTATTCCAAAGTACAGTTTTCAAAAGTTTCTATTATTCTTAACTCTTTTCTCATTATTATCACCAATAGTAATGGCACAAATTCGAGAAAACGAAGAATAAAGATATAAAATAGTACCTATGTCAATAGGTGCTATTTTTGATAAATAAAAATATAAAAGGAAATAAAACTAATGAGAAGAAATTTAAAGACATGATATTTTGTAAAAAGGTGGAAGTACACACCTTGTTTACAGATGATGAAAAAGAAATATATGATTTAGAAGTGTGTAGATATCTAACAACTCAAAAATGTGGCTAGAAGTTATGAACTATAATCCTTCAAAAGTGAGGTCCTATAAACTCTGTTGACAGTGTTACTTGGTGGAAGCCTTTAGAGTTTTGTAATAAATTAAGTGAGAAGTATAATTTAGAACCTGTCTATCATTTAAGTAAAAAGGACATTGTGATAAATCATTAGATGGAGACTAAGTCCTGATATAGCAGATTTTAAAAAGACAGGGTTTTAGATTGCAACAGAAGTTGAATGGAACTGGTTTTGCTGAGGTGAAAGATAGGCTGATAAAGGACATTTGACTATAAATATTCTGGAAGTGATAATGTATGATGAAGTGGCTTGGTATGGTAAAATTTCAAATGCTGAAAACTCAAAATGTGAACAGCCAAATCAGTTAGAACTTTTATGAGTGTCAGTAGTAACATTTCAGAATGGTGCTTTGATATGGATAAAAAGTACTATAATAAGACTTGTATATAGAATAATCAAACGTGGTTCATGGTTTAGTAAGAAGCTAGCTGGTGTTCTTGTTCTACCTCGTTTTTGTTATAATTCTAGTTTACTCTTCTAAAGAGATAGGTTTTCGTATAGTTAGAACAGTTTAATAAAATTTTTAATAACTGTATTTTTAATTTAAAAATTCTAGATTAAGGATAGGTTTTTATTATATATAACTACTTACAAAATAGAATAAGTCTATGAGTGAGGAAAATATTTATAATAATTATTTATGCACAATATATGATTTAAAATAGAACAAACAGTTATAATAATAAAATTTTATTGATTTTTAGTATTAAAAATATATAATTATTTAGAAATAATTATAAGGAGGTGTAAGCTGTTATAAAATATATAGTACAGCTCATTGAAAATGTCTAGAAAAAGAGGCTTTCCCAGTGCATTCACTGTATTAGCATTATTTTAGTTTTAGCTGCTGCTTTTAACTTACATAGTTCCATCAGGGTCAATTTCAAGATTAACTTATGATGATAGTACAAAATGAGTTTGTCATCACAGATCATGATACTAATGTAAACAACAGAGCCTGCAACACAAGAAGTTTTAGATAGACTTCAAATTCAATTAAGTTTTGAGATAAATTTACTGAAGCGTAATTAAAAACCTATTACTATTCCTGGATACTTATCAAAGAATTGAACAACATCCACAAGGATTTTTGGATATAATTAAAGCACCAGTTACTGGTTCTAATGGATACAGTTGATATTATGCTTTTCGTTCTTGTCCTTGGGGAATTATAGGAATTATTAATAAATAGGAGCTTTTTGATGCTGGAATGGCAGCTTTATCAAAAGAGAACTAAAGGAAAAAGAATTTTTATTAGTAACTCTTGTTTTCTTATTGACAACCTTTAGGAGGAACAACTTTTGGTTTAGCAGAAGAAACTATTGCTTTTCATCCGATTCTTATGCCTATCTTCTATTAAGTGGTTTTTGATGTACTAACTTGTATTGCTGCAATCTATATGGGTTCATCTATTGGAACAATGTTCTCAACTGTCAATCCATTTGCTACTGTTATTGCATCTAATGCAGCAGGAATTTCATTTCAGAAGGATTAACATTTAGAATAGTAACTTTAATTCTAGCTCAATAATTACTTTGGCATATATGTATTGGTATGCTCAAAAGTAAAAAGACAAAACAAAATCTTTATGTCTATGTTGATGAAGAAGAAATACACAGAAGATTTTTAGGAGAATATGATTCAAACACAGAAAAAGAATTTACTTGGAGAAGAAAACTTTGTTTGCTTATATTTGCCTTAGCATTCCTGTTTTAATATGGGGAGTTTCTCTTGGTGGATGGTGGTTTGAAGAAATGACAGCACTATTCTTAGGAGTGGCTGTTGTTATGTTTCTTTCTGGACTATCAGAAAAAGATGATATAATACTTTTATAGCTGGTGCAGGAGACTTAGTTGGAGTTGTTCTAACAATAGGACTAGCTCGTTCTATCAATATAGTAATGGATAATGGTTTTATATCTGATACTTTATTATACTATTCAACTGAATTTGTTGCAGGTATGAGTAAGTAGCATTTGCTGTTGCACAATTAATAATCTTTCTCTTTCTTAGGATTCTGATTCCATCATCTTCTGGATTGGCTGTACTTTCTATGCCTATTATGGCTCCACTTGCAGATACAGTTGGTCTATCAGAAGTTGTAATCACGCATATAACTGGGGACAAGGTTGGATGTCTTTATCACACCAACTGGTTTAATTTTTAGTAACATTAGAAATGGAGGAACTACTTTTTGATAAGTGGCTAAAATATATTTTACCATTGATGGGAATTATAGAGTTTTCTGCATCTAATGTTAATTATAAATACAATGATTATAAATATAAT
>BNJU01004869.1_pt1 | contig 61351 bp, 93 predicted proteins | sample 8539281 | NCBI WGS metagenome assembly BNJU01 (sample SAMD00202456, study PRJDB9452) | human saliva metagenome | isolation source: human saliva | place: Japan
TACCGCAATAGTTCCATCTGGCATGGCAAGGTATATGCAGAGGCGCGCGCAAATGCGCGGTTACGTGGCACCTGACAATACCAGTAACAAAAACAGCACTAAAGGATCCTCAGCGATGACTCGGTAGTGATGTCAAAGAAGTGCCTAACATAGTCAAAAGAATGAGATTCTAAGCAAAGCAGATCACTGCAGGTGACGTGAAAGCGTGCTGGATGCAATCAAGAGAGAGCTTGATGCATCAAATATCGTATATGAGCTAAAGCGGAAACTAAGGGTTTCCTAAATAGTACTGCGGGATTAAGGAAAAGCTGGGTACCTCCTGTCTATCGCGCATACAAGGGCGAAGAACGACTGCAACGGATGATTTCTCGGGATGGTACACTCTCCAAATGGTGACAAAGCACACCGTAGGACCAGGCCAGATGAAGAACAAAAGTCTGAGCTTGCTTCAGGTGAAGTTGCTCTCAACAATGGAGACAGCATTGCTATCGAAGTACTCTGCTGACGGTGTTGACGCTCGATGGTAATTATGATAAACCCAGAATCTCACTGTCGATCGGTTCAATCGTCAGAATCTCGGAGCTTAACAGTGGGTGAGACATACAATTGCTCTCACTGGACAAGCGAAAACATCAGTCCAGTGAGAAACTGGATCATCGGCAAAGCGATGATGCTATTCTCCTTCAATGGTAGCTAATGAGAAAAGCTGTAAACGTTGGTACCATAGAGTGCACAAACGTTACAAATTAGCGCTAAAGTCAGCAGGAACAGACAAGCAATGAGTAGAGACGCCAAACGAGCTGCTAGACACGATGACAGTAACTGTAAAGCTAGAGTCAGAGAAAAGCCTGGAGACCAAGACTCTGTAATCGACGAACACAGTTTGGGATAAGGACTCAGGTCTTTTGAGACAGAAGAAACAGCCTCACTCACTACAAAGGTGCAGGTTGAGAAGAACGGTCAAAGGGATGTAGTGTTGATGAACAAGTTAGTGGAATATCAGTAATGGTGCTACAAGCCGTGTATCTAACGGTGCATTCTGGATTGAAATGTAGATCATGAAGCTACATTTACAGCAACTCTTGAAGAGTTCCCTAACGAAAAGGTATCACTTCAGAGCAAAAGATTTCAAGCCTGTCCCAATGCAGCCGACTTTGATGTAAAACTCCCAGCAACATATAAAATCAGCGCATGGAACAACCTGGCAGGAAGCTGGTCAAGCAAGACAAGTGAAGCTACTAGTGTCGGTATCATTGAAGGCGAAGGAACAGACAACTATAAGATCCTTCCCTAAGCCAGCTAATGCACTCAAACACTGAGGTCAATTTGGGAAGCTCTAACACCAGAAATCACTACATATATGGAGTTATTTAAGAACGGTATCATTCCCTGTAAAGGCTGGTATAGCAAAGTTTAAGGTGTCAAGCAAGGCAAAGCCAAAGCGTATCAAAGATTATCGAAGTTAGCTTGAATATAAGGTCTCAATGACTGAAGCAACACCCAGCGAGAAGAAAATTGTTCAAAGGTTGGAGAATACAAAAATAGTCAACTAATTCAATCCACTAAGCCTTCAGAGCAGAGATTCGACTGGACATTTTGATCAGCCAGGGAATCGTTGATATTAATGAAGTAGCAAGTCTCAGAGGTCACTGGTGCGCTTCAACTTTCCTTCACAAGATAACAGGTCTTCAGAAGGGAACTGTTACTGCTACTGCAACACCTTGGGATACAACAGGTGGAGCAAAAGCAGTTAAGGTCAAAGATTCATGTTCTGGAACTATGACAATCAAGCCAGATAGAGGCTAACAAGGACAATAATGTTGAGATTGAAGATGGTAGGCTAACATATACCAAGAATGTTTCAGATAGGCTACAGCTATCAGCAACTCAATCTAAGCAGACTTCTTAATGTTAAGGTTGATGGAGCAGTTATCGATAGCTCAGATGTGAGACCTGAAGAGGGAAGCATTATCCCTAAATCTTAAGAGGAGTACCTAAACTCTCTAAGCTCCAGGAAATCACACTCTTGAGGCTGAAACAAGGGATGGTAGAGTTGAGACTGCGTTCACAACCAGTGCAAAGCTTCCAGTGAGCATATAAGGCAACTCATGAGTATAAGTCCAATAACACCAGGTATGGAACTACCTTACGATGTTACCGAGACCCTTTCCACACACTATTTATGATCTTCCAGATCAGAGGGAGTTTAGTTTTCTAGGAAACCGTTACGCAGAGAAATCGAGGCTACAGGTGGTAAGTGGATATTCAGGGGTTGGAACCCTGAATCAGCAACTGTAAAATGGTGCCAGATTACACTTTGTTGGGAAGCTGGAGTTTGCCTTCAACGTACAGCTGTTCGTAGTCCGCCTGTCGCAAGTGACTATCTCTTTTGAGCTGGTGAGCAGAAATGCTGTTTGGAAGAATGGCGATAGGCGATCTACTTTCGCTGTTAAATCAAAGACAGACGATACACACACATTTGAGATACCACGTGTGCAGAGGTGATGGCAAGAAACTTGATGTAACCAAAACTGACGACAGTTAAAGAAGCGTAGTGTATGAATAAAGCTTGCTACTCCAGTTTATCTGAGACACGCTTAGCCCAGGAACACATAATATAACTGGTAAGTTTAACAATGGTTCTGTAAATTCAAACTTTTACTATAGTCAGTAGCCTTCTTCTAAACCAAGGACCAGCTAACGTGTGCAACATATGAAATAAGAAAGTTAGTTACCACAGGTGATGCTTCAGGAATGATATATATGATTATACTTTCGCTATCGCATCTGTGATGATACTGCTATCGCTCTTAAAAAGAGAGACAAATAGTTCATAGCTCCTTAACATAAAACATTAATTCGAGGAGGATGGAGCTATCTCTCGTTTTATATTGATAAACTTTACAAAGTATTTTGCGATAATCAAAACAAGTCAGTGTGAGATATCATAGCAAAAAGGGTTTCCTAGATAATTTTGAAGAGATTCTTATAGAGGAATTTTGAGGCATCAAAAGTCATCTACGAAAAATGTGACTTAATGCATATTACGATGGTCACTTTGGTCTTAGAAACGGCTCTATCACCAAAAATATAAACGAGAAGTTTTGCAAGATGGCTGATTGAGCAAGGCTTGATGTAGATGTCCTGGACTATTGTGAAAATACATTATGTGCACATACGACATATGGAGATGACATAGTTAAAGTCTACTATGAGCTTGGAGGGATATAGACAAGCTAGTAAATACGGAACGACGGCACTTCTGGCTGACGAGATTACCATCGTGTGTGGATCGGTAGAGTTCTAGTTGATAATGGGACGATGTTTTTGCTAAGGATGATATGGGGAGGGACGCGCTTGGTTATGCTTTGATAAAGTGTGGAGAATCTATATCATTCCTATGCTGATATGTAGAGATTCTACTTTGAATGCAGGGTTTCAACACTACCGGATGCAGGGACAGTGTAGAAGAAGATGGGTGAAGACTTCGAATTTCACAGATAGTTTCAAAAATATCGAAGAGTGATAGTGCTCTTCAAAAGATATGCAAGCTTTTGCAGTAGGAACCAGCAAGAAGAAGGGTGGTCCACGATGGGTTTCACCGATAATTCCTTGCGAAGGGACGTGGAAAAGAAGTTTAACTACCTTTGGGATTATCACTTGTTCCATCATCTGGACCGGCAAGACTGCAGGAGAGCTTATACGTGATGGTGGGCGTATGGGTGATGGGTGTTCTACAGAAATGGTGGAATCAACTGGGATAGAGAATATAGAAAGATGGCTGATGCACTTCCTGGATATTTTACTCTAGGAACAGCGCTTTCAGATGATGAACTTGCAGAGCTTAACACACTAATATCAGAAATCAAAAGCTCAAAGGAACTCTAATTCTATATTAGATCAATTTGCGAGCTTGCAGTCGTGGGTGTCTAAAAATCCTACTCCTATAGCACTAGAAAAACCCTAATTATAGAAGATGAATATTGGAAATCAAAGAGGGGCTAAGCTCCTCTTTTTTATCCGATTTCTAGAAATTATCATAGAATTATGAGTATGCGTTATGCATAAGGAAATTGATATTACAAGTGTTTAGTATAAATAAGTGTGGGTATATTAGATTGAGTGCAATGTTTATGCGTGACAATGCACGTTTTTATTGTTTTGATAGATGGAATATTTAGAGAATTACATGATGAAGAAACGACTAGGAAGTATTTTGCTTGTAATGTATGTTAAGTTGCTTGGAGACTGACCTGGGCATAGGGCTACTGATAGCTCGGAGAACCAAAGCGTGCAAGTCGCTCAGGAAGTAAACAAAGATAATGTTGATAATATACAAGACGAGATCTAAAGTCTCAGAAACAAAAGCGCCTTAGATAGGTGCAAAGTAATCATTCTGAGGAACTTGGCAAAACGTCGGTAGCAAGTCATGAACCAGCTCAAGCAGGGCTAGAACAAGGCAGAAATGGAACATCAGTTGCTACTAGTTACGGAATTAGTGATACATCTGACGCATGGTCGTATTTATTGGGACGATGCAAATAACCAAGATGGAATCAGGCCAAGTGAGTGACAGTACATCTATATCGCAATGGAGTTGACACCAGCAAAAACATCTAAGGTTTCAAAATGCAAGCGGATGGGACTATGTAATTGATAATTTGGAGCCTACGATGACAGTGGAGTGACTACATATATATACAGTTAAGCGGAGCCTGCTCAAGGCTATGATGCAATAACTGTAGATAATACTGATGTTAAGTTCAAACACATCCCTGAGACAATAGAGTCTTAGAATTGAGAGACCTGGGCCGATGAGAATGAAGAGTCATATTCGACCTGAGAGAGGTAGAGCTTTCATCTATATTCTGGTACCGACAGTGACCGTGAATATCATAGGGGTTATTTTTACAATAAAAGCTTCAGATTCATGGATTCATGTTATAGATGGATTGCCAAAGTACTCAAATGGAAAATTGCAGTATAGGGTAAATAGACATCCACTAAACAGTATAACTTTGAATATGTGAAGATGATGATTATAAATTTGAGATAATCAGCCACTACTTTGCATATCTTGCTGAAGGAAATATATCAATCAAGAAAATCGTTGATGGAAATCCCTTGGCAAACTCGACCTTTAGTTTCCGTCTTGAAAGCAGAGAATGATGACACTCCGATGCCATACGGACCAGACGGAACGGAAGAAGAATAGTAACAGTAGAGATAAATGGTAATGGGGAAGCTGACTTTGGTGAGTTTTTGGCTTTACGATAGAGAATCTACAAATACTATGTTACAGAGATTAATGGTGGAGAAAGCAACTATAAATACGATCCTACAAGGTATACGGTCTATTTGATGTCCACTGATAATAATGGTCAGCTCGTGGCATTTAGGAAAATTATGAGGGAGGACGGTACAGAAGCAGATTCACTTACGTTTACAAATGTATATAAATTCCAGAGATTGCAGTATCTCAGAGTGCACCTGCAAGCCAAAACCTCTATAAGCGCACTAATCAAAAATATCACGACAAAGGGAGCATATAAGCACGAATAGTAATTCGATACCTAACACCTTTGATGATAGTAATGCTATGAGATACATGGTTCTACTAAGTGCAAGTATGCTTCTTATCGTTTTTATCGAATACAGAAAGAAAGCGGACTAGCTGATACAAAAATAGTGAGACCTTAGCGGTATACTGTTTTAGGAAAAATATCATACAAATTTAAAGGCCACTGGTTTCTTGGGAGACTAGTGGCTTTTTCCTTGATGTGAAATGTACTAGAATATGTTTTATAATAAGACAAGTCTTTGTGCGCTAGCGCAGTAGTCTAATAGCTAGCTTTGATGGCAAAACGAATGAGGCATATTTATACTAGGATGATAAAAGGAGGCAAAATGGATAGAGACGATGAGGAGATTTGATAAATATAATAACGGAAGTTCTAACAATGACAATAACCAGCAGAGGCAGTCAAATGATGGATTTGTTCCTTGGTCTGTGCGTGACAAAAACGAGCCAGAATCAGCAGTATCAGCAGAGAAGTGCAGGTACTACTATGGTTCAGGACCAGGTTTCAACATGGCTCCTCCAGCCAGTTAGAGAAATAGCGGACTTTAAGGTTGGTTTAATCATTGCTCTTGTAGTAATAGGGTTTATGTTACATAGCCGGTGTAGGCTGTAATGCCTTGGTATCAGGAATATTTTCTGGGATTGATGATAGAAAATACAGTATGAATTTGGTCATGACTATGTTGGGGTTTTATCTCTTTCCGGAACTATAACTGACGGAGATAGTAGGGATGGCTACAGTCAGGACTGGATCTTAGATAGAATCAACCAAATGAAAGAGAGGATAGCAAAAAACAAAGGTATTCTTCTCGGTGTAAATACACCAGGTGGAGCGCGTATGCACGACTGCTGAGCTCTACAATGCTTTGCTTGACTACAAGAAGGTGACAGGGAAACAAAATCTATGTTTACTTCGGATCTGAGCTACATCAGGTGGTTACTATGCGACTATGGCTGGTGATAAGATCTATGCTAATCAGGAATGCTGGACGGGCTCAATTGGTGTTATCGTGAGGGCTATGTATAACCTTTCAGGGCTATATGAAGTTTGGCATCCAGCATACAGTTTCAAGTCTGGTGCAAATAAGGATATCGGAGCAAACTATAAGGATATGACTGATGAGCAGAGAAGCATTATGCAGAGGTCTAGTTGACGATTCATATAACAGGTTTGTAAAGGCGGTTATGGACGGTCGTAAGATGGATGAGGCCACTGTTAGAACTCTTGGTGATGGCAGAAATCTATTCAGCTAATCAGGCCCTAGAAAACAGTCTATCGATAAGATTGGATCGCTTGATATGCGATAGAAGCAATGAGAAATGACTGCGGACTAGATGCAGTGGACTTTGAGAACATCGTATATGAGCAGAAGACAAGCTTTGAGATCTCTTCGGTTTAGCTCAGGAAGAAGGAAGATGGCCTAGATAAGCTACTCAATATACTAGAGAGCAGTAACAAAGCTAGCATCAGTACATCGCTCCAGTTCAAAAAGCAGTAATATCAAATAAAGTCGAAAGAAATTCAAAAATGGTGTGAGTTAATTTGCTTGACACCATCTTATGATATATTATCTATGTTAAGCTCAAAAATACTTGACGGCAGAGGAAGAATAAATGGAAGATTTTGCAAAAGAGACAAAGTATGTGCTCTTCGATATATATGGAGGCTTGCTTACAGACAAGAAGAAACGCGTAATGGAGATGTATCACGAGGACGACATGTCGCTTTCTGAGATTGCAGAGGAGCTTGAGGTTTCAAGGGCGCTGTGCATGACTCACTGAGGAGTGCTGAGGAGGGCGCTTTGCTCCTGAGGATAAGCTGGGAACTATTAGCTGATTATCTTCTAAAGGAGAAACTAGCAGATGAGCTCAGAACTTACATATCTGAAGCTAGAGATTTGTAGCGAAGGATATGGTGGAGAGCGTAAGAGCAAGGATGAGCTTGATAGATACTTAGCAAAAAAGTGGCAGAGAGCTGATGGATGAACTTGATTAGTTAATGGAGGATAATTATGGCATTTGAGAGCCTTTCAGATAAACTACAAAATGCCTTTTCCAAATCAAAAAGGGCAAGGGCGTTATCACAGAGTCTGATATCAATGCGGCAATGAGAGGAGGTCAAGCTGGCCTTACACTAGAAGCCGATGTAAACTTCAAGAGTAGTTAAGGAATTTGTTGCGATAGTCAAGGAGAAGTGCTTAGGAGCAGAGGTGCTCCAGGAGTCTCACCTGCATGACGAGATTATAAAGATAGTAAATAGCGAGGCTCATCGATTTGATGGGCGGATCGGAAAGTAAGCTAACATATTCGCCTTCAGGAGTTTACCGTTTTTGATGATGGTGAGGTCTTCCAGGGGATACAGGTGAAAGACTACTACCTGCGGTAAGCTAGCTTCATTCCTAAAAGCAAAGCGGTAGAAGCCTATGCTAGTAGCCTGTGATATTTACAGGCCTGCGGCTATCGACCAGCTCCCGAGGTTGTCAGCAAGTCAGTTACACACCAGTCTTTACGATGAGAGAGAGCAAAAGATCCAGTGCAGATTGCTTTGCGACAAAGGAAGATGCAGAGCGTAAGAGCTTTGATGTTTTTGATTATAGATACAGCAGGACGACTTCAGATAGATGAGAATCTGATGGAGGCAGCTAAGCATGAAAGTCTGCGGTAAGACCTCATGAGATACTTCTCGTAGTCGATGCTCTTACAGGACAGGATGCGGTAAACGCTGCTGATGGATTTAACCAAAAGCTTGGAATCGATGGAATCATCATGACCAAGATGGATGGTGACTCAAGAGGTGGTGCGGCGCTTTCAGCTAAGAAGGTAACTGGTAAAGCCTATCAAGTTCCTTGGAACTGGAGAAAAAGTCAGATGCATGAGCCTTTCCATCCGGACCGTCTAGCAAGCAGAATCCCTAGGCATGGAGATATGCTCTCACTTATTGAGAGAGCTGAGCAGGCCTACGATGAGGAACAAGCCGAAAAGCTAGAGCGTAAGATTCAGTGAGAACCAGTTCACACTGAGGACTTCCCTCGAGCAGATGGGACAGGTTCGCAAGATGGGTGGACTTGCTAAGATTATGGATATGCTCCCAGGAATGGGTGGCGGGAAGATTAGCGAGGCCGATATAGCCAAGGAGTGAGAAGGAATTCAGAACCATGGAGGCTATAATTCGCTCCCATGACTGTGGCTGAGCGTAAGAATCCAGGATTGCTAAATGCTTCTGAAGACTGTAAGAGAATTGCGACTGGTTCTGGACAGACCGTAAACGAGTGTAAATAAAGTGATTAGCAAGTATGAGGAATCCAAGAAGCTGATGAAGCAGTTTGCGAATCCGAATACTATATGAAGAGGCGGCAAAGCTCTTTAGAGGGCCTTTTCAAAAGGCTTGCTATATCAGGAGACTAGATGATTTTGACAGACCACGATAAACAGACCAATAGCCGGAAATCCGGGAAAAATATAAAAGGTAAATAAAGAGATTCAAATAAGGAGGAAATAGTTATAGTAAAGATTAAATTGAAGAGATTAGGGTGCTCACAAAGAAGCCTTTCTACAGAGTAGTGGTTGCAGATTCACGTAATGCAAGAAACGGAAGATTTATCGAAATCGGATACTATGATCCACTAAAAGGAACCAGCAGTAATCAAGATTTGATGCTGAGAAGGCAAAACAAGTGGCTAGGAAATGGTGCGCGACCAACAGATACAGTAAGAATGCTACTTAGAAGTCCGGTGTCATCGAATAAAGAAAGCGGTGCTAAAAATGACTAATCTGGTAGAAATGATTGCTCAGGCACTAGTCGACAAGCCTCAGGACGTGCGGGTTAGCGAATCGACAGGGTGATACGGGCATGCTGATAACCCTGCAGGTGTCAAAGGATGACATGGGCAAGGTGATTGGTAAACAGGGAAGAGTGCCAGAGACTCTTGCACGATGGTCAAAGCCTGCAGCTAAAAAGCAACACTAAGGTTACGGTTGATATCGTTTCAGAGTATGCAGGGGCAAGTTGCTGAGACAGTAACGGAAGAACAAGGCGAAACCCTATAACAATAGAACTGTATTTTGAGCATATGATCTAGGCCCGCCTAAACACTGCTGTCATGTTAGGCAAATTTTTAGAAATATGAAAAGAAATTGAAATTGGCAAGATGGTTACTGCTGCTCGGAATCAAAGGTGAGGTGAAGTTTTAGGCTTCTCCAATGATCCAATGAAGCTTGCAGAACTTGGTATATTTATATCGGAAGAATGAAGACAAAAGTATGATGTCGAAAAAGTTAGGTCGCCTAAAGAGATACGGCGGCGCTTAAGTTAATTAGCGTTGATACGCGTAATGATGCTGAACTACTAAAAAGGATAAGCTTTGTTATATTGACGAGCATGCTATCAGATCTAGATGAGTGTGAATACTATATCAAGGATTTAATTGGTCTTGAAGTTTTTGATGCAAAAAGATAACTCGCTTGTCGGCGTGTGATGATGTAATTCAGAATACAGCTCAAGATATCTATTTGATAAAAACTGAAGAGGTTCTGAGATTCTTGTTCCGGCTGTTAAAGGAATTCATTAAAGATATGAGATGTTGAGGCAGGAAGAATTTGCATAAATTTCATAGAGGGAATGAGATAATGAAGAGTAACATTTTGACTCTTTTTCCAGAGATGTTTGCTCCGCTCACAAGCAGTATGCTTGGACGTGCAGCTGATAAGGGTATCCTAGAGTTTAATATTGTGAATATAAGGGATTTCAGTCAAGATAAGCACTGCAAGGCTGACGACTATCCTTTTGGAGGCGGGCACGGCATGGTTTTGATGGCTGACCCAGCTTTTCGTGCGCTTGAAAGCGTAGGTGCGGCAAACACTAGAAATATCTATATGTCGCCTCGTGTGCAAGAATTCTAGATATGAAGCTTTCTGAGGACTTTGCTAGCGAGAAGAAATCACTGTTTTCTGTGGTCACTATGAAGGTATAGACCAGCGAATAATCGATGCTTGGGATATGCAGGAGGTGTCGATAGGAGACTATATTTTAACTGGCGGTGAGCTTGCTGCTATGGTTTTGATAGACACTGTTTCCAAGAATGGTGCCAGATGTACTTCTAAGGAGGCATCTGCTTTTGATGAATCGATACTCAGAGCTTTTGGAATATCCGTACACCCAGCCTCGTTCGTCATAGAGGAATGGACGTGCCTGAGGTTTTAGTTTCAGGGCAACCATAAACTCATCGCTTTATGGAAGTTTGAGCGAGTCTCTAGCCCTTACAAAAGCACGTGAGACCAGAGATGCAGACAATATGTGAACAATCGTGGTGAATTGTCAAAGATGAGCTCAGTATTGGAAAAATTTCTGAAATGATGTAATATATAGCGTATGGTTAGATTGAAAAAATGAAAGGAATTTTTCATATTCGCTATTTTGTGCATTCTGCTGATGATTATCATATATGTGAGTACCAGGTGTGAGGCAATCTGATGAAGGGTGAGCTATGTGGCTGAGTACGAGTGAACTATCATATACGATGACACCACTGGATACATGGTTCGTAATGAATCTGTTTATGAGGCTACAGCCTAATGGTAAGCTAAACCGTCTTTCTAAGGATGGAGAGCTTATCCGAGAAATTCTACTTTGCTGTTAGAGGTGAGCGATGGTAAGGAACACGAGGAATCAGATGAGGTTTACCAAAGTTAAAGAATAAGCTCAAGGGCAGATGATAAGCGTTGCTGATTACAAGGTGACAGAAGGAGGGCTTGTTTCTTACTATGTGGATGGTATGGAGAGCAAGCTCACTTTGAAATATGCAAGAGTCAGCTGATGAGAAATCCTCACTAGATAATATTGAGGCTACTCAAGCTTCCGAGAGCACGGCACATAAGGGATATCCTTTGTTTAAGATGGTAGATGGAACCAAATAAGGTGCATTGTGGCATTTGTGAGAAATAAACTCAGCTAAGAAGTACGAGAAGGGTGCTACTATAGATGTGATGTTTAATCCTGAGAAGGATAGGATATTGCACAGAAGGACTCAGATCTAATCCAAATGAAGAGGTCGTTGAGGTAAGTAGGTCAGGTGGTAAAAACTAAAGCTTCTCCTTGAGTCGAACAGATACTTTGATGGTATAGGTTCAATTAGAAGTATACCTGTACGATTGACGACATTTAATGCTAGAGGTCTTATACTCGAGGAAGAGCGACATGACCAAGCTCGATGGGAAGACCGGTGTTTATGTAAAGACAAGTGTAAACAAAAAATTTGCCAGTTAGTGTAATTGGAGAAGATGGCGATAAGGGTTGTAGTTTCCGATTCATATTATGCTGACAAGGACCAGAATAAGGTGAGGACTCTTGACCCATTTTTCCGATGTAATCAAGCGTCCATAAGGGAAGTGATTCGATGTCAATTAGGATAATATTTTAGAAATAGAAGCACAGATTGAGAATGCATGCAAAAAGAGTAGGCAGAAGCAAGGATGAGGTTCAGCTCATCGCTGTTACTAAACTTCATACACCTGCTGAAATAAACGAGGCAGCTCGATGCCGGTATAACTGACATAGCTGAGAACAAGGTTCAGGAGATACTCAATAAGTACGAGGATGTCGGTGAAGCGAGATGGCATTTAATAGGACATCTTCAGACTAACAAGGTAGAGTACATAGTCGACAAGGTCGTTATGATTCACTCCGTTGATTCGCTCAAAGCTAGCTAAGGAGATAGATAAGCGCTCTTCAGCTATCGGAAGAACGATGGATATTCTGATACAGAGTTAATTCAGCTGAAGAGGAATCTAAGTTCGGTATCAAATCAACAGATGTAGATTCTTTGATAGATGATATAGTAAATGGTGTAAGTCCGTAAGGTTAAAGGGACTCATGTGCATTGCTCCTTTTGAGGAGGATGTAAACAATTGCAGACCTTATTTCGCAGAGGTTAAGGAAATCTTTGATGAGATATGAAAGGGTGATGAGAGAAAGCAGTTGATTTTCAATTTTTATCCATGGGTATGAGCGGTGACTTTGAGGTTGCTGATGAAGAAAGCTCTAACATGGTCAGAGTTGGGACAGCAATCTTTGGCGTAAGAAATTATCGCCAAGAGGAAAAATAAATAAGTAAAGTAGTCTAAGTCAATTGATAAGTTAATTAAGGAGAAACAAATGGGATTCAAAAGATTCATTGATGAAAGTTATAGGCATGGAAGAAATTGAAGACGATGAAATTGTCACAGAGCAGGAGCTAGAGGGGCAAGAGAAAGATCGTCCGTGAAACAGAAAAAGAGAGACGAAGTATGCCTTTCTTTTAAGAAACCTGAATCTATTAGCTACTAAGTGAAAGAATGTCAAGTTCCAGCTCATATAGAGGAACAGAAAAGAGGTTTTTCAGTGACAAATACAAGTTCATTAAAAGCTCATTTTGATTGAGCCAAAGGGATATGAGATTGCACAAGCTAGTTGACTGCCCTAAAGGCACGTAAAGTCGAGTTATCATCAACCTTGAGAAACTAGAGACAGAGATCAGCTCTATAGATTTTCTGACTTCCTAAAGCGGTGCTACATATGCGCTAAGCGGTAACGTACAGAAGATCGCTAACAATATCTTTTATTTTTGCACCAGAAAAGTGTTGCAGTTTCAGCTCAGCGACCTAGCATAAGCAATGTTGCTGATGTGGACGACAAGAACCCTTGGAGGTAAGGCATGCCTAGCATTTTAGCGTATGCAGTGATGAGGGTTCGGGAACCTACTAGTAACGCTACTTGTCGCTGAGAGCAATACTCAGCTGGTTTGCACAGCAGATCCATATTCGTCTGCTAGAAGAATTTATGATATAGTAGTTATGCTGACAGAGCCTATAGTGGCTCCATGCAGAAATCTCTTATCAAAGCATTTCAACACAGGAATGTTTTGATTTTTCTCTCTAGTCTGCAGTGATTTTTAGTTCAGCTAGTGACGAGAGTTATTCTTTTAGCGATAAATAGATTTATGATGTAAAGGAGTATTTATGATTACACCATTAGAAATAGAAAAATAAGGAATTTTTCCAAGCAGATACGCGGATATAATGCTGACGAGGTCGATGAATTTCTAGATCTTATCATAGAGGACATTGAGATAATGCGAGCGGGAACTGCGCACTAAGAAACGAAAACGCTGAGCAGGGCAGAACGAAGACTACAAGCGCTCTCAGGTCAACGTTATGAACACTAGATTGATACAGCTAAGAGCTTATGAAGGATATATCAGAAAGCGCTGAGAAGAGAGCTGAGATAATCATCAAAAATGCTAAGCTAGATGCTGAGATGATGATTAGAGATGCTAAGGATTTTTTGCATCACATTACGGAAACGAAAGCGCTCAGCTAAGAGATAAGATTTTTGCAGTTCAGAGCAAGATATAAGAAGCTCTTGAGAGATGAAATCGATCATATCGATGATAAGGGAGGCGACCTTCTATCAGATCTTGAGAAGGAACTATTTCGTTTCTCCTGTTGATAAATCAAAGCTTCCAGCAGTGTACTTCGTACAGAGGAACTCACTAAGGAGGATGCTAGCAACGATATTCTCAAGGAGCTTTGAGAGAAGTGTAGCCGGTGATACTAATGAAAGTGAGGCTTTGATGAAACTAAGATAATCGAGACTGTTCCTGAGCATATGGAGACTAAGATTGGTGTTCCAGGAAACAGTTGCCCTTAACAGCAAGGATATCGAGGAATGATACAGAAGGCTGAGAACAAGGTCAAGGGTAATGTCGAAGATTTAGACGAAATCTAAACTGAGGATGGAGGCAGGGCAATTTTGCCCCGTAATTTATATGTGGAGAATTTTACTTGTAATTGCGATTGTGACTTTACGACCAGCTTAGCAAGTATGCGATTAGAAGTCTTTTTAGTGTGAACGAGTCGGTGAGTGTAATAGGCGACTTTTTCGAACTCAGATATATTCAAAAACGATGGCCTTGCATTCAGTTCATTTGCGGGAAAGCAGGCGTTCCTAATTGCCGTATCCATTATAGCAATTATCGAGCGCATTTTTACGTAAAATGAAATCTGGAAGGAGCTATGTTTAAAAGTAGCTTTGCTTTGCATTATTGCTGGCGGAATAGGAAACTTGATAGATAGATTCATTCTTGGTTATGTAACTGATATGCTTAGCTTTTCAATATTTCCACCAGTTTTTCAATATAGCGGATATTCTGTTTGCCTAGAGTCTGGAATTTTGATTATCTATGTTCTTTTTCTTTATGAAAGATGATAAGCCAAAGAAAGAGGTAGAATAGATGAGCTGAAGCAAAAGGTAACAAAGTATAGCTTTTCTATAGGGTCATCCGATGCCGGAAAAAGAATAGATGCCTATCTTGGAAGCTAAGATAGAGAGAGCTTTCAAGGAGCCAAATCAAAAAGCTCTTTAGTAAGCAAGAGGTTCTCGTAAATTCAACTATCTGTGAGGAGAAAAAAATATAAGCTAAAGACAGGCGATAGCATTGAAGTGACAATATCTGTAGAGGGTGAGTATATCCCAGAGGCAGAGAAGATAGAACTTGATATTGTTTATGAAGATGAAGATATCATAGTAATAGATAAGCCTAGGGGGATGGTTGTACATCCTGGTGCTGGCAACTATAGCGGTACCCTAGTAAATGCACTTTTATATCATGTGGGTGAAAATCTAAGGGCACTAGGAGAAACTGATAGGCCAGGCATAGTTCATAGAATGACAAGGATACTAGCGGAATACTGGTTGTAGCAAAAATCAAAAGCTTGCCCTTTGATTCACTTAAAGAAACAGTTTAGTGAGCATAGCATCAAAAGATGGTATTACGCTCTAGTATATAATAATTTTGCTGACGATAGTGGCGAGATAGATAAACCTATAGGAAGAGACAGTAAAAACAGATTGAAACGTGCAATAGATGGGGGAGAACCCAAAGAGGGCACTGACTAGATACGAGGTGATAGAGCGCTTTGGAAACATAGTTCTGATAAAAGCTATACTAGAGACTGGCAGAACTCACCAGATAAGAGTTCATCTCACAAGCATAGGTCATCCACTTGTTGGAGATACGCTCTACGGGTCAAAAGAAAAGATAGATTCTGGTGCAGACGGACAAATCCTTCATCGGCATCCTTTGAATTCATTCATCCAAGGACTGGTAAAAACCATAAGCTTTGATAGCAGTATGCAGAATACTTCACAAAGGCTGTAGAAAAAGCTAAGAGACTTGCGGGACTAAAATAGAGGGAGAATATCTCCCCGTGGCTTTAACCCTAGGTGAATTCGATTTAATTAAGATTGTCTAATTTAGTAGTTTTTAAAAAGTAATGGAAGCAAACTAGATACTATCAGCTTCGGATTTAATATAGCTCAAACAGTCTTCGCATATATAACTGCCCCTAAAGGTTATGTTGTGAAAGATATTTCCACATAATGAGCACTGAAAAGTTCATAAAATACCCCCTTCTGTTTTTCGGTTTAGCCTAATGGCAAGTATAGTTTGGGAAGAAATTATAGCAAGGAAAATGTGATAAAAATATCTTTGGGATATTTTGATACCTAAATAGTAATAGAAAGGAAGCTAGACATGTACGATAATATAGTGTTGAAAAGTACTAAGACAAAGACCGTTGCATACACATGGGATGTTGAAAAATCCAAGTAAAGTGATGTGCATAATTCACGGAATAAGTGAGATATGTTGGGAGATATGATAGGATGGCAAAAGGTCCTAAAACGAGGCGGGCATTGCTGTAATCGGTGTCGATCTTCCTGGACATGGACTATCTGAAGGAAATCGTGGGCACGCAGAGCACCTAGGGCATATGTGCTTGATGTTGTTACAGCTATGCTCGATTTCGCATCTGAGAGGTATCCAGGTGTTGATATAGTTCTCTATGGACATAGCATGGGCGGAAATATCTGTCTAGACTATAGAAATAGAGAAGCAAAGAATGATCTTCCTTGCAAATACATTATTTCAGCACCTAGGGTTAAAGCTGTATAAGCCAATTCCAAAGCCGCTTATATGTTGCTGTCAAAGCTGGAGCAAAGATTATGCCTAAAAGGCAATTTCATCTGGCTGTAGTGCAAGTGATTTAGGAAATATAAGATTGTTAAGTCTTATGACACAGATCCACTAGTACATCCATTTATCACTATGCAGTGCGCAGTCGATGGCTTTGATATAGAAATGCTCTCTTTGATGGAACTCATGAGTCAAATGGAAGGGCTGATGCTAAGCCTACGCTTTTGATGCACGGAAGCGCAGATAAGATATGTTCAGTTGAAGGCAAGAGAGATAGCTAGACAAAAATGAGAATGTAGAGAGCTTTTACTTACATAGAGTGGGATGGCTACTATCATGAAATCCATAACGGCGGTCCTGAGGCAGATGGATCAAAGGTCATTGAGACAATCAGAGATTTTGTTCTTGAATAGCTATGCATGATAGAACAATCTATTGCATCAAAAAAGAATCTTTGTAGTGTATAATTTAAACTTTACAAAAAGTATAATATCAGTTCAAAAATCATTGCACATTTTCTATGTAATACAGTACAATCATAACCACCGGCTTAGCCGGTGGTTTATACTACCCTATAAGGGGCTTTTGCCAACAACATCTCAAGATGTACTGAATTGCTCACCAACCGCATCTTTTTCTACAAGCCCTAAAGGGCTATTTATTTTTATTTCCTGTGAAAGGATCTATATACTCTTTAGACTTATCTGGTCCTCTGCTATATCTTCCTGAAGTTGTGTACGTATGTACTCCTCTATTCTTTTCTTATTCTTGCCTACAGTATCAACAAAATAGCCTCGACACCCAAAATGTCTATTCCCATATTTATATTTCAAATTTGCATGTTTGTCGAAAATCATCAATGAACTTTTTCCTTTGAGATATCCAACAATTTGGGGACACACTGTATTTTGAGTGGTATCTCTACAAGCATATGTATATGATCAGGACAACATTCTGCTTCGATTATATGTATTCCTTTTCTTTCACAAAGAAGCCTTAATATTTTTCCTATGTCTACTCTTATTTTTCCATAAATCGCTTTTCTTCTGTACTTTGGTGCGAACACTATGTGATACTTACAATTCCACGATGTATGTGATAAACTATTCTTATCCATTTTGGATTACCTCCTTGTTTTGATATGTGGTTGGTGACCACATTTATCTTAACATAGGAGGTATCTTTTCGCTAAAGCCATTTAATCTCACCGGCATAGCCGGTGGTTTTTTATTCATCTCACATTCGTTCGATGAACCAGCGCTAAAAGCAATACAATAATCAAGAGTTAGTTTGTTCAAACTAACTCTTTTTAAATCCTCTAAATTAGCATATAAAAATACACACATGATAAGGAGCAGGAGGAATAATGAAAAATGGTATCAAGGGAGCTATCGCTTTCATTGTGGCTGTAGCTGTAACGATAGTTATGGTGTATTCAACCGTACAGACTGTCGAGAAGCGTAACTCCATTGCTAAAACAACAGGCAAAGGAACAGGCCAAGGAACAAGCTGTAGGCTCAGAAGTCTCAACGGACAATCTTAGGGATGGAGAATACGAAGGTACTGCAACCGGTTACGGCCCTCTTTACTGTCCGTATTACCATCAAGGATGGAAAGCTGACAGATATCAAGTTATATCTCAAACAGAAACACCTGAATATTTTAACAAAGCAAAAAGCTGTCATAGATAAGATTCTAAAGCAGTGGTAGTGTATATGTTGACTCTGTTTCAGGAGCGACTATATCGTCGAATGCAATAAAGAAAGCTGTTGCTGATGCGCTTCATAAAGCGGGCTCTAAGCAGAAAGCAAAAAAATATCAATTGCAAAGAATGATGTAAGCAAAGCAAATAGCAGAAGAGGTAATGCAGGAGGAACATTTTTCTATTGCAAATACCAACTAAAAGGATGGAGTTTATACTGGAACCGGTCAGGGTTTCAATGGACCGATTAGTGTTCGTGTAACTGTATCAGGCGGAAACGTCGTTAATGTTGAAATACTTTCATATAGTGATGATGCACCCTACTTTAACCGTGCTAAAGCTGTAATCAGCAAAATGATAGGTAAGCAAGGAAGTAGTATAGATACTGTATCTGGTGCCACTTATTCAAGTCGCGGTATTATTGACGCTGTAAGAGATGCTCTGTCAAAAGCTGGTATTTCTGATATAAATATTGCCAATAAAACCGGATAATAGTGGAAACAGCAATACGCCTGAAAATGGCAATGGTACGAACCCATCTGTAAAACCCTGAAACAGGAGAACCGTCATATGTAGACGAAGCTCTTTCGCAGACACTATCCTAAAGACAAGCTTAGGACGGTGAATACACCGGCATCGGTACTGGGTATAATAATCCGGGAGGAATCAAGACTTATATAACTGTCAAGGATGGCGAGATTGTCGATGTAAGAGTAGGAGCAGGTGCTGACTACCGTGATGACATGGGTCCGTTTAGGAGTAAGGCAGAGATTACTTCCGTTCCTAAAAGGCAAGGACGGACGTTGGAATATCGCTAAGATGGGACTTTACCGTGAGTATTTTGAAGCTATTAGAAAATAGTAGGAATCCAAAGGCAAAAAGTAAAGGAGCTTTTGGAAATAAGTATGCAGATATGCTCAGCGGATTCTCAGGGAATAATACAGAATCAGATATATCTATTATGTCACGTACTGTAAAGGCATACATGGGTGACCGCTATGCCGGAAAGAAAAATGTTTGACAGTGTGACCGGAGCTACCGTGAGTGCGAGCGGAATTTTCGGCGACGACGAAGGAAGTCGCGAATAAGTCAGCTAACGATTACAAAAACCAACTCTGATGTAAAGGAGATTTCAATTCTTGAGCCAAAGGCCAAGACAGTAGAAGTTAATAAGGGCGACTCTGTTGACTTCTCGGAACTTAAAGTTAAGGTTGTTAAGAAAGACGGCTCTGTTAAGGAAGTGGAGTGGAAAGATTTTGTAGCTAATGGACTCAGCATAACAGATGAGGATGGCAAAGCTATCAAAAATGGAAGTGATCTAAAATCATACGGTGATAAGAAGATAATCAAAGCAAAGGTAGTTCACAAGAATCACTTTCATATGATACCTTTTAGGATTTTTGGTTGGACATTATAGCAAGGATTATATTGTCGGACTGGAATATAGTGCTGACGGTTCAAAGTGGTACAGGGTGAAAAACATTAAGAAGGATCCTACTGATATCCGTAAAATTGATGACCAACAGATTGTTGATGCTCCTTTATCGTTCGAGTTCGAAACAGTTAAGCTTCGCGTTGTTTCCAAGAGCGGACATCGCTATGAGTATACACCTGATAAAAACCTGTAAATAAGAAGGTAAAATATACTCTAATAAAAGACGAGAATCCTAATACCCCTAAGACAATCTATGTGGAGTTCCAGCTCTCAGGTACAGAAGCTGATAAAGATCTTGTAGATGATAACGGAAGCAGTGGTGGTGGCGGCGGAGAGCCGGCACTACCTGAGGTAGAGGTCGACAACAGGTAATCGAAACCGATCTTGATGAACCCGGGAAGACCAAAGTGGACTGAACGCGTGCCAATAAAACCGGCAACAGTTAAGAGCCTGGATAAGGATGCGGAGATGCAGACCACAATCGAAGGACTTCAAAGGGACTGAGTTTTGATGGAACCAATATTACGGGAACACCGAGTTGTAGAAGATAATAACTGGGACGGCGATGGCGGCATGTTCAAGACAGTAACACTGAAGTTCAAGGCAAAAGAAGAACGGAAAAGTCTGCTGGTTAGAAAGTACAGTACTGGATTTACAGAGATAAAGACCGCGACGGAATAGCGGATGATGATGAAGATGGCGGAACAGCGTTTACACCACAGAGATATAACAGCAGACCGCTCGTTGTGAGACGGTAAAGAGCCAACGCTTGATGATTACAAAGCTCTGTTCAGCAACATACCGACAGACGGTTCTGTAAAGGTAAGCATAAAGCAGAAGCCTGATCTCAGTGAAGAAGGGTATAACGAAAGCAGTTCTCGAATTTTCTGTAGATGGAATAAATAAGAACAGCAAAGCAATTGTTATGATTGATGTGAAGAACCCTGTTAAGGGTGAAACAAAAAGAGACTATGTTTCAAGCGAGAATTATTCGCATGGAGTCTGCTATGGCCGTACCTAATTTAAAAACACCTACAATTGAAAAGCAGAGCAGGCAATCTGCTAACTCTAATAATGTCAGCAAAGAAAAACACAAAAGCCGGCGGAGCAGGGTAACTGCTCAGGCTATGGCTGAAAAAGAAAGGATGGAACAGTGACTTTAATTATCGGAATAGTGCTGACTGCTGTATTTTTATATAGTGTCAGTCAATGCTATAAAGAAACATCCGGGGATGTTCTACATGGGAATTTATGTATGGTGCGGACTGGTCGTTTTCTATTTCAATATGGGATATGACAAGAACTTTCCGGAATGGTTCAATGAATACTTTATGAATATATTCGCCAGGGAGAATCTTCTCAACAGCCACATTCATGGTTGTTATGTTTCTTGGGACTATTACAAAAACACAGCAAACTGTCAAGAAAGCTTATGAGCGTGCGTGAGAAATATCGATTATTGGTAGTTTGATTGTTCTGAGCCACAACGTGGTATTCGGTGTGACATATTTTCCGATGCTATTCACCAAATCAAAAGCTATGCCTACCAGACAGATGATAGCATCAATTATCACACTGTGCCTTCTTGCAATGCTGATTCCTCTCTTTATCACATCGTTTAAATTTGTTCGACGCAAAATGAAAGGTAAGACTTGGAAAAATGTACAACGCCTGGCATATCCATTCTTTATCGGAATATATGTGCATGTAATGGTGCTGTACTCGGCAGACGTGAAAAGCACATCTATAGGTATAATTATCTACACGCTTATATACGGAAGCTATATGGTTTTACGTCTGCGCAAGGTGGCACTAAAAGGCACTGCAAGTCGCGCATGACAACGGAGCGAGCAGTGTAGTTAGAATTGACAGGATATGTGATTCGGGACTTATGAAGAGCTGAATTAACCTCATAATATAAAAGTAAATATTAACAATAAAACAGGTCGAGGCTCAATAAAGTATCCGACCTGTTTGATATCATTATTTTGTGAATAGATATTGACAATTTTGTGAACAAGAAATATTATGTAAGTACAATTGGAAATTAAATATTAATCACATAAGGGAAACAGGTCAAATTCCTGTGCGGTCCCGCCACTGTAGTGCATCTATTAAAATGCAAAGCCAGATTGCCTTACGTGAGAGTTTGCATAGAGCAGAGACTCATTAAGGCAAATGTATTAAGAAAGCGAATACGGGCTGTATCTCATTTGAGGTACGGTCCTTTTTATCGACATCTGAGCATGCCGATTATATTGGAAATAAAGGAGGTGGTCTGTTATTGATTGAGGAAGAAATGCAGGTACTGCATGATTCCGAGCAGACTTTTTCGGGAGATAAGACGGAATCATCTGTTTCAGTTCTGCATGCAAAAGCATACTAGAAAGGAGAATATTGAAATGTCGATTAATAAAAATAACAAAATGCTAAGGAAAGCCGGAGTACTTCTTTTAGTGCTAGGTATAATTTTCAGTATGGGCTCGGCAGCATTTGCTGCACAGACTGATCTCGATTGGACATCCGTGCCCTAATCTTACGACCTATAATACGCCTTTTAATCAGGTTGTAAAAGCAAGGTGAGGTTGGTTACGCACAGTTTAGGATACAAAGCTGCGGACAGCAACTATATGCCTTTGTTATTTCCTTCGGCAGACTATCCTAACGCGCTGAGCTACAGATGGTATCACCAGGGAGAAGAAGGATATTACAGTCAAGAAACGACTTCAGAAATTATAAGTGCATATCCATCGGGCTATGTAGCTAAATACGGTGTGAAAGGCTCAGACCAAATGTCGATATCGGAGCCAATGTACTCTCTATTATGAGCCCGGCAGGAGGATACCTCGACCTCAGGGTTAATAGTAAATCCGTCACAAAAACAGCCGAATGCGAATGTGAATATAAGAATATATCATGACAGCGTAAGCCCTGATAATAATCTCGTGTCGATAACGAAAAAGCGTCAATTGCGATGCATTCGGAAGCGAGGTTAATTATCCTACTGCAATAGACTCCGTAGCTTCCGTAGCACAGATTCCGGACAATACGGTGGAGCATTCGGTAAATGCATATATAACCCAGCTTAAGGTAGGAGAAAACTCTGTATGTCGGAGGAGTAAACTATAAGTACTGGATGTACGGTGTATATGACTCTGACGGAAACCTCAAGCCTATTTCGTCAAGGTTGGAGGAGAAGCATATATGGTAGAAGATGGAGATACCGTCGTGTGGTTATACGGAACATGGGGTTCTCTTCCTTCAAATATAAGCTAAGAAGATGTTTTGTTTAAGTATCAGCCCGCATTCAGCGGGCTGATACTAGTATTTAGATTACGATAGGAACGATGTATATGAATAAGTATAAAAGTAAGGCTTTATGTCTTCTGATTGCTCTGTCTCTCATTTTGATGAATATTCCTTTTTCACTTGCGGAGGATAGCATATCGAATATCCCGGGCGAACGCGTCGGATTTGTTACGGTTAGCGTTGAGGATAGCCTTCCTATACCTGAGGGTAAAGATTGGAAGCAACCTCTCGGACAGATACTGCCTCCGGTAAAGGTTGCGCTACACGAAAACGACACAATGATGGACTGCATAGAGCGAGCGTGTGAGGAAAACGATGTGAAAGTATAGGGCTGGGGCAATGAGTCCAAGACCTATATAAATGAGATAGCAGGTCTCAAAGAAAAGGAAAAGGGCGATTACAGCGGCTGGATGGGAACATTGAACGACTGGTTTACAAACGAAGGATTCAAGGAATTCTCATACTCAAAGGGGACCCTTAAAGATGGCGATGTAATAAGGCTTCAGTATACTCAGAATTTAGGACAGGATTTAGGGGCAAGACTGGAACAGCACTGACAGAACTGTAAAGAAGATAGGCTTTTCAGAAGGAAATCTAAGCAGTGAATTTTTAAAGGATAAATATAAATATGAACTGAAACTTGATAAGGATAAGGCAATCAGCATTTTTTCAGAAGCCACAAATAAGAAATATCAGGTGAAACATTTCCTAAACGGCAAGGAAATAAATAAAAATGAACCTGTAATGGTAAAAACGATGATAAATTAGAAATTAAGTGTGGGATGAAAGGCTGGGCACCGGATGAAAGTGCAACGGAAGAAAACAGGAAAGTCTACAGTTTTACCATAAAAAGCAAAGAGCAGGAGGAACCTCCGGTAAATGATGAAACCGTAGATGTCGAGCTTCTTCTAAGCGCTAATGCGGGGTATTTTTTATGATCTTTATGATAGTGAAGGACGACGTGTCGCAAATACGGAGCTTGAATATAAAGGTGATCACATAGATGATTTAATAGGACCGGAAAGTCGTAATGATATTTGGAGGCTAAGCTTAAGCCTGGACAATATACACTGAAAAGCGGACTTAAAATAAATAAAGATGATGAAAGTTTTCAGCAATTATTTACCCAACTTCCGATAACGGTTAAGCCGGGAATAGCAAATCAGAGGCAGATTTTCCTATATCTAAATATAAGTGGAACGAATCAAATAAATAAAAAGAATGGAAAGAGCTTAAAGCGCAGGGTTGGAGTTCAAAGATGGATGTAGAGGTCAGAAGCTCATCGGGTGAACTTATGAAACCGAATTTTCACATTTAAAGCTAAGAATGATTCATCTAATTTGAATATCTGCTGAGGAGCAGATGAGGGCTTCAACTATACTGTCAAGGGAAGATTTCTTGATAAGAGGCTTTGGTGTTAGGATGTTCAATAACCTAGGCAACATCAAGATAAAGAATAATTACTTCACATGTACAATAGATAAGGAGTTCCTAAAAAAACACATCCGATCGGCTCAGGTTCTGCTTGGGCAGGAGAATATATTACAGCTGACTTCATTAGACCCGAAAAAGTGAACTACTGCATAAGAGTTCCCAGGGGCTTAAGAATATCAAGATGTATGCCCAAAATAAAAAGGCGTACTATCCTTTTGAAGATTATAATGTAGCATCACAAAATCTACTCAGCGACATCAAGCGTGAATCTCTTGATGAAAATTACGATGTTTATACCTTCAAAGGTCCTAAAAGTGGGGGAGCGTATGGTTACTCTTCAATGCTTTTTGATAGGCGGAGGCGAGGAACTGACTATGTGAAAAGCATGGGAGGACTTCTTCTTGAGGCTGGGAAGGGGATGAATATGCCAATGTTGACTTTCTACCTCGTAAGAAGGAGATGCTCCGTCAGGTGAAGCTCAGGGCTATGCTGCAAAATTCCTAAAAACGATATATATACGAACATAAAGGATGAGGGCATGTATAGAGCACTAAATCCAGGAGAAGAGGTGGAGCTGAACACCTTCAGAGTAACTCAGGGAACGGGCGACGATGTCGGGAACACCATTCTAGAGCCCGACAAGCACTATAAGGTGATGTACGGAGATACCGTAAGCGTGAGTGGCACCAAGGGATCCGACGGAGAGAATGGGTTGATATCAAGGCGAGCGAGAGTAAAAAGGTGCATCCATTGTAGCCATTAGCTATGATGAAACCGGTCGCTTGCGGTATAACACCTCAAACGGTGAGACCGTTGAATCGGTTGCGCCTGCCATAGATCCTGCCAATACAGGAATCGCAATTTACGATGTCGGTGGAAGCGGTCTTGGGATAGATCCTAATATAAAGGTTCGCAAGTATGATACCATTTACTTCCCTAAGTCGATTACCGGACCAAGCGGAAGAAAGCTGGGCGGTAAGGAATTCAAGGAATTCACATTTGAGCCTAAGGCGACATCTGGAATTGCTTCGGTAGAGTACCATGAGACCCTATACAGACTAAGGATGACTATAACAACAATGCCTTCTTTGCCGACGATACATGGGAAAAAGGCGGATGCTAACGGAAAGCAAGTATACCGTAAAGCTTCGCGACGGTAGAAATATTATAAGAATAAGAGATAATAACGGCGGGGTAAGATATTTTACATTGAGAGCGAGAGCGATAAATGTAAAGACAAAGAATTTGTCAAATGAAGGCAAGGTTATCAAGAAGGGCGATAAGATTAGAGTTACATTCTCAGACCTTGATCTTCCACTCAAAAAGCTTTCGGCAATCTATAATCCGGGATTTCCTGATACCACTTATCTCATGGGTAAGCTGAACGGTAAGGACATTATCGGACCTAAGACACAGTATGATATCGTCAATAATAACTACTTTGAGTTTGAAGCAGGCGATGGAGATGAAATCAAGCTTAGCGGAATACGCATTCATTCGGGACACTTCGAAGCGCTCTCGACGCTCATTGCGAGGTTGATAAAACGGTCTTCCGCCAAACCTGAATGCGGCAGGAAATGATGGAATATACTGCTATTTCGACGATGTCAGCCTGCCTGTTGAAGATAAGCTTGAGACGACATATCCGGATGCGGATAACAAGGCACTAAAAGCTGAGGCAAGTATAGATAAGGTCAAGTATACAAAGGGAGTATCAAAAGGCGCTGTCATGTATTGGAAGGACGGTCAATTTGATAAGTTCGACAAGCTTACGCTCGACGGTGAGCCGATTGATAAATCGTGCTATGAGATAAGCGAAGGAAGTATACGACTAAAGCTTTTCATCTGCATACCTTGATACACTGTCATACGGTGAACACAGGATTAAAAATGACTCAAAGCGACGGTGCATATGGTGAAGGTGTTATCCTCATTGCAAAGAAACAAGAGGCTACGGAAAACGGGCAGAATCCACCGGGTGGAAATACAACAAAAGCCGGGTCAAGGACCATCAGAGAACTCAAATAATGAAGGACCGGGAGGCAAAGCAAAGAATGCCGTTAATAAATCGAAAAAGGCAGCTAATACCGGCGATAACGGTAGTTTAGGAATTGAATTTATCATGCTTCTTCTGCTTCGGGTGGATTTGCATTTGCAATCAGAAGAAAGAAAAAAATACACTGCAGTAATTACTCTGTCAAAGATTAATATTAGTTAAAACAAAGAGAAAAAGGCATGCCTTTTGCTCGATTAATCAACAAAAGGGTATATTTTATATGGAGCTTATTACTGACATACGTATGATTTTTTATGTATAATAATGGTGTGATAGGTATAGGTAAGTAAATGAAAGATACAAAATTCCGTTTAGGAAAATTAAAGAAAATACTGCTCGTTTTATGTTTAATTTTTGTTGTCGTAACAGTCGCATACGGTATTGAAAGCGCAATAATATATAACAGGCTGACCGTCGTCTAAGTATATTCAGTCGACGCGTCCTACTTTGTTCTTTCACGGTTTTGGCTCCGGCAGCCTGGCAGAAAGGCATATGGCAAGAGCTGCGGTAAGGAGTGGTGTGACAAATACGGTCATAGAGGCAAATGTCGACAAATCAGGAAATGTCACACTTGATGGCAAGATAGAAGAGGGTGCAATAAATCCTATAGTACTAGTCAACTATGATGATAACAAGAATCCTAATTATCGTCAGGACGGAAGGTACGCTTTAGCAGTGGTTAAGAAGTTGCAGGATGAGTACGGTTTTACAGAGATGAACATGGTCGGTCACTCTATGGGAACATGTCAATAATGTATTATATGCTTGATAATAGTGGGTATAGGACTCTTCCTAAGCTGGTTAAACAGGTTGACATAGCAGGGCATTTTGATGGAATACTAGGTTATGATTTTGATGAGAATACTGCTCTTGATAGAGAAAAATGGGAAACCGAGTATAATGACAGAAACATACAAGGAACTTAACCGAATCAGAGATGTTTATCCTGAGAATCAAATAGATGTGCTTAATATTTTTCGGTGATAGAGGCGACGGTGGCGATGGTGCTGTAAGCATAATTTCATCTAAAAGTTTGAGATATCTGGTCGAGGGGAAAGCAAAATCCTATAGGGAGGAGCTTATCAAAGGAAAAGGTGGAAAACACAGCAAGCTACACGAAAACGAGGAAGTTGACAAATTGCTAATTGATTTTTATATGGGGAAATAGAAATGAGAACAAAAGCAGAAACTATGCAAGGACTCATAACTAAATATCTACCAAAGGATCCAGATGAAGCCAATACATTTATGTACGAGCTGGATATTCTACTTATGAGATATGAGTCTGCGATAAGAGAAGTGCGAACCAAGCTAGAGATACTCAACGATGAGCTATCGTTACTTGGACATCAAAAACCCTATAAAACAGCATACTCTCAAGGCGTAAGAAGACTCTAAGCATATTTGAAAAGCTAGAGCGCCAGGGCGATGAACTCACATTAAGCTCAATACAGGAAAATCTAAACGACGTAGCTGGAATCAGAGTAATCTGTGGCTTCATTGATGACATTTACAAGGTGGCAAAAGATGTTAGCAAGACAGGACGATGTAAGGCTGATTCAGGTCAAGGACTACATCAAAATCCTAAGCCAAATGGATATAGAAGCTACCATATGATAATTGAAATTCCAGTTTTCTTCTCAGATGAGAAGTCGCCTATGCGCGTAGAGGTTCAGATAAGAACGGTAGCCATGAACTATTGGGCGAGCTCTTGAGCATAAGATGAAATACAAGCAGGGATATTGAAAAATGCTGGCGAAATCATGGATATGCTAAAGGGTGTGCAGACACCATAGCAGAGACTGATAAGAAAATGCTCGCGATTAGAGAGATGATTCCTATCAAAAAGCTAGATGCGAGACAGCAAAGCATAGTGAGACGAATTAAATGACCTCCAGGGATAGGCTCCGGAGGTCGTTTTTGATTTAGTCATTCTTTTTGGTAGTGCTGGGTCTATATATACCGTATGGTTAGTTTGTAAATATAACCATACCAGGCTTTGACCCCAGATGGCTTTTGACGTATTTTACTGGTACATAGTCGACTGCTACATTTGCAGATTCCTTGCCCTTGCTATGCTAGCGGCAATTCTGCTTTACGCAGTAGATATCATCAGCACTAGCTTCCTCACCGTCTGTCTTTAGGATTACGTGAGAACCTGGAATGTCTTTGGTGTGGAGCCAGATATCGCTCTTTGATGCAGTCTTCAAGGTTAATATGTCGTTTTTCTTTGTTATTTTCTGCCGACGAGAATATCAAAACCAGAAGGCGATTTATATTTGTGAGGGCTAAGCTTAAACTTAGGGAAGTTTGCTTTGAGCTTTCTCGGTCTCAGGTATCCACCTTCTACAAAGCTCTGTTCTGACTGCCTCTATATCCTCCGGGCTTTCGAGTTCGTCTAGGAAGCTAAGAACCGAGTCGAGATAATCGATATCCACTTGCGTTTCTTCTAGCTGGGAAGTCTTTTTCCTTTATAGCTGTCTTTGATTTTTCCGTACTTCTAAAATATATTTGTGCATTCTTTGATGCTGAAAATCTTGTATCTAGTGGGATTTCTATATCACTTCCATCATAGTAGTTTAGAAGCTTGACCTGCTTGCTCCTGCTTTGACAGCGTGAAGGTTAGCTGTAAGAATTTCTCCATAGAGCCTCAAAATATTCTGGGTCCTTGGCTGAATTTAAATCCTCGGAAAGCTTTTGCTTCTTGAGAAGAGCCTTATCATGCATGGACTGAACCTTCTTGTAAAGGTCGTGAGAGCGCGCTACTAGACCTGAATTTATCTTGCCTGAGAAGAAGCTATCTATACAGAGGCTCATGTTATCAAAGTGCTTTGGATATGCAGAACTCTCGAGCTCTCCAGTGGCATCACATGGTAGTCAAGAGGCTTTGTGCATTCCTCGTCCTCAAAAATATATGACCGGTTTAATAGAAGTGCAAGCTCCTGCACCTTCAGAAGTCTCTCCGATTTCTCTGTCTTGCTCTGATGAACTCAAAGCATCTTCCTTGCTGTTTATAGCTTTACTAGCTAGTTCCCTAGAGATAGCTGGCGAAATACCGCCCTATCGCATTTAGGTAAAATCTTAGCTGATGGTTCAAAGCTTGCAAACTGCTCAGAATGTAAAAGCTTATCAAAAGGCTATTTTATCCTGAGCAGGTGGATACTCGTATCTCATTCGGGAAGAACCTGTCTTGCACGGCTTGTGTCGATTGAAACTCTTTTGATTGCATCGACAATGTTTCCGCTTTCGGTATCAACTAAAATAACATTGCTGTGTTTTCCCATGATCTCAAAGATGAGCTTTTTGCCTAGTGTAAAGCCTAGCTCGTTTAGGGTCTCAAATGAAAATTCAATTATTCGCTCGCAATCCTTTTGCTCTATAGCAACTATTCTTCCGCCTGACAAATGCTTTCAAGACATGCAAAATGCGAAAGGCATCGCAGGATTTGTGGTATTATAGTCGATAAAATGAAGCCTTTGGTGCATTGCTAGATGCAGATGCGAAAAGCCTCTTATTTCCGTTTTTGGTGTGTATATTTATAACCAGCTCATCGCGTACGGGCTGGTATATTTTTGTCTATTTTTCCTAGCAAGGCCTGGTCATTTAGCTCCTTGACCATTGCTCTTGTCACTATTGCATCAAATGCCATGAGGACATCCTCCTTAAATATATGTATTTAATTTTAATTTGACTATGCTTGTTTGTCAATCAATTGCAAATGTGGTATGATTGTGTATGGATATGCATACAGAAACGAGGATGAATACATGATTAAAAAGTAGACAGGCTTCGGTAGAGCCGAGGTAACAGACGAGAAGAGAACTGTAGTCGTAGAGATAAGATCGGTAAATCACAGGTATTGCGATATAAATGCAAAAATGGCAAGGCGATATGCCTTTGCTGAAGAGAAAATAAAATCTACAATCAAAGAGGTAATCAAGCGCGGCAAGCTCGATGTTTCTGTTATGGTCGAAAAACCTTACAGAAAGCGATGTAACTATCAAACTAAAACGACCTTGTTGCAAAAGCAGTATGTAGAGAACTTCAAGATACTAAAGGAAAGCTATGGCCTTAGCGGTGAGCTTAGTCTAGATTTACTTGCTCAGCAACCAGATGTTATGAGAATAGTTCCTGATGCCAAGGATCAGGATGAGGTTCTAGTGGCAATCCTAGAGCCAGTTAGACTAGCGCCATAAATCTTGATGAGATGAGAATTGCAGAGGGCAAGAAGCTAGAAAAGGATATGCTAGAAAGAGGCGAAGTTATCAAGGCATTTATTGCCGAGATAAGCGAGCGTGCTCCTTCTGTGCCTAAAGAATATGCAGAGAGACTGAGAATAGGATTGCAACACTTCTGAGGATTCAACTGTTGCATCCCAGGAGAGGATAGCTCTCAGTCGCTATATTTGCAGATAAGTGCAACATCGATGAGGAAATAACAAGGCTAAACAGCCATATGGAGCAGATGAAGAAAATCATTGACGAGAAGGGTCAGCCTGATGGAAAGCGTCTCGACTTCCTAGTTCAGGAAATGAACAGAGAGGCAAACACAATCGGCTCCAAGGCCAACGACCTTAGTATAACCGAGAGGATGCTCAAGATAAAGGCGGAGGTTGAGAAGATAAGAGAGCAGGTTCAAAACATAGAGTAAGCTGCTTATTTACATCAAAATGCCCTCACGGGCAGAAAATATGCAATTTATGAGGAAAATAGCATTTAAGCCTTGAGAATGAAGTCGCAAAATGCTATAATTCTATTTTGATAAGATTAGGTTAGGAGTACTGTTTTGCAAGGCATGGAAGGTTTCGGAAACAAAGGCAAGCTTTTTGTATTATCGGGTCCATCGGGAGTCGGAAAGGGTACAATCTGCAAGAAGCTGCTTGAGAACATCGATTTAGAGATATCTGTATCTGCAACAACTAGAAAGCCACGCGAGGGAGAAATTGAAGGAGTAAGCTACTTCTTTGTTAATCACGATAGGTTTGAAGATATGATACAGAAGGGTGAGTTTTTGGAGCACGCAGAGGTTTTCGGAAACTACTATGGAACGCCTAAGCAGAAGGTGCTAGATAAGCTCGCTTGGGGTAAGGATGTACTGCTTGAGATAGACGTTCAGGGTGCTATGCAGGTGAAGGAAAAATTATCCCCAGAGCATTACGATTTTTCGCATGCCCACCATCGCTGGCAACTCAAGCATCGCCTAGCAGGTAGAGGAACAGAGAGTGAGGAAAGTCTAAATCAGAGGATCGCAAAGGCTCTTACAGAGATAGAGATGCTTAAGAACTACGATTACTACATCGTAAACGATGAACTTGATGATGCAGTTAAGAATGTAAAGAGCATAATTTACGCAGAGCATCACAGAATAGATGAAATAGCAGATGAGATTATTGCAAAGTATAGGGAGGAAGAATAATGTTATACCCATCAATAAATGAGATTAGAAAGAAAGTAGACAGCAGATACACTCTAGTTGTTCTTGCAAAAGAAAGAGAGCAAGAGATATCATTGACGGATATCCACTTTTTGACAGATGAGTGTCCTAACGACAGAGCTGTTTTCGCAGGTCTGCATACGAAATTAGCGATGATCTTGTAAGCTATAACAGAGAAACTCTCGATAAGTAAATCAGTGATAAATGATGATAAAGACCAGCTTACGCCAAGGCGATTAAGTTGGTTTTTATTTAGACTATAGGACAAAAAGTGTTGATAAAAAGTTTCTAATCTATTCAAATTTCAACGTTAAAATATGGTATATCTTCCTTAGAATTGGTTTTCATGGAGGATTGTGTTATGAAGTAAAGTAAATTGTGCCATTTGTGGATCTAAATGCGTTAGGTATGGCAAATTAAAATCTGGAATCCAAAAGATGGCTATGTAAGTCATGCAAAAATGTATTTACACCAAAGATATAGATGATATCTACAAGAAGATGACTGCCAAGAAAACAACTTGAAAATACTATCCATAGCCCTAGTAACTATTGGGCTTATAACTTTAGAGCAAAACCACCCTTTTTGAAGAGTGGTTATGATTTCTGATTTTAAGATTTAGCAAAAGAGCCAATATATTAAATTATATAATTTTTATTGTAAAGTGTAAAAATATGTGCTTTAATTAATCACAGAAGGCTATTCAAAAATTAAATAGGGAGAACTTATGAAGACTGGTAGAAAAACGAATACATAGGCTGACATTATTTGTTGCATTAATTTCAATATTTGTCATAGGTAAAAAGCTTTTCATTTGCAGAAGATCCAGCAAACAACATGAATATATCTGTTGAAACTAAATGGATTGGGTCTATAAGCGACAATATGGAAGTTGATCTTGTAGCAGATGGACAAGTAAAGGAAACGGTTAGAATAGGAAACGACGAAAACGGGCATGTGTTCACTAATCAGCCTAAATTCGATTCGTCAGGTAGAGAGATAAACTATAGCATAGCATTTAGATTAGAAGAAGATGGGATAAAATATAAAAAGTAAGCTTTCTGGAAATCCTGTGAGACGGGTATATCATTAAAAGCCTTGCTTTGCATGACATATATGTAGGAAAATTATGGAATGCTTTTTCCAAGCATCCCGGCACCTGTGGCTCTTGGCTTTAGACTAAATCAACTAAACTCACCACATGAAGAGTTAGGAAAGCCGTCAAGGCCTCTTCCAGACTTTTATCAGTGTAGAACTTTTTACAAGATGGTAATGTTGTGGATATGATTCAAATTTCAAAGGCAACAAACTGGACTGGTGTGTTTAAAGATTATCCAATTTTTGATGAGAATGATGGACATCAATTTGTTTACAAGGTTAGAGAAGTGCCTGTAGAGGGCTTTTATACCTGAATATACGGAAGGCGAAGTAAACGGTAACTTTGGAGAAATAATTGTAAATAAATCTTTGATAGATGTGCCGGTAGAGAAAAATGGATAGGTAAGAGGAAGGACAGCGTAGAAGTTGCTATCTATAGGACATGTGATATTGAATATTACGATATTAATACAGGTACGTTCAGACAAAGCATATTGATGAATCTGTTGGAAATGTAACACTTAACAAGAATAATAATTGGAAATACATATTTAAAAATCTTCAAGAGTATTACTTAACAGAATTCAGTGACCCAGTAAAGTATGAATACTATGTAAAAAGAGACGGCGCTAGAGGGTTAGTGAAACCAGAATTACAGGTAATCAGAACGATGGTTTTTGTAATTACAAATATAACAGATGAACCTGAGACTAATCCTGAGCCACAGAATCCGCCAAATCTGAGTCCAAAAACCAAAGATATCTAACCCCAAATACTGGGGATGAAAAAAACGATTTTGTGATTTTGATAGCTTTAATGATCAGTTCTACAGCTCTCATGTTAAGTATAAAGTATAGATATAAAATAAATAGTTAAGGCTTAACTCCTTGTCATATAGTGGCAGGAGTTTTGGTACTTTAAATTAGGATTATAGGGCAAAAAGTGTTGATAAAAACCACTATAAGTGTTGAAAAATTAACATTATAATGAGCTCGATATTTTTATACCACATCACAGGTCTCACATCTATTGTAAGCTACAACTGTTAAAGCTGATTTTTATGATTTATCATTTCACAATCGGAGTGAATATGATATAATATAAACAATTTAATACGTTAGATTTCAGTGCGGATTGGCGCGTGCCATGATGTTAAAAGAGAAATCAGGTGAAAGTCCTGAGCAATCCGGTTACTGTAATCATCTTATACCCCAATTATGTCATTACGCACGGCGTGAGAAGGCTTGGGTAGATATGGGTGAGAGCCAGGAAACCTGCTGAATTTTGGTAAGTTCTTCCGAAGAAAGATAAGCTTGCTTTCCAGATTCAATAGTTGTTACAAAGTCGCTGTAGATTATTGGCTTAATGGATTTTATTATAACATAGAAGTTTAATGATGCTATGTGTTTTATAGTTTTGTCGCTCTCTTTTCGGAGGGCAGTTATTATTTTAGGAGAAACTATGAGGGAAAAAGGAAAGAAGAATTTTGAGCGCTTGATTGTAGTTTTACTTGCGCTTGTAATCTGCATGTCAAACATCAGCTTTGATGCGATGGCTACTGATACGATGACTTCAGCAAAAGAAGAGACGCTTAAGAACGAAAAAGCGCTGACGAGTCAGAAAAACAGGAAGCACCAAAAACGAGAAAAGCGCTCTGAGTCTAAAAAACGGAAGTGGTAAAAGGCAACTCGGGAACAAGGGATGCGTCTATATACGATGAGAACGGAAGCTTTAAGGACGGAACCTATTCCGTAACAGCAAATACAGACAGCTCCATGTTCGGTGTGATAAAGTCGCAAAGCTATTAGTCCAAAATGGACAGATGAATGCGATAATGACCCTAAGAGGAATGGGCTTTAATAAAGTTTATATGGGTATGGCTGATGAGGCAAAAAGTCGCAAAGGAAAGCGATATTATAGGAAGCATCCCGGACTATAGCGAAGAGACAAAGGGAAAGAGAACTTTTTGGAATATCCCTGTAGACGGATTTGATAAGGATATTACAATATCGGCCAGATCATCAAAGAAGTGCAAGTGGTATGACCATACCATAAGGTTTGAAAAGGATTCTCTGAAGTTAATATCAAACAAAATCGAAAGTTCGACTCTTTGAGCAGAACGCTCAGAAATATCTTTATCAAAACTTCATTGATGAAAAGATATTTACAGCCAATGCAGATGTCATAAGCGTTTCAGGAGACAGTTATACCGTGCCTTTCTTTGAGAAGGACGAAGCTACGGAGATAAGCAGCATAAAGTTTAAACAGAGCGATACCACTGATTTTTAAGCTTGGATGGCATGTATCGGATTGGAGTGTTTTTCAAACAGGAAAAAGGATCTTCACGCAGCTGAGCACTAAATCGCTGAAGATAAAGGATCGTTCAGCGGGAGATGTCGATTTTGATGTTACCCTCAAGATATACAATGGAAAGGATTTTAGCATAACCAGAAGCACCATTATGGACGACAGTGCACCTGCGCTTGTTGAAAAGACCTTCCACATAAAAGCTTAAGGGAGCGCTGGCACCTGTAGATGTCGATTTTGCTGTCAAAGACATCAAAACAGGAAAGTCTGTACCGAATCCGACTATTAAAATTGAGGCACCCGACGGTACAGAGGTAAAGAGCGGAGGAAACGGAAAGTATAATCTCAAGGTAGGCGTAAAGTATAGACTTGAGATAAGTGCACCAGGCTATGTTGACAAGGACGGAAATGATAAAATTTCGAAACACTGCGTGTCACAACTGCAGGAACGATAGAAAAAAACAGCTGCTTGCAGAAAAGGACAGTAAACACAAGGCTACAATTCCGAATAGTTGATAAAGACAACAAAGCTATCAAAAAAATGCAAAGTTTGAAATCATCCACAAGGCAACAAATAAAAAGCTGGATGCGGAGGCTGACGGCAGTTATATTCTTAAGGATGACCAGGAATATGAATACACGGCAAGCGCAGACGGATATATATCAAATAAAAACATAATAAAAATTACAGAGGACAAGGACATTGATGTAGTTCTGAGGGAAAATATAAAAGGTTTATAAAGCAAAATTTTGGTTTTACTCTCTACAACCTACGAAAAATATAGCGGTGAATATGAACTTTCAGTGTACAGCAAAGACGGTGAGAGTAAGGAATATGCGACCTCGATTCAGAAGGGAAATATCCTCTCAAAAGGGATGTAAAATATTATTACGAAGCGAAAGTGCCAAACCACTATTTGACGGAGTACAATGAGATACCTGTTTCCTTTAACGGTGAAGATGAGAACGTAGAGGTTCGTTTGGTAATAGATCAAACAGGAGATTATAAGTTGAGTCAGCAAATCGACAAGGCTAAGGACTATCTAAAAAACAGTAGTCATAGGTACAAACCCGGGAGAATATCCACAAGGAGCAAAGGAGGACTTAGAAAAGGCAATAGCAGATGCGGAAACACTTCTGGCAAAAGCAGGACGCAAGTCAAAAGGATAAAGAAGATGGTGGTAAAAAGCTGGCAGAGGCGATAAAGGCATGCAAGAATGTGCAGAACTATGCAGAAATTGATGTTAAGGTAGTACTCATATCAATACGAAAAATAAGTTTAATTCGCCTGCACAAGTCATGACGCTCAAGGTAAGGGGAGACGAATGCCTCAAATACGGCTACCCCCAAATCGGCAATAGATGCCAAGAGGAATGTGACAGTGCTTGATATAGCATGTGCAGTTCATAGTAAACTATATGGAGAAGATTTCAAGAAAAATCCCTGAGAATTATTTTGCATACGACTTCGTGATCAGCAAAATGTTCGGTGAGTTTAAAGACATGTATTTCTTTGCTCGCAGTAGATAGCAAGAGTATAGAAAAATTGAGAGAACTGTAGTGAGTTCGGGTTCAACGGTAACCTTGTCATCATATCCATCAAAAGAAAAATACACAGTTCCTTCATTTTTAAGGGAAAAATTTAGTGCTTATGATGGAGAAGAAGTGTCACTCCATCTTTTGGGAGGAGAAGCATTGATATCCTTCAATGGATATGATAACCCTCAGCAGGGGTATAGGATTTTGTTTTGAAAATGTCAATACAAACAAAAGTTTTGAAACAAGTACAGCTACGGACAAAAACGGAGAAATCAAAGTCAAATTTCCGTCAGCCGGAACCTATAGAGTTAAAAGCGTTAAGAATGAGAAACAAAAATAGCTTATGCCACAAAATTGAGATAAAGGTTAAGGAGGATAAACCAACACTTACTATCAGTGCGTCAAAGAACGGAATAAATATCGATAACGATGTTGTATTAGATAGTAATCATGACGATTCAGTTACTTATATTCTTGATAAGTCAAAGGAGTTGCATTATAGTGTGATTGACGGCACTGCGAACTTTACGAACTCTGAAGGCAAGGGTCATGATAGATAATGTAGTTCTGAGAAGAGGTATAGACTATGAAGCGAGAGAAGCAGCATTATCATATCTATAAAAAAAGAATATCTCAACACTCTGACGGCAGGTAAACATATAGTAAGAATATACGAGAAGAATGGGTATGCACAGGGACAATAAATATTGCAAGAGCGCAAAATAAGAAAGATGATGAGATCGGTGCAAACTATGGTCGCGACAATTACAATTTGAAGAACACAGGAAAAAGTGAGCAAAAAAATATCAAGGAAAGAAAGTTTTTATAAATACAGGCGATAGAGGTGGCTATATATTGTGGTTAGGAATTGGTATTGCGACTATAATCGTATTACTAACACTTGTGTTTATGCGAAGAAATAAAAAGTAGATAAAGCTCGTGAATGGTTTCGCACTGAAGAAAAATGGACTGAATGCTTAAAAAGCGTCTAGGTAACAAGGAAAGAATATGAGAAACACAAAACGGATGATACCTGTAAAGCACAGCATAGCATAGCATCCATGTATTCCCACCCAGCTTATAATATGTGTCCATGATTCTGGATACATATATTAAGAATATCCTTTTTATTTTTATATGGTATAATTATAGTAGTGTCTCGCGATAATGTGAACACAGAAGAAACTTATTACTAATTTCATGTTTGGAGGGATAAAATGAGTTGTACAAGTAACAAAAATCACAAATTAGTAGTATTGCTATGACGGTTGCAATGATATTTGCGATGTTTCCTACAATGAGCGCATTTGCAGATGAGCTTCCGACGCCAGAAGCAACAGCTAGTTTTAGCAACGCGACGGACATTGCTGCAGGTAGCTATGAGGTAGCTGGCGTAGAAACTGTCGGAGGAACAGGTAAGGTCAAGATTGAATGCAAGAATATAACGATTAGAGAAGGCAAAGCATATGGTAAGATTTTGTTCACATCTAAGACATATCCTGCTTTCAGTGTTAATATCGATGGTAGTCAGAGCCAGTATGTAACAACAACTTCTGAGGCATCTGCAAGTTATGAAAAGGGTACTTCAACAGCAGAGATTCCAATCGCTTTGAACAAAGAATTTGAGATGTCTGCGTATTCATCAAAAGATGAAGACATGGATAAAATATAGGCTTAAGATTACTCTAAACGAAGAGGCATCTAAGGAGTGCGAATTTACTGTAAAGGTAATCAAAACAGATGGGAAAACTGAATCAAACGCACTAGATGAGGCTAAGCTCAAGCTTATGAGTTCAGGCGGTGCAGAAATTGCTCCTGACAAGAAGAGTGCCGATAACTATGAATACAAGCTCGAAGGAGAAGCAAATCTGACAGCAGAGCTAAATGATGATTATGAGGTGGCTGTCAAGAATGCTGCAACAGGAAAGTGGGAATCGACAGGGAAACAAAGTGTTTAACAAAGGTTCTAACGAGGGCTGATGATAAGTCTGTTATTACAATTACCTTCTTAAAAACAAAAACATGCCTGTACTCACTACTAAACTAACGAAGGGCGTTTACAACGTAACTGGAGATCCAAATCAAAAACTGATGATGCAGGCGTTGCAAATACTCACTGGAAGCAAGATGTTTAGAGTAGTTAAGGCTACTGTAACAGTCGGCGATAACGGCAAGCCAGTCTTTGCAGATATATATCTAAGCGGAGTTGGTTACGATGCTCTTTATGTTGGTAAGATGGTTAAGGATGCTCCAGCAGGTGCTATCGCGACCCGGAAATCCTGACAATCTATATACATCTGATCAGCTTCCTACGTCACAGGCGTTCGTGATATAAGGACGATGCAGGAAAGTGGCACTTCGTAATACCTGTAAGCGAATTTGACGAGGCCTTTGACCTGCTAGCTAGATCAAAAAGGTTTGATCAGTGGTCACATAAGAAGCTTTCGTTTGCTAAGGACAAGCTAGTTAAAATCAACGGACTAGATCCAGAGTACAAAGTTTTAGAGGGTAAGAAACTAGACCTAAAGCAGGGAGATACAGCAACTATACGAGTTGATGCTGAGTATAGCAACTTCCACGAGGTTCTAATAGATGGAGAGGTTTTAGATAACACAAAGTACACATCAAAGAGTGGATCTACTATCGTTTCAATAAATACATCAGGTCTAGCTGTAGGAAGACATACAGTTATGATGACATTTGCAAACGGTCGTTATGCTACATCAACAATAAACCTAGCTCAGGGACCTGCTGTTAATCCAGCAAACCCAGCTAATCCAGTAAATCCTGGACAGCCTGCTGTTAATCCAGCAAACCCAGCACAGCCAGGTTCAAACCCAGCAGTAGCAGGGTCACAGGCACATGGCCAAACAGCTAGCGGAAAAAGCTACACCAAACACAGGTGATGCTTCAGATATGCAGCTTATGACTCTTGTTCTTCTAGCATCATTAACATCAGCAGTAGCTGTTTATAGAAAGAAGAGCGCAAGATAGTTTAGACACTGAAATTCATAGGAAAAATATATTAAATTTCCTATAATTTGTTTAAGAAATTCCTTGCAGAAATAGCTAATTTTATATATAATATATGGTGGTTCGCTGTGAACCACCATATATTTTTATAATTCACACCCGGTGCGGCAGATCTTGGTGCTATAGATACTATAGTTATATGCTCGCGGATCCGAGTGGAAGGAAAACCAGGAGGACAATATGTCAGTAATCTCAATGAAACAGCTTTTTAGAAGCAGGTGTACACTTTGGTCACCAGACAAGAAGATGGAACCCTAAGATGGCTCCATATATCTTCACAGAGAGAAACGGAATCTATATCATAGATTTACAGCAGACTGTAACTATGTTCGACGAAGCTTATGAGTTCGTTAAGAGCGTAGTCAGAGAGGGTAAGCCTGTTCTTTTCGTAGGAACAAAGAAGCAGGCTCAGAACGCAAATCAAGGACGAGGCTGAGAGATGCGGAGAGTACTTCGTAAGCGAGAGATGGCTTGGCGGAATGCTTTACAAAAACCACAAGACAATCGGCACAAGAATTAAGCGTCTCAACGAGATCAACGAGATGGAAGAGAACGGAACATTTGATAAGCTATCCAAGATGAAGTTACTAAGCTTACAGCAGAGCGCGATAAGCTAGAGAAGAACCTGGTGGTATCAAGGAGATGAAGGGACTTCCAGGAGTTATGTTCGTAGTTGATCCTAAGAAGGAGAAGATTGCGATTAAGGAAGCTAAGATTTTGGGAATTCCTGTAGTAGGTATTGCAGATACAAACTGTGATCCAGATGATCTAGATTACATCATCCCAGGTAATGATGATGCTATCAGAGCAATCAAGCTATTTGCAGGAAAGCTTGCAGATGCAGTTATCGAAGCTCACCAGGGTGAGAGCTTTGACGAGGGCGTAAGCGCTGAAGAGCAGATGGCTCAGGTCGCAGCAAGCGAAGCAAAGGATATCGAGGAAGTCGCCGCTGAATAATAAGCGACCGACAGAATGAACTTTATTTGGCTTGGCTTTTGCTAAGCCAAAATGTATTTGAGGAGGATAAAATGGCTATTAGTGCATCAATGGTTAAAGAACTCGTGAGATGACAGGCGCTGGCATGATGGATTGCAAGAAGGCTCTTGTTGAAACAGACGGAGATATGGATAAGGCTGTAGAGTTCCTAAGAGAAAAGGGACTAGCTAAGGCAGACTAAGAAGGCCGGAAGAATTGCGCTGAAGGTCTTGTAAGACTAGCATTTTCAGATGATCACAGAGAGGCAGTAGTTGTAGAGGTTAACTCTGAGACTGACTTCGTATCAAAGAACCCTGAGTTCGTTCAGTCTCGTTGAGGATGTTGCAGCAAAAGGCTCTTGAGCAGAAGAACAACGATATCGAAGAATTCATGAACGTTGATTTTGACGGAGAAGGAACACTTCAGAATGCCCTTTTCATCAAAGATTGCTAAAATCGGTGAGAACATGAACATCAGACGTTTCTTCAAGTGCGCTACACCAGGAGTTGTTTACACAGGATACATCCACGGTGGCGGAAGAATCGGTGTACTTGTAGGTATCGAGACAGAGGCTACATTTGAAGAAATCGAGTATGTTGGTAAGGACGTAGCTATGCAGGTTGCATCAATGAATCCTAAGTTTGTAAATGAGGATGAGGTTGATAAGGCTGGCTAGAGTCAGAAACAGAAATTGCTAGCACCAGCTTCTTAACGAAGGTAGAAGGAAGAGCTCCTTTGAAAGAATCATACCAGGAAAGATCAAGGCTCTACTTAAGGAAGTTTGCCTAGTTGATCAGAAGTTCGTTAAGAACGGAGACATCACAGTAGCTCAGTACGTTGACGAAGAGAGCAAGAAGATTGGCAAGTCAATGAAGGTTGTTGAGATGGTAAGATTTGAGGTTGGCGAAGGAATCGAAAAGAAGGAAGAGGATTTCGCAGCTGAGGTTGCAAAAGACAGCAGGCGCAGCAAGCAAATAAGCTAATATAAACTACAATAATGATTATAGAGGCATCACATTGACGGATAACCGCCGATGCGGTGCCTTTTTATCTATATGGAGGAAAAAATGTTTGAGCATAACATAGGTCCATTTTTTGATGAAAATCAAATATACTGATTCTAGGAAGCTTCCCATCGGTCAAATCAAGAGAGGAAAAACTTTCTACTATGCAAATAAACAAAACAGGTTTTGGAAGGTGCTTGCACAAGTATTTAAGGACCAAGTTCCAGAGAGTGAGTCAGAAAAAGAAGGATTTTTGACGGCCCATAGGATTGCGCTTTGGGATGTAATCGCATCCTGCGAAATCCTTTGGCTCATCAGATGCTAGTATAAAGAACGTTACTCCTAGCGATATTTCTTTAATACTTGAAAATGCGCCTATTGAAAAAGCTCGTGCTAAATGGCAAAAAGGCATGCACTTTTTATAGAAACTAAGGAAGTGCGCCTGTTAAGAAACTGCAAGGCGCAAGTTATAGAGGTGTATGAGCTTTCCATCAACTAGTCCTGCAAATGCAGATTTAGCCTAGATGCACTAATTGCACATTGAGCATTATATCAAAAATAATCTAAACTTTACTGATGACAAAGCTCTAGAAAAAGAGTACATTAATAGTATATAATAAAAAGTGGAGGTGCTATGGAAGGTAAGGAATACTAGAATTGATTTGAGTCTCGAAGAATACATGAGATTTGCCTTTACAGTGCAGAGACAGGACAGGAGATATATAAGAGCTAAACTCATTATGATGCTTGGTCTTTTGATTTTAGCGGTAGTGAATTTTAGGAGCGGTAACAAACAGCTCGGAACCATTATGATTGTTGCAGTTGTAGCGCCGCTTATGGTTCTTGATATAATGATGAAGAAGCAGGTTACTAAGGCATATAGTGATAATACAAATACGCAGGGTATAAATACAAGCCTTACTTTTTATGATAATTACTATGAGGGACATAGCGAGCTAGGGGATAATAAATATCTTTATGAGGAGCTATATAAGATAATAGAGACGCCAACGAATTTCTATTTGATGCTATCGCCTCAGCACGGATCTATAGTCATCAAGGAAAATTGCAGTGATGAACTCTGATGTTCCTAGATCAGCTTAAGACGAGGATGGATATGAATACGGAAAAATAGAAGGCCCATGCCCTGAGCCTCCTATTAATACGCGTATAAGGTGCGTAAGACCTCTCTACGCATTTTTTTATTGTTCTTAAGGTATTTATTAGTTTCGAAGTCTTGCCTTTCCTGAGAGCGAGATATACGGTTCATTTCGTTGTTCACAATCATGAAGCCTTCGTCTACGCCTCATGCCTGGCTTTGCCAGAATCTGGTCTGGCTGTGTTGCCATAGCGCAGCTTACACAAACCTGAGCGCTTCTGTCGGTTTCTGTTGCATGTTCCGCCCTGGTAAGCACCTATGCCTTTGCTCTTGCAGTAGAGAACCGCTTCGATTGTATTATTGATTCCACCAAGATCAGGGGTCTTTATCTGAACCATGTGTCCAGCCTTATTATCCGCAAATAGTTTGATATCTTCAAGGGTATTACACCACTCGTCAGCCACGAGCTCAACGTCGCAGCCTCTGCTATCAAGTTCCTTTGTTAGAGCAGAGAGCGCTTCAATTTGGTCTTCTCTGTTGCTATCGCAGTCCATAGGACCTTCGATTCTAAGATGGAAAGGCTTTTGCTGTGGCACCTAAATCTTCGATATAGTCAGCCATCTCTTTATAATTATTGTTGCCAAAGGCTGTTCCTATAGTTCCGTAAACATCGATATGTATAACAGGTGAGTAGCTTTCATCAGCTCTGCAGTTAATAATCCTATCTCTGAGCCAAGCTACATAGTCCTTGAGCTTCTCTCCATGCTTACCTAGCTTTTCCTCAACATTATTTATCAAAGCGTGAGGAAGTACATCTGCACCCTTTAAAATCATCTTATCTGAATTGTTATACCTATCATCACCTGACTGTGTAAAGATTGGAATAGGCTTATCGCTTACTTCACATCCGTACTCGTCTGCAACAACCTCGCACATGAGTCTTCCTGATGCCTTTAGCAACTGCATCTAAAAAGTGCCTGAGATAGTCCATATCTTATGGCTGTGTGAAGTCTTTGCCATCGACCTTTAATTGCTTCCCATATCTTCACAAAGCTTTACGGAAATTATCAGCGTCTTTGCCGATAAGCTCCAGGCCTTATATATTTATCGATTACTGATAAAGTCCTCTGCAAGAAATAGGGATCTCTTCCACCAGCGCTCTGAATACTGAACGGCAGCACAGTCTCCCGTGGCAACCTGACCATCTTCGAGCAAAAATCATTACAGAAATTGACTCGCCAGCCTGGCGGACTGATGAAATCCTCTGTTACAGGCTCGCCTGTGTAGAATAGGCCATCGTGACCAGCGCCTCTTTGATCGCTCTTTGGTCATCAAAGTAAAATCCTGTGCGTCCTGGTGAACAAATTACATCTACGATTTTCATATCTTTAACTCCAATCTGAATTCATCTAGATATATTGAAAGCTGTTTAGCGCTTTGGTCTTCCAACAAGTCTACCTTACCGATAGCGTATACGTCATCTATAACCATCTGGAAGGATGCATCGCGAGCTTCGGCTTTTGCTCTTTTCTTCAATCATTTCCTTGTGGAAAACTTTAGTTCCTGTGTGAATGGCAGGTTTCCTGTGTTTAGTATTCTCACTGCACCGTTGTTGTCACGGCATGGAAGCATGAGTCCTGCATTATATCTGCATGGAGCAAATGGTATATCGATAACGCCGGCCTCTGTAGCTCTGCATGTTCTGACTGCGATGTCTCCATCTCCAAGTTCAAAGCACTTATCTACGATACAGCGAGTCTCGGCCTTGATAATTTCCTTTTCGTCTTTGAGAGCTGCCTCAGAGAAATTCTGGTCCCTAAGCATGTTAACAACCCTGCTTGGTGCATCTAAGTCCCTGGCCGTTAGCTTCCATTGTAGGGATTCCTATCAGCCTCGTGAGGGCTCTTTACGATAACCTTTGGTTGCCTTTTGATAGACCCTGCGATAAGGCTTCCGGAGGAAATAACTCCAAATGCCTTTGCTTCGTCAGCAGGAAATCCGCCCATCCACTGGTGAAGTACAGTTGTGACAACTACATCATCGTAACTGTACTTTATGTAGATATTCTTCAGTCAGCTCTTCAAGAGTTCTGATTGCCGCTATATCCTGAATTATGTTACCGCACCGACCGTAGCCGACTGTGATGATTCTTTACGCCCTTGCTCAGCAGCCAAGAAGTGCTTCAATAATTGCAACAGAGTGTGATACGCAAGGAGGCACAAGAGTTCCTGTCAAAGGTCCATAAGGTTCACGGTTGATGGAAACTCCCATCTCCTCGTAGAGACCAGTAAGTCTATCAACATACCGCCAATCTCTGATTGTGCGCTCCATTGGAACATCCTTGCAAGGCAGATTGTAGCGATATTCCGCCACCTTCGTAGCTTGTGAATCCCGCCCTGCATAGGTGATTTCTGTCAAAAGTCTCAGCATCTGGTGTACCGCGTCTTTCACCTGAACAGGTGTGTGCACGCTGATGACCTTACGGCAGCCCACTAACAGCCGTGATTTACAGGTGGAAAACCCGTTCATCATCGCACGACCAAGTCTGATTGATTCCTCGATTCCTGTTTTCGGCTTCCTCATAGCGGTTAAGTCTTGTGTAGCTATCTACAGTTGTGGTAGTAAATCTGCTTGCCAACATCCCTCTAGGTAGTTTAGGAGCTTGATATGCTCTTCATTACTGGGTACTCCTGCTCTTTGGTTGAACTAGGGTATCTCCGCTTTTAGCTTTTAATGAGCTCTCTGAGAAAAATCTTTCTCCTTTGGCATAGCCTTGTGATAGGCTACAGCCTCCTCAAGTCGACGTCCCTACCAGTGGGCCACTGAGCCAAAAACCCTCTTCACGGAGTGCCAAAAACTCGGCTTCTGGTATCTTCTTATTTTTCAAATCCCATCTTTTTCTAATTCCTCTTCATAATCTGAAGTGCGATTTTTGGATAGTGTGCTGAAAGCAAGCCCATCGCTGCTATATATATATTTGCGGTCTACTCTTTATCTCATGCGGTCTTTTGGTCTATGACATTGGATTTGCTACATCAAAGAGTGCATGAGATGCGATTTGACCTGTTCTACCTGTGTGAATTAGGCTACCGCCTGTTACAATTATCTGTTTTACATCGCGCAGATCCTGCCTGTCTGAACATAAGTGAGTCCGCATACGGTATAGGTTTCTTCCATAGAACCAGCGTAAGTCTTGTTACAGCTGTTTCTATAGCACAGAAGCCAGCGCGTAGTCTAGGCGCTCGTTCATCATCACTATTTGGAACTACATCAGTATGAGTGCTTAAATAGCTTATAAGCTCGCTAGCGCGTTCTTCGCTTAGACCAGATAGCTCGCATATACGATCTAGTCCTGCAAAAGATTCGACAATACCGTTTATGCTACACCTCATTCCGATATCGCCTTCAACGGTTCTCTTTAGAATATGGTTCCGGCAAGCCTTTTATATACAGTGCCTGAATGTGATGGTTTTTCCATTTGCTACAGAATAGATATCGGTAGTAGCACCTCCGACATCAACTGCAATTAGCTCCCCAAGACCTTTTTTTCTTCTTCACATCCATCTGCTAAAGGTTTATCGCCCTGTAGTACGGCGGATGGGGTAGGCATCAAAATGTCTGTAGGCATTGATGAAGCTTTTGCTTAGTCCCTTGGCCTTAATTATGCGACGTAGAAAAATCTCTCTGATTTTACCTTGTGTCTCTGTTATATTTATTGATGCCAAACTTAGGCATAACATTTGAGGGCACACATAGGTCTCTAGTGACCTTCCAAAATTCTTTTTCGCATTCCCTTGAGGCGTTGCGGTTTCCTGCTAGTGATGATAGGAAACATGAAGTGAGAGAAGCGAGCATCTTAGCATTATGTACTATGTATCTGGTATTTCCACCATCGGTTCCCACCCAACAAGTAGGAATATATCCGGCCTACTTTTGATATTTCTCTATATCATCTTCTGTAAGCTCAAAGGAAAATAGCTTAACTATCTTGGCTCCAGCTCCGAGTGTAGCCATCTTTTGCCGCTTCGATGTCAGTTCTGGAACCAGTCCTGAAGCTATCATGCGAAGACCACCGGCTGCAGAAGAGCAGGTGCGTTTTTTGTACTCGATATCGCCAATCTTGTCCTTTAAAATTGAAAGACCTTTATTAAGACCTTTCGTTTATATCGCTTTCACAGTGGTATAGAAGTCGCTGTCCCGAGGATTTTAGCATTTTCTATATCAACTGCTGTAAGCTTTATATATGTGCTGCCGAAGTCAATCAGCAGGATAGCCTCATAAAATGGCTTTTCCTCGTGATTTCGGCGGAGCTTCCCATGATCCGCCTCGGATTGAACTCCAGTGTCAGCGTCTTTATCATTAGAAAACTTTGTGTAGGCATCTATAGTTATCTCAGGTGCAGTTCCTGGAGGGAAGGCGTAGTCAAAGCCCATCTCCTTGAAAACGTTTCTCGACATCCTCAAACTTCGCTTGCTCTATAACTATATTGCCGCCTACGAGCAATGGGATATTTCTTAAGTCCTGCCTCATCACATTTTCACGCATTCCACGGCAATCTAGTTCGCCTCTGTCCGTATAGTGAGGATATGAGGATAGCATCTGCACTTGACTCTATAGCTGCATTTATGAACTCTTCCTGCGAAACCATAACTCCAAGATCCACAACGTCATAACCTGCTCGCCATAAAAAGTGCATGGTGTAGGATTTTATCCCTACAGCGTGAACATCAGAGCCTATTACTCTGATTATCAAAAACTTCTTTTTTTCTGTCTGAAAAGCATTTGCTTTGACCTCAATTTCTATCAAAACATAATACAAATATCTATATTGATATATAAACATAATAGTACAGTGAACTATATCAAAAGTCAACGCATATATACATAGGAATGCAAAGTTTTTATATTAAAATAATTGATGATTTTTAAAAGCTAGTATCATAAAAATAAAAAGGTGATATAATAATAGCAAGAGGTGATTTGAAATGAAGATACTTAAATCAAAAACATGGCAGTCTTGTAGCTGCTGGACAAGAGCATGAGATAGTATTATTTGGAAAAACATATATTTGATTACAGATGGAATAACACGCACAAAAGCGTCACAGTAAAGGATCCTCTGTACAATCAAGACCATAGATTTGGAATATATGAAGTTGAGATAGATGGAGAAATCCATAAATTCGCTGCAGGTGAGTTCAGCAAATGGTATATGGGGGTTCTATATATAAATATTAGACTAAATATCAAAGATTAATAGATAAATCAGAGGTGGAGCAGTAATTATTTACTGCTCCACTTTGTGCTTTTAAAGCATTTTACTATCAATCAGTTTTTTTCTATTTTATCTCTTACGTACATGAATGAGCCAGCATCTATCTGATAAGAGCATTCAATCAGTCTATGATTAGATGCAAACTTTCGTATTTGATTCAAAAACCTTGTCACTACAATATTTTTGGTAGTTTTTCGGGCTACAAGGATGACATCCTTCTTTGAGAGATACTTTGTGATTTCGCCATCCCTCGATATCATAAGAGGCTTTGAAAATCTTAGCATTTTTCTGTATATGTTTCGAGAGCTCATAGAGCATATTACCAAATTTTTTCACTATTACAGATGATGCTGACCTTTTCACCAGGAGCAATTTTGATTATTCCAGCGACGCTCTTTGGCATCATAGTCAGTGCTGTTTTGATAACCTTTGTCGCCTGAGGAATGATACCAATGAGCTCATCAGAATGTGCTGCTGTTGTGATTATCAATCCATATCTTCGCTAATCTTGTATGGATATTCGCGAAGATCACTGAGGAGGTAAGAAAAATAGGTCAATTTGTTCTATTTCTAAGCTGTTCAGCTAGTTGATAGAGAGTTTTCGGGATTGCACTCTACAATTCCCTATCTTTACCTTGTCCTGGTGTGAAGCGCGGTCTCTGAGCCTTAGATTGATAAAAATATTTATCTCAGACATGGAAAACTGCATGTCTTCTAGCTCATCAAACATATGGTCAATTGCACCATAGTACGCCTCTTTACGGCTTTCACTGTCGCCAGGTCTATAGCTTACAAATGTGCCACGACCACGTATCTTCTATAATACTACAGGTGCTCAGTTCATCATATGAACGCTTTATTGTTCCGCGAGCACCTCGTAGTTCTGTCTGATAAGTCCCTTACCGTAGGGAGCTTTTGTCATTGGGGGAAATTTTTGCCATTTTGGATATTAGCCTTGATTACATCAACAAGCTGTCTATAAATTGAATATCCAGTTTTGGATCGATGTAAATAGCTTTGACATGTCTTCCTCTTTCTTGAAATAGTTTATTACTCGTCTTATTTTTGTGTTTGTAGGTAAGAGGCTCTGCTGTCTTCTGTAGAGATTATTGCCTTCTGAATCTCATTACGACAACAACAGGTAAATCCTCCACATAAAGCTTTTGATAGCCTCTGCACCAAGGTCTCGTATGCTATTACTTCTGCGCTTTTGATACACTTGTTGAGAAGAGCCCGCAGCCGCCAATAGCGCCAAAAATAAACCGCTCCATGTCATTGCTTCTATAACTTCAGGACTGCGCTTGCCTTTGCCGATCATACTTTGTTTCTCCCCTGTTCAATCAGGGCAGGACTGTAAGCGTCCATTCTGTAGGCTGTCGTTGGGCCGGCTGAACTCATGGCAGAGCCCTGGTTTTGCAGGGTAGGCCAATATAGTAGATTACGGAGTCCTTTACATCAAAGGGAAGTGCTTTTTCCTTCTTTGATGAGCTCACAAAGCCTTTTTATGTGCTAAAGGTCTCTAGCAGTATATATGGTGCCTGCTATAAGGCAGTTATCACCACTTTTTAATTTTCTTGCTTCCTCCCTAGAAAGAGGAACATTTATCTTCTTGCCATTATATTTCCTCCGTCATATGTCTAGTAACGGACAGTTAATGTTGACTGCTACTGGAAGTCCCTGCGATATGTGTTGAAATTTTTCTATGTTTACTGCAAGGGCAGTTGTCCTTTCCACCAAATCCCTGAGGGCCTATGCCCAGCGTATTTATCTTTTTAAGAAGTTCTTCTTCGAGCCTGCGTAGAGCTCGCTGTTTCGCTGATCGACTGGTCTCATCAAAGCCTTCTTTGCTAGATATGCAGCCTTTATCAAAGGTTCCACCTATACCAACTCCGACAACTATTGAGGACATGGGTTTGGACCCGCATCTTCAACTACCTTGATAACAAAGTCCTTTACTCCATCAATTCCATCAGATGGCTTTCAGCATCTTGATCTGACCTATATTTTTCACTCCGAAGTCCCTTAGGAGCGACTGTAATCTTAATTTTATCGCCAGGGCAGATGTCATAGTAAATCATAGCAGGCGTGTTATCGCCTGTGTTTACACGGTTTAGTGGATCGGAAAACGACAGATTTTCGAAGATAACCCTAGAATATCCCTTTTCTGACGCCTTCGTTTAACAGCCTCTTCGAGATTTCCTTTGATGTGAACATCTTGGCCAATGCTTAGAAATACACAAGCAAGACCTGTATCCTGACATATCGGCTGGAGATTTTTCATCTGCGATATTAAAGTTTTCTATTATCTGATCTCAGTATTATGGATGCGGTTTCCCAGCTTTTCTTCCTTGATGAAGAGATTATCTGCTTCTTCATATCGGGCGGAAGATGGTAGTTAGCATCTATGCAAAGCCCTAGCAACGACTTCGCTTATAAGTGATGAATCGATTTCTCTCATTTCATTTGGCCCTCTATTTGCGGTACATTGTAAATATTGTCTAAAAAGTCCGCCATCGCGTGATATTACCTTTTGCGACTATCTTATCGCCCTTAGCTGCCTTTGCTTTGGAAGTCCAGTGTAGCTTTCGCTTTTCTCTTAAGGTCGTGAATGTTCATCAAAGGAAGACCGGCACTACGCATGCGTTCAGCGAGCTCTGATTTCTTGGATTTACTGCGATACCGCCCTGTGTAACTAGAAACATCTATATCCCTGCCAGGAGTTGATATGCATGAAACCCTGTCGGTTATCATAGGGAGTCTGCCTCTGAACATTGGAGCGATAATCATTGCAAGCTTTTGCACCTGCAGCAGTATCGCTGATGATCCGCCAGAGCCACCCATGATGTATCCGTTAGAATCTGTATGAACATTTACATTGAAATTAGTATCTATTTCTGTTGCACCAAGAATTACCAACATCTAGGTTGTCGACAACTGCACTCATGGAGCTTGGGTGAAGCATAGTGAAGTGCAGAAATTTCCTGATGCTGAGGATCTGTCCTGATTGACTCTACAGCCTTAAGATCAAAGCATTGTACATCTAGCAGTGACTCAAAGCAACCCAGCGTTTAGCATATCAACCATGTAGCCTGTAATTCCGCCAAGACCGAAAGCTGCTCTTGATGCCTCTCTGACCATTATGTCCTTGAGAAACTTTGCTGTGCAAGCGAAGCGCCACCTGCGCCTGTCTGAAATGAAAAGCCGTCCTCAGAAGTCCAGAGGCTTTGATTACCTTTTGTTGCTTGATCAGCCATGATTAGACCGACCGGATCTCTTGTTATCTGAGTTGTTCCTGAAACTATGCCCTGAGGATTTCCTATGGCAGGAACTTCAACAACATAATCAACATTGATTTCGAGATTGACCACTGAATCAAAGGGTAGGAACTAGATTATCTGTGATTATTATTACGTGCTTAGCGTTCTGCGCATCTGGAATCGCATATCCAAGGCTTCCGCAGGCTGATTTTTTCCAATCTTGCTACTGCAGTTTCCCTATGGGGTCAGATGCAGTCGCTATAAAAGCTATATCGATTGGAGTTTTACCACTTTCTATATCTGATGGTCTTCTCCGTGAGTTCTAAATTCAACTGGAGTATCCATGATGCCCTCTGAAATACTGCTGTCCTAGCCTAGATGACATGTAGTCTGTGCATATCTTTAGACAACACCACTTTTATATGTTCAAGAAGTTCAGAGTGAGTATCAAAGAGGGAACTTGCATTTACGGTGAGATCCTTAAACCCTATGTCAGCAATTTCTCCATGACCATGTTGAGTACAAAGTCACCATTTCTCAAATGATGATGAAAGGAGATGCTCATAGAATCCTTTTGAGATCGCAGAGTGAAATTGCCTCGCGAAGTGAGGATACAATTTTGCTGTTATTCATCAATCTGCTCCTTTCTTATTCCGATAGCTTCAGCCATCTCTATGGTATTCTTTGCTCTAGCAACTATAGGTGCATCTATCATTTTGCCACGCAGAGCGATAGCTCCTCGTCCTTGAGCAGCAGAAGCTCTATGGCATCCATTACCCTACAGGCATATTTGATATCAGCGATGAAGGGCCAACACTGTATTTATTGTATCTAAATGCCTTGGAGAAATTGAAGCCTTTCCTGTGAAGCTTCAAAGCGACTTTAGCGTATTCAGAATCTGTGATGATTCCATCGTCATCATTTACATCTGTAAAAAGGTGTATCATAGACATCTACGCCCTGCGGCTCTTGCAGCCATGACCATTCTTGACCCAGCATAGTCAATCTCATGTCCTTCTTTGGTTCTCTTGCATCTAAGATCTGCAGTTAAATCCTCGGCGCCTCAGGAAGATGGCGCAGACACTTTATCTGATGAGGCGATGTTATATGCGTTTTTCATTCCAAGCGCTGTCTCTATAAGTGGTATAATCTTAAAGTGATTTAACTCAAGACCGAGTTTTTTTCTTCAAAATCTCTAAGGTAAGCGCTCAAAAACAGCAAACATCATTAGCAGAAGACGTCTTAGGTAGCATGATAATATTTGGTCCGGAAGGAAGTATTTGATTTAGGTCTTCCTCCAAAAACTCTGTATCTAATGAGTTTATTCGTACGACTATCTCTGATGCCTGAGAAGTTCATATACTTTATAGCGTTGCGAACCAGAAGCCTTGCTGAATCCTTTTTCTGCGGGTGCAACAGCATCCCTCTAAATCAAAGATAATCGCATCAGCTCCCATGCAATTGCTGTTTATAATCAGATTTGGGGTATTGCCCGGAACAAAGAGCATGGATCTCACGCATCATGAGCCTCCATTCCTCTGCTGGCGCAGTTTCAACACGCGCACGAATTACGCAGTCGAGAGCACCGCGGTCAACGACCTTTATTTTGACATCTGAGATATTCATCTCATTTATGACATCGAGCACAGCGCTTCTAATGGCTTCGCCGAATTGCTCAATGACTGCTGATTCTAGATTAAGCTCTATACCGGAAAACGCTAGGCTCAAGCTTTCACATAAACGTCGCTTGATTCCAAGGTTCCAGCGCAGGCCTTACGATTTATCATAGGCATGTTGATATCCTCCAGTAGACATTGTTATATAATTGTATTATATCAATTACCGATATTATATAATACAATGTATCATTTTTCAATTTGCAAAATATCTTTTTAGGATATACTAAGGTTTATAAATGGAACATCAAAGAAAAATCGCTTGGAGAAGCTATGGATATAGAAATCATAAAAGGCGCTAAAGAAGGCCAAAATAAACTTAATAAAGTGAAAAGCTTTAGCATCTTCAGGCCTTGATTTAGACGATGATATTGATACTACCGTCTGCATCATGGAAGATGGAAGTTTAGTTGCAACTGGTTCAAGAGCCAAATACCTCCTAAAGTGTATAGCTGTCAGCGAAGAGGCTAGAGGAAGCGGGCATATGAGCGTGCTTATGGGAACTCTATGGCAGGATGCTTTCCAAAAATGGAGTGAAGGAGCTGCTAGTGTATACCAAGCCTGGAGAATACTGCTTTTGTTTGAGTCGCTATTCTTCATAGACTTGCAAAAACCAAGGATGTAGTTCTACTAGAAAGAGAAAAAGGCGAGGCTCAGGTTTTGCTATTAAGCAGATAGAAAAGGCCTATGCCGAAAAGGGTAGAGTATTTGATAAATCTTCATCTGCTGAGATAAGAGGAGCTGCGGTCATGAACTGCAATCCTTTTACACTAGGGCCACAGATACCTCATAGAAGAAGCAGCGAAGCAGTGCGATGTCCTATATGTATTTGTAGTATCGGAGGAGGCTAGTGAGTATAGCTTTGAGGAGAGATTTGAACTTGTAAAAAAGGGTGTGCAGACTTAGATAATGTATTTGTTGTACAAACAGGGCCATACCTTGTGTCAAAGGCAAGCTTTCCGCAGTACTTCATCAAAGATAAGACGGAGGTTTCGCGCATCAAATGCGAGCTGGATCTTTGAAATCTTCAGCGGATATTTTGCTAAAGAGCTTGGTATATCAAAAGCGCTTCTTCGGAAGTGAGCCACTCGTCTGAAACGACAAGAAAATATAATGAGGCGATGAAGATTTACTTGCCGAAAAAAGGGGTATAGAAGCTATAGAAGTCGAAAGAGCAGAGGCACTAGGCGAGCTGATTAGCGCAAGCAGGGTAAGAATGCTATTTGATGAACTAAAAGATGCTAAGGCAGATGCCAGCGACGCAGGCCAAAAGCTTAGGTTACTTTTTGCCAGAAGCAAGCTTTGATTTTTCTAATGAAAAAGATCGAGAGATAATTTTGATAGATGGATGCGATCTGCAAAATCGCAAGAGATTATAGAGAAAAGGAGATAATATGGAACATAGCGATAAGTTAAGGAGTCACCTGTTTACTACATACTATGCACCCAGAGGAAGGTCGAGAATTTATGGGCTTTGAATTCAGCTAGCGCAGCAGTACCTTTTCACCATTTGATAAGCTCATTGGTGTTATTAGCGAGGCTGGGTCAGGAAAAGAGTGCGCTCATAAAGGGAATGTTCCCAGGCCTTGAGCTGACAAACGACGATGACGGAGTGAATGTTAGACCGCTCCCTATTCTTCAGCAGGACTATGAGCAAGGCTTCTTCACACCGCATACTTATCATCTTGATATTCGATTTGAGATGGGATTTCATCAGCTTTCAGTTTTAGCAGGAGCGATTCTTCAGGCCATCAAAAGGGAAAGCGCGTAATCGTTGAGCACTTTGATATCGTATATCCTATGCTTAATATGAACGCTGACCTTCTAATTGGTGTTGGAGAGGAAATCGTTTTGACAAGACCTAGACTTTTTGGTCCATTTCCTGAGGAAATCTACAAGATGGTCTACACATCTCTTCCATATAGACTCATGGCACATACTGCAGAGGATATCTGCGAGTACTTCATGCCTAAGGATGAAATTTCAAGATGTCACACACGATGACATCAGGCACTGGTTTCATAGTGGCATTCCCAGATTATCAGCCTAACTTTGATCTTATAGAGCTAGAAAATAAGGTTAATGATGTCATAAAAAGGGAAATACCAGTTTCATACTACGATGATAACCACATCAAAATTGGAGACCTTATCCATCCTTGTACGGGACCGCGTACTCATGTTTCAAACACTAAGATGATTAAGGAGTTTCATCTTCTTCACCACTTCATCTATGACGTTATTAACAAGCGTTACTTAATGGTTGGTCTAGCAGAAAATTTCTAGAAAAGCTAAAGTCCTTAGACAGCGTAAACGAGCATATGGCAGGTATGATAAAATAGGTTTTTCAAAACTATGTACGAAATAAGGAAGGTAGAGCTTGCAGAACTTCTCAAGTCAAGAGATGAAAATGCGCTTCTTAAGTCAGAGTTCATAGATAGATATAAAAATGCCGGTCGTATCTGTTTCAATGAATATCGCTGGGGAAATCAAGAGAAGTCCTTTAGTAGATTTAGCCTTTGAATATGGATATTCTAGACTCGTTATGGAGCTGAGCGAACTGAAAAAGCCTGTGAAGCGTGACTTCACAGGGTGTTTTTGCTTTACTTGTATTTGATTTAGAAGCAGAATATGTTAAGTCAAAGTGCCTTGCAATAGAGGAGGAACTTCCGGTCGGAAGACTTCTCGACCTAGATGTTACAGATGCTATAGGAATGCTTATTAGAAGGCCTGAGTCAAAAAGGCCGAAAATGCCTTGTATGTGGAGGACCTGTATTTGAATGCAGTAGAGCAAGGGCTCACGGCCTTGACGAGGTGGTGTTTAAGACACAGAATTTACTTTTAGATTTTTGCATCAGCTAAGATATCAAAGCCAGCTGTAAGTGCACTAAAGGAAGAACTTGAGCCAACCCCAAAGCCTGGTCTTGTAGATCAAAAGAAACTGCGGAGCTCACAGCGATATGGACTTTGATATGATGTCTAGAAGTGCGATGTCCTTAGAAGACTATTTTGAAGAGGCGCTTCGTCTAGGTTTTTGATATGAATTTGTCAACATACTTGCGAATTTATAAAGCTTTAGAAATCTAGGAATAGAAGCAGAAGAAAAGATGATGTGCCTCACTCTGGTGTTAATACTCATAGGGCGCAATATATGGAATGGGTATCTTGCTTTCTGCCCCTAGGAAACTGTCTAAAGCATGGAGGAAGTCTAGGAGATAAAGCGCGAAAAATCGCGCAAGGCCTTTTTGAGCTGAAGAAATGCACTAGCGAATCAGAATGTAATGGACATATAGAAACTGCAAAAATATCGATGAGAAAATCAAATGGAGAATTAGCTAGAGAGGCTTTCGGTAGATGTGGCGCAGAGGATGAGGCCATGAAGGGATTTCCTACAGCCTTTGCTGGGGCTTGGTATCTTGATGATTTAGTTGATGAATACGGCAAGCTCACTTTGAAAGCCAAACTGAGATGCTTTTTATTTGTTTTAGAAAAAGCTGATGATAGCAATTTGATACATAGAGGTGGCAGGAAGGGGCTAGCACTTGCTAAGACCGAGGCGAGAAGGATTAGAAAGCTAGATGATGATAAGCTTGTAAATGCCTTAGAGGAGCTTGAAGATATTTTTATCGAGATGAATTTAAGTCCTGGTGGAACAGCAGATATCTATGCACAAAGTCTTCTTCTTCAAAAAATAAAAAATCACCTAGGCTATGAGCTTTGCTAGACTAGATGAACTAAAAACTCATATGAGTATGCAAGTGTTGATTTTTAGGAAATTCAATAGCTAGACAGCTTTGAATTTTATCTATTGATTTGTTAAAAGCAAAAAGAATTATAATTTGGGATATACAATTAGTAAAAGTCACTGTTTTATTATCAAAATAATTAGCTTTAACTAATTTAATTTAGAATTTGAGCGTATATTTGGAGGTTTTATGAGTATTTCGCAATATCAGGCTTTCTTGAAGACAATTGAACTCGAAAATCTTACCGTGCATGCTGAGGATTTGGGATATACTCAGTCAGGAATAACGCATCTGCTTAACTCCACTTGAGTCAGACTGCAACCTTTAAGCTTCCTTGTAAGAGAAAAAGAGCGCATATGCAACCGCTGATGGTGAGGAGTTAATGCCTTACTTTGAGGAGATATGCCAGTCATATGACAATCTATATCGCGCTGAATGACATACATAGACTTGAGTCAGGGCTAATTAGAATCAACTTTACAAGCGTATCTGTTCAGTGGCTCTCAGCATAATTACAAGTTTGAGAAGGATTATCCGCTGTCTCGCTTTTGAGCTTCTTCATGGCTCGGATATAGAGAGCGAGGACTGCCCTGCAGTGGCAGGTTGACTGCATTTATGAGCCTTTCAGAGGAAAACCCATTTGTTACATATCCACTACACAAGGATCCTATGGTTGCTGTGAGTTCCGCAGACCATCCGCTTGCTGCAGAGGAGAAAATTATATTGACTGATTCTAGTTAGGCATGATTATATCGCTTAATGACAGTTCCTTCAGCGATGTTAGCGAGATTGCTGAGGTGTTCAACAAGCATAAGGTTAAGCCAAATGTAAGATTTGATGAGATGAACTGACTATGCTGTTGTAGCAATGGTTGAGAAGGGACTTGGCGTTACACTGCTTCCACAGATGATAGTTGAGAAGACATCGAGAAACATTGTGATTAGACCTCTTGTTTCTGGAGAACAGAGAACTCTAGGAATTGCAGTTAAGGAACCAAAAATCACCTTACGGCTTCTACCAAGGAGTTCATCAACATACACTCAGGAGTGGGTTTCTGAGAAGTATCCAAAGGAAGAACTATAGAATAGAGCAATACGGACCAATTTGCTTTTGCAGATTGGTCTTTTGGTTATATTAGAAACTCATAATTTGACATGAGTAAAGGGAAATCACGACCGTCGTTGACTTTAAACTTATATAAAAAGTATAATGAACAAAATATTAATGGCTAATCGAGAGCGAAATGGAACAGATAAAACGCCTCATTAACCTTGGTGACGGAATATTAGATACAGCCAACTCAGCGGTACAGAGGAAAAACTTTAGACCCTTGAGCAGGGACATAGCGATCAAATCGATTTATTCTTTGGCAAGGAAACAACATACACAAACTATAGTAGAAGCTATAGTGATTTTTGATAAATCTAAAAACGACATACTTCAGCATGAAGAAACCAAATTCAGGACTCGTGACCCTAGCAATAGCAGTTTCCTACTAGCTTACAGTACTTTCATCAATTTCTTGTATCGCGATAGGTCTTACGGGTTTTCCAGGCATAATGATGCTAGTTAGACTTTCGATGCTCCTAATAGTCTGTAGCAGCTGCTTTAGCCTCTATTTCTCGCAGTTGGAATGAGGAAACTAAAGCTTATAGAAACCTTTTGATAAGTATGCCAAACTGAATAGGTCCAGAGGAGTATTATGGAGTTAATGAACTGGCTGAGTATGCAGGCGAAAGTTACGAGGGAGACCTTGCTGAATCTGCATAATATGATAGATGATGGAATGCTTCCTATGCAAGGTTTGATGATGAGTTTAAAACCTGATTTTTGACGGACAGAATGTACAGCAGATACTCATATATCAGGCATAGAAATAGCTCTAATGTATCAGCAGATGTCGTAGATGAGAAACCAGGTCCCAGATGGCAGTAGCTATAGAGAGGATGGAGAGGCATCTTAAAGGATGTAGATATATGTAAAATCTTGCTGGCGATGAATCTGATATTAAAACGGAGGTTTTAATAGGATAATAGAAAAGATTTTCAATTATCTTGACGTGTTCCATCTAGTGCAAACGAGTTATATGTTTTGATGAAATCAATATCACGCTTAATAGAAAGCTCCTGTTTGCATATACGAATTTAGAGAAGGATGATGTTTCGAATACATGGAGCATAAAGCTTGAAATTTCAGAGGCAATAGACGAAATTAACGATGCTCTTTGAAACAAATATAGATAAAACTTTATAAATAAATAGTGATTTTCAATATTGACATATGTCGAAAAATAGTATATTATAGACATATGTCAATCAATTATTTTGGAGAAAATCATGCAGACCAAGAAGGCTGTAGAAGATAGGTGTCATTCCAGAATATGGTGCTTTGGCACATGAGGATGTTAGAAATGATGATAGTGTGAGATCACCTCAGATGAATACGAGCAGCGAGTGATTAATCGAAGCATGCACTAAATCGTGAGGAAGCTGCGAAACAAATGGATGTTTCTAGGACTACGGTAACAGCTATCTATGAATCTGTGCGTAAGAAAATTGCAGATTCCATAGTCTACGGGAAAGACTCTTTATATAGTTTCAGACGATTCCGCTGTAGAAGGATGCTCGTTATTTAAACGAGGATGCGCACAGGAAATTGTCGTTTCTGCACATGAGAATTTTGATAAGAAAGGCGAAAATAATGAGAATAGCAGTAACATTTGAGGATGGTAAGATTTTTAGACATTTCCTGGACACAGCAGCTAAGGTTTGAAGATGCAAACGATGACAGATCCAGGAGTCAAGCTATGGTTGAAGCAGCTGAGGGTGGACACGAGGCAATTGCTGGACCACTGGGAAGAACTGTGAAGTAGATGTAGTCATCTCAGTGGACGAGAGGGCGCCTCAGACTGCCCCAGCAGTTTGCAGGAACTGAGCTATACGCAGGTGTAAGCGGTGACTGTGATGAGCTGCAGAAAAGTCTAGCGTACACTCAGAGTGCAGTGGCAAAACGTGTAGTGCTCACAAGCGGTGAGCATATGCGACACTACACATGAGCACAAATGTGGACATCATACAGTGAGTACAGTGATGGCATAAGGGCACCACAAATAAAATTTTAACTAGTACCTTTAAGCAAAACCAAAATAAAGTATTACGATTAAAAGATATCTTCTGTGGCAGGGTGTACTCTCACCGGCGGTGAAAGCCCGCGAGCTCGGAAAAGGCATGATCCGGTTAGGATCTGAGCCGACAGTATAGTCTGGATGGAAGAAGATGACAGAAGCAAATTATGTGATAATGATGTAGTATCTTGCTCTGAGATGTGATTCATTTCAGAGCTTTTTATTTTACAAGAGATTAATCACAGGTGTACGATTTTTCGTTTGTACATTAGAGATTGCACTACCCCTGTAGATATTTTTGACAGGGTTTGTATCTGCCCAAAACGAGCAGAAAGTGCATGTAGCGTGTAGAACACAAAGTTATATGCAGAGCAATCAGCTAGCTAGGCAAGGCGTAAAGGCGACAACCAAATCCTATGGTAGGTGCAGCAGCAGGGGATGGTCAAACCACAGGAGAAGGATATCACGATGCGGCAGTGCTTCACGCTGAGCGCAATGCAAGACTGCTTTCTGCTTACAGAATCTGCAGATGAGCGGGGACTATGTATGCTACAAGGCTTGGAACCTGCTGTCACCACGGCGAGCACTCCGCCAGCACAGAGGCCATCATAGAGCAAAAGTATTGCAAAGAGAGCAATCACAGGCTCAAGAGATCCAAAACCCAAAGGTTGCTGAAGGGTGGTAGAGATATTAGAGCAGCAGGTCTTTCTGTGGTCGAGGATTATATGAGGGATGAATGACGATGTTAAAACCCAATATTCTTCCACTATATTAGAAAACTACCATATGTGATTATGGAAATATGCGATGATTCTTTTGGGATGGAAGATTGCAAACAAAGACAGGTGCACTCAGCGGGATTACCGAGACGAGGCAAGAAAGAGAAAGTTCAGTATATGTGTAGATGATATAGACATACGTCGGAATTGAAACTTGTGCTTATGGACGATCCGATGTTAAACACTAGGGTAGCAACCTCAAAAGTCCAGTCAGAATAATATGTGACAGCAAGTTAAGAATTCCTCCTCGACAGCCAGACTGTAAGAGACGCAGCAGCACACACAATTGCATATTCTGATATTACATATGTGCAGAAGAGAAATCGAGATACTTCGACAGGATGCGTAGAGACGGTTGACGTGCACTGGTGATGCTAAGCGAATAGACCCTGACGTTTCTGACGTCATCATTGGAGTATAAAGGCATAGATAGCATACTCCTGAGGGAGGAGGAAACTGAAACGACAGTGCTCTATGGCATA